>Ga0265295_1003695_pt1 | contig 21799 bp, 16 predicted proteins | sample Munlansysbiofilm_FD_192503 | JGI IMG/M metagenome (GOLD analysis project Ga0265295, IMG submission 192503) | Leachate microbial communities from a municipal landfill in Southern Ontario, Canada - Methane capture system biofilm | ecosystem: Engineered > Solid waste > Landfill > Unclassified ...
GGCTTCGCTGAGCGCTTACTGCAAAGGGGAAATTCGGATCAGCAAAAGGCTGTTGGCGAAAACTCGTGCTCCGCAGAAGAGTGAAGAGGAACAGTCGGACGCCGCGCCCTACCCTTTGCGCAGGTAATACACTCCACCACTGTACAGCATGAGCACGCCCCCCAGCGCGAGGCTGGCGGAGCTGCCTACGAGACACCCGGCCAGGCCCACGGTGCCGACAAAAAGAGGAAAGGATTTATAAACACAATCGGGCAACCAGACTCGCATGCGTGACCTCGTTTGTCATAAGACGTGGTTCGCCGAACAGAATGTCTGAAAAAAACGGACTCCCGCCTCGCAAGCCAGCCTGACATTTTCAAAATCAGGCAAACACGGGTTCACTGATGTCCTCCCGGAAAAAATTGCAGACAACGCCCCTCATACTCCGTTGGAATCACTCTTCCTCGATTCTGAATTTGTTCATCCCGAAATTCCGCGACGGGTTGGGGTATTTGCTTGTCAGGAGCAGCTTGTTGTCCTTCAGGAAGCTCAGAACATGGTCCACCCGCAGTTCTGTCTCGGCCGGATCCATTTCGTAGAGGCTTGAAACCAAGTGCACGCATTTGTCCCTTGAGATCCTGTTGTACATGAACAGCAGCACGGATGTGCCTTCAACCCCCTTGAATTCGGCCGGTTCGAAGCGCCCCTTCTTGCTGCCCATGACAACGCCGGTATCCGACAATTCAACCGTGACGTAATTTCTGGCCACGATGATGATATCTTCCCCCGCCGTTTCATTGTGGGCATAAACGCCAATAGAGCAGCACAAAAAGACCATGATCAGGGCGATGCCCAGCGGCACCTTCATTTCAAAGCGCGTCATAATTTTCCTCCTTTGCATGTATCCTCCACGAGCTCTTCAATCCCCGTGCCACAAACCCTCCCTCGCCGCCACGCCCAGCACCCTCCCCGGCCAAGGCCTGCGAGACTTTTTAACGGATTTTTCGCAACCGGATGCAGTCTTTTTTGTCTGGTTTTTCCGGAAGCTACAGCATTGCCCGATAGGGGCGCCGTGTCTCGAAGTGACGCCGATGAACCATCAATCTTCCTTCCTGGCGGCCTCCCGGTTTTCCTCTGCGAAGCAACGCTCGGTAAGGGTCGCGTATCCTTCTTGACTGATTAGTTGTCCATGGCCTGCTGAACACCGACGCTCTGCAGGCTTGGGGCCTGCTTTTCACATTTCAGAACACATTCCCGCCACGACGCGAAAAGGCCGGCGCTTCCGAGGAAAAGCCGGCCTCACATCCTATGCCATGCCTTAAGACTTAAGGATGAACCCAGAGCACCGAATCGGTCAACTCATTGAAGAGGAAGCTGCTGACGGAACCAAAAAGCAGGTTCTTGCGGGCATTGGCCGTTGTGCCCACGGCGACCACGGCGAATTTTCCCCAGTTGGCGTTGTCGAGGATGGCCCGCGGCGCATAGTCCGAGGGGTAGATCATGTGACGCAGGCGCCCGGAGTCAAAACCCTCCTTGCACATGATCTCCTCGCAGCGGTTGAAGATGGCCGTGGCCTTGTCGCGCTCGTCGGAAGTGTCACTAATGATGTTGCACAAGGTCACCAAATGCGACTCCCCTTCCAGCATGGACGCCACGAAGCGGGCCATGTTGTTGGAGGACTCCGAGTCGTCGACGCACAACAGGACATTCTTGCGATTCAGGTCCGGCTTGCGGCAGAGGATCATGGGAATCTCCGGCTGCCGCTCAAAGAACCTGCGGGAGAGACTCTTCGAGGTAAAATCCTTGAGGCGGTTCAGACCACGGCGGCCCATGACCACGGCATCATGGGTCTCGCTGCCAATCTCATCCTCGATGTCCTCAATGCGACAGATCATGCCCGAGGCGCTCTTGACCTGGATGCGACCGGCAGGAAACCCGTCCCACTGGAGCATGCGCATGGCCTCTTCCCGGGCAAGATGCCAATTGCTGTCCATGTCCGGGCGCTCAGTGACCGCTCCCGGCTGAGTTTTTCCCGCACGCCAGCGGCAATAATTACTGTCCGGAGAGGCCATGCACAGGAGGGTCAGGTCAAAACGGCTCTTGTTCTCAAAAAACCTGCACAAAAACCGCAGCCCGTTGAACATGTTGGGGTCGTCACTGACCGTAAATAAAAGTTTCTTCGGTGTTGCCGCATTTCCATGGATAGATCTGCTGTCGCTTGCTGAACTAGCAACGACCTGTTCTGGTATCGTCAGCATAGTCACTTCCTCAAATTGATCTGGTTTGGGTTACGAAACAACTGATAACTACCTGCAATCAAGACAAATCAAGCTTGTTACTTTTTTCTCAAGGCTTTTGATGAAACTGCTACACCGAGCACGACTATTGTCAACAAAAATTTTGAAAATGACGAAAAAAAATGTCGAATAATCACAAATAATGAAATTTTCGATTAATTCCGACAAAAATAATCATGATTTTCTGATTATTGCAAAAAAATAGCCGCATCCTTCATCCATCACAATCGCCGCGCCAAAAGCTTTGACAACCATTATTACGAAAGATGGATGATATCGTCAGCTACTCATCGGTTACCTTACCCATACGTTGGTCTGTCCAAGCGGACAAATGACATACTGACAAGTATAGAAGCGCCCTGGCCTTGGATCTCTGAGGTCAAAAACTGAAATAATGGCTGCCGACAGTACGCCAGCCAGCACCATACAAGTCGTAATAAACTTCAATAAAACGAGTGGTTATGCTCTTTTTGTGACCCAGACCATGAATTATTCCGATTAATGAATAAAATAAAACATTCAAATGTCGACATTTTAATTGACACAAAGAATCTGACTTGATTATCTGGCATCGCGTGCACAAAAATGGCACCGCAAAGACCTCAATGATGAGGAACAAATTCTATAATAGTGTCGACATTCGACATTATCTCAAAGACGATCAAGGAGTTTCGCTTATGGCTGACAAACAGAGTGTCTCGACAACAAAAGCACCTGGAGCAATCGGGCCGTATTCCCAGGCGATCATCACCGGAAACCTGCTTTTCGCATCGGGCCAGTTGCCCATCAATCCGGAGACCGGAAAAATGCCTGAAGGCTCCATCGGAATCCGCGCCCGCCAAGTTTTTGAAAACCTGCGCGCCATTGTCGAAGAAGCCGGTGGCACTTTGGACGACGTCGTCAAGACAACAGTTTTTCTGACCGACTTGCAGGATTTCAAAGAGATGAACGAAGTCTACGCAACGTATTTTTCCGCCCCATTTCCGGCTCGCAGCGCAGTGCAAGTGGCGGCCCTGCCTCTTGGAGCGGACATCGAAATGGAAGCAATCGTTTCTTTAAAGTAATTTTTTACCACAGGGAGTTCCTTTATGAATTTGGCAAAATTCTCTCGTCGTGGATACGTTACGTCCCCGACACCGATCGAAGCCCTTCCCGCTTTTTCCAAGGCACTTGGAGGCAAGGTCAATATCTTCATCAAGCGTGACGATCTCCTGCCCGGATGCGCCGGCGGCAACAAAACACGCAAACTGGATTTCTGCATCGCCGACGCCCTCGACAACGGCGCTGACACCGTCATCACCTGCGGCGCGGTTCAGTCCAACCACTGCCGACTGACTCTGTCCTGGGCGGTCAAGGAAGGTCTGGATTGCCATCTGGTGCTCGAAGAACGCGTCAAGGGCTCGTACAGCCCCGAAGCTTCCGGCAACAATTTTCTGTTCCACCTGATGGGCGTCAAGAGCATCACCGTGGTGCCCGGCGGTTCCAACATGCTGGCCGAGATGCAGAAGGTGGCCGATGCACTCAAAGCCAAGGGCAAGACCCCGTACATCATTCCCGGCGGGGCCTCCAACACCATCGGCGCGACCGGCTATGTCGCCTGCGCCCAGGAGACCCTGCAGCAGCTCTTCGACATGGGCCTCAAGGTCGATCACATGGTTGTTCCCAGCGGTTCCGCCGGAACTCATGCGGGCATCGTCGTCGGAATGCAGGGCAACAACGCGGGCATCCCCGTTTCCGGTATCAACGTCAGCCGCACCAAGGTTGACCAGGAAGCCCTGGTTTACAAGCTGGTCGAAGCTACTGCCGAGCGCGTCGGCGTGGCGACGCCCATTGCGAAAGAAGCGGTGGAATGCTTCGACGGCTACGTCGGCCCCGGATACTCCCTGCCCACGGACTCCATGGTCGAGGCGGTCAAGCTGCTGGCCTCCACCGAGGCCATTCTGCTCGACCCCGTCTACTCGGGCAAAGCCATGGCCGGTCTGATCGACTTGGTCCGCAAGGGACATTTTGCCGAAGGCTCCAACGTCCTTTTCCTGCACACCGGCGGCTCACCAGCCCTCTACGCTTACCAGAAGACATTCTAAGGTCCTTATCCTCCAGAAGGCGGCCTGCGGGTCGCCTTCTGGAGGATAATTTTTTTTCGGAACACTTGTGAAATAGTGAACTAAAAAAAGGAAAAATGATGAATTTCGCCACAACGCCTGCTCGCCCCTCCCAGGCCTGTGATTCAGAAACCCCCAGGGCCAGTCGCGAAAAAATCGTCGGGATCATTGGCGGCATGGGGCCCGAGGCCACCGTCGACTTGATGAGCCGTGTTATCAAGGCAACTTCGGCCAGGGACGACATAGACCACATCCGAATGCTGGTCGACAACAACCCCAAGGTGCCGTCCCGGATCAGGGCCTTGATCGAAAAAAACGGAGACAGCCCGCTTGAATGCCTGCAGGACATGGCCCGTCGTCTGGAAGGATGGGGGGTCGATTTTCTGGCTATCCCCTGCAACACAGCCCACTACTACCATCATGATGTTCAGCAGGCAGTACACATCCCGCTCCTCGATATGATCGGCCTGTCTGTAAACTTCATCACCTCCCAAATCCCGGACCTGAAAACCGTGGGCCTGCTGGCTTCCAGCGCGGTTTTTGACCTGGGACTCTACAAAGATCGGTTCGCCGATGCCGGCGTCAACCTCATGCTCATGGATCCGGACGACCAGAACAAAGTCATGGCCGCCATCCGCAAGATCAAAACCAGCAATTATGGTCCCGAAGTAGTCCAGATGATCCAGGAAGTTGCCGACCGCCTTGCACGGCAGGGGGCTCAAGCGCTTCTGGTGGCCTGTACGGAACTGTCTATTATTGGAGGTCGAATCACGCCCAAAGTACACATGTTCGATGCTTCTCAGATATTGGCCGAAGCAATTGTCAAGGAAGCAAAAAGCTGAGTCGCAGTTCAGTTGGTGTAATGGCTGGCAGGCCCTAATTTCAGGGAGCATTGACCACAGTCGATGCATAACCCGGGGTACGCGGCAAGTCAGTTCTGAATAAAACTACAGCCAAAGGGAGAGATTATGAGCAAAGCAAAAAAGAAGCTAGGGTTGCCTGCCAAAATGGGCATCGGGTTCGGCTTGGGTATTCTTCTGGGATTACTTCTTCAGATAACCGGATGGGATCCTACCACTGTAAAACCGTTTGGTGACGTCTTTATCCGACTTATCCGCATGATCGTCGTGCCCTTGGTTTTCGTGTCCCTTGTAAGCGGGGCTGCAAGTATGGGCAATCTCGGCAAATTGGGACGCATTTCCGTCAAAACACTTGCGTATTACCTCATTACGACCGGCATCGCCGTATTCATCGGGTTGATGATCGCCAATATTTTCCAGCCTGGAGCGGGGCTTAATCTTGCAACTGAAGGCCTGAAAGCAAAAGAGGTCACCCCTCCCGGAGCAATCGCCACCCTGCTGAACATCATTCCGCTTAATCCCTTCGAGGCTCTTGCAAGTGCAAACCTTCTGCAAACTATCTTTTTCGCGATATTCTTCGGATTTTCGTTGTCCGCTCTGGGCGAGAAGGGCGCCCCGCTGACAAAGATTTTCGATGCGGCGAATGCCGTCATGATCAAAATAACAGCTGCAGTCATGCAGTACGCTCCATACGGCGTTTGCGCACTTATTGCATACACTGTCGGTTCGAGCGGCGTACAAGTACTGCTTCCGCTGATAAAACTTATTGTCCTGATGTATATTGCTGCTGTCATTCAGATATGTATTGTCTACCTTCCGCTGATCAAAGGTGTTGCCGGTGTAAATCTGAAGACATATTTTCGTGTCATGGCCCAGCCTTTGCTGATCGCATTTTCGACCTGTTCCAGCGCTGCGGCCCTTCCGGCGAACCTCACCTCCACAGAAAAAATCGGCGTTCCCCGCGAGATTTCCAGCTTTACCATCCCGCTCGGGACCACGATCAACATGGACGGCGCGGCCCTGTACCTTGGACTGGCCGCGATGTTTGTCGCCCAGGTTTATGGAATCGAACTGAGCCTTTCATCCCAGGCCAGTATACTCCTGATGGCCATTCTGGCATCCATCGGCTCGGTCGGCGTGCCTTCTTCGGCCCTGGTTGTCATGACCATGGTCTTCACTCAGGTGGATCTGCCCATGGAAGGAATCGCCCTGGTCGCCGGTGTTGACCGCATTCTGGATATGGCCCGCACCACTTTGAACGTCATGGGTGACTCCACAGGCGCGCTGGTCGTTGCCAAGTCCGAAGGAGAACTGGGAGAACCGGAGTTGGAGACTGAAATAGCCTGATAAAAAGCGAGGCTTTAAGATTGAATGCGAGGATATAGTTTCACAATGTAAACCAACGATACTATCACAACAAAAATGCCCAGGAACAACATGTTTCTGGGCATTTTTGTTGTGCCGGGCAACAGAAATTTAGGCAACTTTATTCATATTCAAAACATCGCTTCCAAATTTCTTCATGCGCTCTCCGGCATCTTTATAATGCTGACGAATACAGATTTCAACTGCTACTGGATTTCTAGTCCGCAATACGTTAAGAATCGATTGATGACGCTCAGAATTTTCTTTTGTGGTGAATTGTTTGCGCCAATGTTTAAAAAAGAGAAATTTTGATATGCCACGACATGAGCGATGAGAGAGCTCCACAAGCAAATTGTTGTCTGTTTTGGACAGCAGGATATCGTGAAATGCATTATCCAACGGCGCTAGCTTTTCTCTGTTCTCTCCGTTTTCTGCCATTTGTTTCATCTGATCTATAATGTCTTGCAATTTAGTGAAATCGCTCTCTGTAAACTGGTCGACTGTGGATGCGACTGCCGCCCCTTCGAGAACGCCTCCTGTGAAATAGCTGTCCTGAATTTCTTTCGCAGTTAACGATGTAATGAACTTGCCTCGCTGAGGGATTGCGATGATCAGCCCTTCCTGCACAAGCATCTGCAAGGCTTCACGAATAGGAGCTCGACTGATGGACAGACGCGATGCCAGATGCGCTTCGTTAACTTTATCTCCGGGACAAAGCTCTCCATTGAGAATAGAATCTTTAATATGCTCTATGATTTGAGCGCTGTACGTTTTTATACTGCCCATAAAATCCTTATCAATTTATATTTAAAATATTAAATCAAATATTTCTGATTATTGATAAAATACTTATAATTTATTAGATCACAAATCATAATCACTGAGTTATAAATTGCAACTCTGATTACTCATTATAAAAAATATTGCGCATGATTTACAGCATAGAACAGGAAAAAAATTATTACAAAAGTAAACATCATCAGCTGAAAAACTTGATCAGTTCTGACATGCTTCTGTTTTCTGACGCTGTCGACATACTACGCGACAAGTCAAAATGTCATGCGGGAGGGAATACGAAATTCAGCGTCAAGCGACAATAATAATGTCGACATTAAAAGAATACTATTAATTGACCCGAACTGCTGTCAAGCCTTTTCTCTTTTCGGTGATGCCTGATACTGGCAACGATCAATCGTGAATTTCTTCATGCCTTGAATCGTTATACGGCCAGAATATCTCAAACACCGCTCCGCCTTGAGATGATGAACTGCACGTTGCCTGCCCGCCATGTGCGCGTGCAATAGCGGCAACCACGGCCAATCCGAGCCCGCTTCCAGCATCACGTACATCTGGTGAGCGCCGGAAAGCTGTAAATACATGTTGTGAAAACGTATCAGAAATACCCGGACCCCCATCTGCAACGATAAGGCGACAGAGTCCATTATTCAGGCGTGTCTGAATCTGTATCGCGCCTGGCACTGCATGCTTTGTGGCATTCATAAGCAGCGCCAGGAGCGCTTGTCGGATTCTGGCCGGATCACAATGGGCATTTTTCATCTGAAGATCCAGCACCGGATGCTGGCCGGCCTTGGTTAGCGAATCGCCAATGAAGTCGACCACGGACCGGATTTCGGCTGCTAGGTCGACTTGTTGAAAGTTCAAGGAAAGATGGCCGCTTTCGGCCAGACTGACCACGCGTAAATCCTCGATCAGTCGGTTCAATCCTTCTATCTGGGTGAGCAGACTGCGGAATTGCCCCTCGTCCGGCGTGAACACGCCCTCGGCCAAGCCCTGCAAACGCCCGCGCAAAATAGTGACTGGCGTGCGTAATTCGTGCGCAATGGCGGCGTTCCAGAAAGCTTGTTCTTCGGTCACGCGCTGTAATTTCTCGGCTAACAAGTTGAAATCTTCCGCCAATTGTGTGGCTTCGCCCAGCGAACGATCATCGGCAACGGCTCGCGCCGACAAATCCCCTCGGGCAACACGACGAATGCCGTCAGTTACCGAGTTCAGGGGGACGAGAATGCGGCGCGATAAGCTGACTGCCACGAGGACGGCAATGAACAGCCCAACGCTCGTTGTGCCAACAATCCAGACCAATTCCGGTCCTGTCGGGAAAAGACCCATCTCCGGAATATATTCAGGCCAGTATTTTTCCCACGAATAATAAAAGACATAGCCCGTAAGAATCACCACGAGCGTTACGCCCAAGGCAATTGCCATCATGGTGAGCGCAATCTGGCGGCTCAGTCCGATCAGTTTCATTCATGACTCCAGAGTCGATAGCCTACACCGCGCACGCCGCTAGGAATGCCTTTGACTCCGAAGTCTTCGAGCTTCTTGCGTAACTTGCTGATGTGACTATCAACGGTGCGCTCCAACGCATCACTTTCTGGCAGGCAATGTGCGAGCAGCTCAGCGCGACTAAAAACCCGTTTCGGCGCTTGTGCCAGTTGTACCAATAGCTTGAATTCGGTCAGCGTGAGCTCCAGCGCATGAGTTCTACCATCTACATCAACCAGAACTTCGTGGCTTTCCTGATCGATCTGAAATGGTGTCACCCGGAGCACCCGATGAACATTGGCAACACTTCGCGCTGATGATCGACGAAGCACTGCTCGCGTGCGCGCGACAACTTCCGCAGGGTTGAAAGGCTTAACCACATAATCATCCGCGCCGATGCGCAGCCCCATCAGCTTGTCGATGTCCTGATCCATGGCAGTCAGCATGATCACGGGCGTATCGCCACGAAGGCGAATTTCGGACAAAACACGCCAGCCATCTACTTCCGGCATATGCACGTCCAAGAGCACCAAGTCCGGCTTGTGGCTCAGGTGCATGGCTAAAGCCTTGCGTCCATTTCGGGCATGCAGGCAGCGCAAACCGCTGCGCGATAGGTAGGCCGTGAGGATCTCGGCGATTTCCGCCTCATCCTCGGCGATGAGGATCAACCCCTGGGCAGAGTCGGAAGAAGCAGGATTCAGCTCGGTCATTGCAGTTTTATCTCCACAGAATCTCCACATTATTTCAGCGAGGCCTCCATCGAGTCAATTTATAAGTTCGAGTCACAGGTACCTTGTAACCAATTCCCGAAGGAGGTTTGTGTGAGTTTTAACCAGTGTTGCGGTTTGGGTTGCGTGTTGGTTCTAGCGTTGATTCTTGCCTTGGGTCTGTCGTCTTGTGGGAAGCCAGAAGCGGCCGAGGCACCGCCTGCGTTCCATGTAACCACCATAACAGTGGGTGCAACCAAAGTTGATATCACCGAAGAGCTGCCGGGTCGGGTTGAAGCCTTGCGCGTGGCTGAAATCCGCCCGCAAGTCAGTGGAATCGTCGAGCAACGTTTGTTTGAGCAGGGTCGGGAAGTCCGCGCAGGGCAACCACTATTCCAGATCAATCCGGCGCCGCTCGTTGCGGACAAAGATACGGCCGCGGCTGCGTTGCAAAGGGCAGAAGCAGCATTGTCGCACGCCCAGATCCATACCCAGCGTCTGGAGCCACTTGTAGACACCGATGCGATCAGCCGTCAGGTCTACGACGATGCGGTGTCGTTGCGCGACCAGGCGGCGGCTGACGTGGCGCAAGCTCGGGCCGCACTGGCGCGCAAGCAACTCGATCTGAAGTACGCCACGGTGGAAGCGCCGATTCCCGGGCGCATCGATCAGGCTCTGGTGACCGAAGGGGCTCTGGTCAGTAGTTCCGATAGTAGCCCGATGGCACGCATTCAGCAGATTGACAAGGTCTACGTCGATGTGCGTCGTCCGGCCGCTTCGCTAGAGGCGTTGCAGCGCGCGCTTGGCAAGCTGGATACTGACAATGGGTTGTCTGTCGCCATCCTGCGCAGCAACGGAGAGGCGTATGAAGCCCGTGGGAAGATCCTGTTTTCCGGAATCAATGTGGATGCAGGCACTGGCGATGTACTGTTACGCGTGCAGGTGGAAAACCCAAAGCGGCATTTGCTGCCCGGCATGTTCGTGCGGGCGCGTGTTCCGCTGGCGCACTATGACGATGCTTTGACCGTGCCACAACAGGCTGTGGTGCGATCGGGAGGAAAAGCACATGTATGGACAGTCGACGCCCAGAATCTGGCGCATCTAACGCCGGTTGAGCTGGGGGAACTGGTGGATCGCCACTATCGCGTTGTCTCGGGACTGGAAAAGGGGCAGCGCATCGCAGTTGAGGGCATGGAACGCCTTACCGATAACGCGCCGGTCACGCCGCGTGAACAAGCCACACCCACTCCAGCCGCACACTGATTGATCGGGAGCATATTGTCATGGCTAAATTTTTTATTCAGCGCCCGGTCTTTGCCTGGGTGATTGCGTTGTTCATCATTCTGTTTGGGATCATCGCCATCCCGAATCTGCCGATTGCTCAATATCCATCGGTAGCGCCGCCCAGCGTCACGGTGATGGCCACGTATCCTGGGGCCACACCGGAGACAATGAACGATGGGGTGCTCAGTCTCATTGAAAAGGAATTGTCCGGCGTCAAGAACCTGTTGTATTTCGAGTCATCGGCTGACACCTCGGGTTCGGCATCGGTCGAAGTGACGTTCAAACCGGGCACGGATCCCGAGATGGCTCAGATTGACGTACAAAACAGGCTCAAATCGGTTGAGTCTCGCTTGCCCCAGACTGTTCGCCAGAACGGTCTGACGGTGGAATCGGCTACGTCCGGGTTCCTGATGATCGTCGCCCTGAGATCCGATAACGGTCGATTCAGCGAAGTCGAGCTCAGCGACTACATGGCACGCGACATGGTGGATGAACTACGCCGCATCGAGGGTGTCGGGCGTGTGCAATTGTTCGGCGCCGAACGGGCCATGCGGATATGGGCAGACCCCGCCAAGCTGATTGCCTTCGGCTTGACCATGGCCGACCTGTCAACCGCCATCAGCCAGCAGAATGCCCCTATCGCGCCCGGCAGTATCGGCTCGGCTCCGACATTGCCCGGTCAGCGCGTCACGGTGCCACTGACAATTCAGGGGCAACTCACTGAACCAGAGGAGTTCTCCAACATTGTGCTCAAGGCTGGAGCGAACGGTTCCAGAGTGGTGCTGGGCGACGTTGCGCGCGTCGAACTCGGGGCTGCGGCCTATGGTTTCGACATTCGGGAGAACGGCAAGAGTGCGACTGCCGCGGCTGTGCAGCTTGCGCCTGGAGCCAACGCGGTAAAAACATCAGAGGCCATCAAGGCACGCTTGGAGGAGCTGAACAAGGCGATGCCGACTGGCATGAGTTATTCGGTTCCGTTTGATACGGCACCTTTCGTCAAGATCTCGATCGAAAAGGTTCTCCATACACTTGCCGAAGCCATGGTGTTGGTCTTCCTGGTGATGCTCCTGTTCTTGCAAAATATTCGATACACCCTGATTCCAGCTATCGTGGTGCCGATTGCATTGCTCGGAACGTTTTCAGCAATGCTGTTGGCTGGATTCTCGATCAATGTACTGACCATGTTCGGCATGGTGCTGGCGATCGGCATCATCGTGGATGACGCTATTGTGGTCGTCGAGAACGTTGAGCGCATCATGGCGCATGAAGGATTGTCACCGCGCGATGCAACCATCAAAGCCATGCAGGAGATCACCGGTGCGGTGATCGGCATTACGTTGGTGCTGACGGCCGTGTTCATCCCCATGGCGTTTGCCAGCGGTTCGGTTGGCGCCATCTACAGGCAATTCAGTCTGTCGATGGCCGTATCGATCCTGTTCTCGGCTTTCCTGGCGCTGACCTTGACGCCGGCCTTGTGTGCCACGCTGCTGAGGCCGGTCGATCCGGCACCCCACCGGAAGCATCGCTTTTTTGATTGGTTCAACCGTCGCTTTGAGCAGATGAGCCAACGCTATCAAACCCAGGTCGGAAGGCTGATCATGCGATCCGGCAGGGTCATGCTGATTTTTGCTGCACTGACGGCGGTGTTTCTGTTCGGATACTGGCAACTCCCTTCCTCGTTTTTGCCCGAGGAGGATCAGGGTTACTTCATGACGGTATTCCAGTTGCCGGCTGATGCAACCAGCGAACGAACCCTGGATGTCGTGCGAAAGTTCGAGCGGCATATTGTGTCGCGCCCGGGTATCGATTCCAGTTTGGCCGTCCTCGGTTTTGGTTTCTCGGGCTCTGGCCCGAATGCGGCCATGGCCTTCACGACCTTGAAGGACTGGGGACAACGCGATGGAGCGACAGCACAGGAAGAACTGGCGTTGGCCCAAGAAGTCATGGCCGATACATCCGATGGAATGGTCATGAGTCATCTACCGCCGGCCATTGACGAACTGAGTACGACCTCGGGCTTCACCATGCGCCTGCTGGACAGGACAGGCCAGGGACACGCGGCACTGAAATCCGTCGAAAGCAGACTGCTCAAGCTGGCGGCGCAAAGCAAGGCCGTCACGGAAGTCATCCCTGAAGGGCTGCCGACCGGAACCAGTATCCGCCTGGATATCGACCGTCAGAAGGCAGAAGCCTTGGGTGTGGCTTTCACCAGCATCAGCGACACGCTGTCTACGGCCATGGGCTCGCTATACATCAATGACTTTCCGAATGCCGGGCGCATGCAGCAAGTGATTATTCAGGCGGATGCGTCGGCACGCATGCAGATTGATGATGTACTCAAGCTCCATGTGCGCAACGCCAACGGCGGTATGGTGTCTTTATCTGAGCTGGTGAGTCCGGTCTGGAGCGACACGCCGCAGCAGCTGGTGCGTTTCCAGGGAGTCCCGGCTGTGCGAATCACCGGTAGCGCAGCACCGGGGATCTCCAGCGGCCAGGCCATGGCCGAGATGGAACGTCTGGTCGAGCAGCTGCCATCCGGTTTCGGCGTTGCCTGGACGGGGCAATCCTTGCAGGAGCGTCAGTCCGCAGCACAGGCCCCCATGCTGATGGCTCTGTCGATGCTGGTGGTGTTTCTGGTGCTAGCGGCGCTTTACGAAAGCTGGAGTGTTCCGGTGTCGGTGATGCTGGTGGTGCCGTTGGGTTTGCTGGGTGCCGTGCTCGCGGTTCTGCTGCGCGGCATGCCCAACGACGTGTTTTTCAAGGTCGGCATGATCACGGTGATCGGGCTTTCCGCCAAGAACGCGATCCTGATTGTTGAAGTGGCCAGGCAGCTGCGTCAACAAGGCAGCAATCTGGTCGACGCTGTTCTCACGGCGTCGCGCTTGCGTCTGCGTCCGATCTTGATGACCTCGCTGGCCTTCGGTCTGGGCGTTGTCCCCCTGATGCTGGCCATGGGCGCCAGCGCCGAAACCCAGCATGCTATCGGTACCGGCGTATTTGGCGGCATGGTCAGTGCCACGGTGTTGGCCATCTTCTTTGTTCCGGTGTTTTTTGTGTTTGTAATGGGCTTGCAAGAGCGCATCGAGTCCTGGCGCACAGCACGCTGCTCGCACGATGCGCAGGTTCAAAAGGAGTCAACCCTATGAAACAACGCATTCTCCCCTTGCTGCTAGCCATGGCGCTGTCGGCGTGTTCGCTGACGCCTGCCCTGACCAAGCCTGAGCCGCCCGTTCCCGCGCACTACCCGCTAGCACAAGATACGGACAAGCACGCCGATGTGGCCCATCTGGACTGGCGGACGTTGTTTCCCGATCCACGCCTGCAACGCTTGGTTGAACTGACTCTGGCAAACAATCGCGATCTGCGTCTGGCCGTCTTGAACGTCGAAGCTCTTCAGGCACAATACGGTGTTCAACGCGCCGCACAATTGCCGGGTGTCGATGCAATCCCGGGCGTCACACGCCAGCGTAGCGATAGCGCAGGCGCAGGTGCCACGACTGGAAGCCAGTACAGCCTTGAGCTTGGCATCAACGCTTTTGAAGCAGATCTGTTCGGCCGCGCGCGCTCCTTGTCCGATGCGGCGCTTGAGCGCTATCTGGCGAGCGAGCAAGGTCAGAAAGCCGCTCGGGTCACCTTGGTCGGCGCGGTAGCCGATGCTCATCACGCAGAAATGCTGGCACTGGAGCAATTACAATTGGCCCAACACACCCTGAGCGATTGGCAGCAGTCGCTGACTCTGGCGCGCAGCCTCAAGGTCGCGAATCAGAACAGTGGGCTGGATGTCTCCCAAGCGGAGGGGCAGGTCGCCAGTGCCGAAGCCGATCTGGAGGCGCGTACCCGCGCGCTGGCACAGGCACGCAATGCCTTGCAGTTGTTGCTAGGCGTGGCGATTCCTGATGATTTGCCGACTGCGCAACTACTGGACGAACTGCCACGGCCCGTACTGCCGGCCGGCTTGCCTTCCGATTTACTGATACGCCGCCCGGACATCCTGCAGGCGGAACACAATCTGCGTGCCGCCAATGCCGATATTGGCGCGGCGCGGGCCGCCTTCTTCCCGCGCCTGTCCTTGACGACCTTGTTAGGCTACAGCAGCTCGGAAATGCGCACTCTATTCGATAGTGGCAGTCAGGTCTGGAGTTTCGCCCCACAACTGACGGTGCCGATTTTCAGTGCGGGAAGGCTGCGTTCTGAGTTACGTCTGGCCGAGGTGCGCAAATCCAGCGCCGTGGCCGAATATGAACGTGCGATCCAGACCGCATTTCGCGAAGTTTCGGATGGCCTGGCTGGACGCGAAACCTATGGTCGTCAGATCGAGGCGCAGCAACGGGTCGCGGATAGCGCGGCCAGACGGCTTGAATTGTCGAATTTGCGTTACCGCGCGGGCATCGAAGGGCGACTGGAGTTACTCGATGCGCAACGACAACTGTATGCCGCCCGGCAAGCCCTGCTTGACTTGCGCAGCGCAGAGCTGAGCAACGCCGTTGCGCTGTATAAGGCCTTGGGAGGCGGTGTTCCGCCGGCAGAAAGGCATCTTGCGGAGTAAGGCTCGATGAAGACCCCAAGCCCAATTGACCCTCATCGGAAAATTCTCTTGCCGCTTGAGGTGCTCCAGCATGATCCGGGGCCGCGCTGACGCTTGCGATTCTGGGCGATTGTTATCGGCTACTACCTCTGGTAGATTCAAAGTTTTGCCTTGCTCGTCATCACCTTTCCCTGAGTTGGACAGCGTTATATTTGATGACATTTCCGACACCGCCACCGCAAACAATCCGACAACTCCGGTCAGGCATCCGCCCAGAAATACCTGCGCGGAACACGTGAAAACGATAGAGAGTGCAATCGAAAACGGCCGCAGGGGACAGATGGAGGACAAACCTATAGCTCCGAGGTAAAAAAACAAAAAAAGGGGCCAGCTTGTTCAGCTAACCCCTTGTTTCTACTGGAGCCAGGAAAGAGAATTGAACTCTCGACCTACTGATTACGAATCAGTTGCTCTACCAACTGAGCTATCCTGGCAAAAACAGCGAAGTCGTAGCTATCCAAGGCAGGGGCGAGCGTCAAGGGAAAAGTGATGAAATGCCACGTTTGGGCAACATTGTCTCAATCAATCTGCATCACCACAGGTACGACCAGAACCGCCCCGCCGCGTTGGAACTCGCCCCAGCCCTTGTAGATGCCGGGTCCGGGGAAAACGACGTTAAAGGCGACCGTAGCGGGATCGCCGCCGTCCGCAGGGTGGGCGTGAACGTAATGCTGGCCGTCGGCGCTCAGAATCACCAGGTGTCCCATAGCGCCCAGATAGGGCTGGAGATCCGTGATGGGGGCCTCGCTCAAATCCTTCAGGCTGAAACTGATTTGGTGCAGGCCCTGGGTCTGGGAAACGCCCACGTCCGCCAGCAGCTCGCCGGTCTGCACCATGCCCGGCACATAGGGATCAAGAGGCGGAGCCGGGGAAGCCTCGCCCTCGATGCGCAGTTCGGCCATGAGCGTCACGGCTTGTCCGTCCCTGGGCGTGAAATCCGCATAGAAATAATAGGTTCCCCCTTCCGGAAAGGTCATCGCGGTAACCATCGTCCCTTGCGGCCCCGGCTCAGGGTGGATGTGCGTGAACTTGTCCAGCCCTTCGCGCACGATGACCAGGTGCAGTTTCTTTTCATGCACGATCTCGAAATCGGACACGGCCGCGCCGTACGCGTCGGTCAACTGCACAGTGACCTCGACCTGCTCGCCGGCCTGAGGCGCTTGCGGCTCGGAAGTCAGCGTCAGATGATAGGCATTGGTGTCGAAGCCATGGGCAGAGTGGTCCGTTGCGGCGATAAGCGGCGCGGACCAGCCGCACAAAAGCAGAAGCGCCAGAAAAAAACACATGGATCTACGCATGAAACCCTCCGGGATGAAAGCGTGTTCACATCCCCTTTCTGAAACACCCGCAAGGTTTTCGCAAGAAAAATCGGGACACGGCGGCAAGGTCTGGCACTTTCTTCCGTTGCCTGGTTTCCAGTCCGCAATCGGGGCCAAAGCCCGGGCCAAAAAAAACCCACCATAAGGTGGGTGATTCGGCGGCTGGTGGAGGGGGGAGGATTTGAACCTCCGAAGTCGTACGACGACAGATTTACAGTCTGTTCCCTTTGGCCACTCGGGAACCCCTCCGGACAGAGGCGGTTGATAGATGACCCGGCGGCGGCGGTCAAGGTTTTTTTTCACGTCCGGCAATTTCAATATCCTGACTCTGCTGGATAATATTCTCCCGCAGGGCCAGAAACTCATCCTTGTGCGCAAGCAGCGTATCGACCAGAACCGGATCGAGCATGCGCCCGCGCTGATCCAGCAGGTAGGCCAGGGCGTCGGCAACGCTCCAGGCCTCTTTGTAGACGCGCTGGCTGAGCAGGCTGTCCAGGACATCGACCACTCTCGCTATGCGGCTGAAGATGTGGATACTCTCCCCTGCAAGGCCGACAGGGTAGCCGCTGCCGTCCCAGGCCTCCTGGTGTTCGAGGGCGATGCGCGCCGCAGCCTGCATGATGTGGTTGCCGGAGCGGTTCAAGATGTCGAACCCGAGACGCGGATGCCTCTCCATGATGCCGCGCTCGGTCGCGTCCAGGGGGCCGGCCTTCAGCAGCACGCTGTCGGGGATGGCCACCTTGCCCACGTCGTGCATGGGCATGGCCAGGCGCAGAAAATCGCAGTCCTCGTCGGGCAGCCCCGCGTGGCGTCCCAGCAGCCAAGCCATCTCCGCCACCCGGCGCACGTGCATGCCGCCGGCCAGGGCGCGGTTTTCCACAACCTCGCCGAGGGTGAAGATGACTTCCCGATGGGTCTGCGCGATCTCCTGATTGAGCTGCAGATTCTCGAAAGCCACGGTCACGTTGGCCGCAAAAATCTGAATCAGATTCTGCTCCAGGGGCGTGAGTTCGCGCAGGACGCGCAGAAAGAGCACATGCCGCGCACCGCTGATCACTCCGAAGCAGCCCGCATAGCTGGCCCGGCTGAAAAAGCACTGGTCGGCATGCACGGCCCGGCGGATCAGTTCCATCTCCTGCGCATCGAGCACCTCGCTGGCCAGGCGGGACTCCTGGTTGGAAAAATCTCCGGTGCCCGCGATAATGACGAAATCGTCGAGCCTGTCCCGGGCCGCGAGCCCTGAGGCATCGCCCAGATACATGGAGCTGTCCTCCAGATGCAGGAGCGAGGTCATCTGGGTCAGCACTCCGCGCGCGAAAAGTTCGATGCTGTCGGCCTGGAACAGATCGGCCGAGGCGGCGATGATGTCTTCGAGTCCCTGACGGCTGAAGTCGATGGCCCGCAGATCACGGTAGGAGCGCAGGCCGGTGGTCACGGCGGTAAAGAGTTTCTGGGCCGTGAGCTCGGATTTGCTCTTGTAGTCGTTGATGTCGTAATTGATGATGACCTGGCGCTCCGGGGCCTGCCCGGGCTGGCCCGTGCGCAGGATGATGCGCACCTGCGAATTTCCCAGCTCCTCACGCACCTGCCGGGCCAGGTCGAGGCCCGCATGGGGCGTCTCCATGACCACATCAAGGAGCATGACCGCAACGTCGGGATTTTCGACCAGGACCTGCCTGCCTTCATCCGCGCTGTACGCGCTCAGGAATTCGAGCCGCGCGCCCTCGAATTCGAACCCTTCCAGGACCATGCGCGTAATGCTGTGCACGTCCTCTTCATCATCCACAACCAGAAGTTTCCAGGCCTTGCGCTCCTGGGCAGCCGCGCCCGCGTCGGCTTCGGCGGCAAACACGATGTCGCCCTGCAGCTCATGATCAGTCATGCAACCTGTCCCCCATAAAACCCTCTAGTCCGGATACATGACGCGAATGGCCATTATCTCGTCCAAATTCTCCAGAAAAATATCCACCAAAAACGGATCGAACTGCCTGCCTCTCTTCTCCCGCAGATAGTCCAGGACCTCGCCGAGCGGCCACGCCTTCTTGTAGACCCGGTCGCAGGAAAGAGCGTCAAAGACATCGGCCAGGGCCGTGATGCGCCCGAAAATATGCGTCTCGTCCTCGATCAGGCCATGCGGATAGCCGCCGCCGTCCCAGTGTTCGTGATGCTGCAGGGCGATGGTCGCGGCGGTACGCATGATGCGGCGCGGCGAGCCCTTGAGGATGGAATGACCAATGACCGTGTGGGTCTTGATGATGGAGAATTCCTCGTCGGTAAGCTTGCCGGGTTTGAAGAGAATGGAGTCGGGGATGCCGATCTTGCCCACGTCGTGCATGGGGGATGCCATGCGCAAGAGATGCGCCCGCTCTTCCGAGAGCCCGGCTTTTATCCCCAGCACGTAGGAATATTCGGCCACGCGCTTGACATGGTGGGCCGTCTCCTTGGAGCGGGTCTCGACCACCTCGCCCAGGGTCAGCACTACCTCGCGCTGCGTGGCCACGATCTCCTCGGTCAGGAAGAGATTGCTCAAGGCCACGGCGATGTTTCCGCCCAGGATATGCAAAAGGCCCTGCGCGGTCTCGCTCAAAGGGCGACCAAAAGACACGTAGAAAAAAAAGTTCTGATCCGTGTGCGAATTGAAGAATCTGGCCGCAAACTCCTGATCCAGCACCAGCACCCGCCCCTCCCGGGTCGCGCGCTCGTAGAGCTCCTGCAGCCGCGCCGTAGGGACCCCGGAGCCGAGGGGCAATCCGCGCGATTCCAGAATTTCGAACTGTCCGTCGGCGCTCAGCGCAACCAGGCCGTTCTCAAGGCAGCACGGGCCGACACAGCGCCCGATGCGCAGGATATGTTCCAGGGCCAGGACAAAGAAATCCTGCACCGAGGAAGCCGCGAACAGGGCCGCGGAGGCGCCGATGACCTCCTGCAGGCCAAGGCGGCCAAGCTCGATGGTGCGCAGGTCGCGGTAGGAGCGGATGGCCGCGGTGATGGCCGTGAACAGGCGCTGCTCGCTCAGCTCCGCCTTATGCTTGTAGTCGTTGATATCGTATTCGGTGATGACCTTGCGCTCGGGGGCCTGCCCCGGCTGACCCGTGCGCAGGATGATGCGAACAAAAGAGTTGTTCGCTTCCTGGCGCACATGCCGGGCAAACTCAAGGCCCGCGTTTTCCGTCTCCATGACCACATCGAGCAGAATCACGGCCGTGTCCGGATGTTCGCGCAGGAGCGCCCTGGCCTCGGCGCCGGAATAGGCGTGCAGATAACGTACGGGGACGTTCTGGTAATGATAATCTCCGAGGGTCAGCTCCGTGACCTTGTGCACGAAATCATCGTCATCCACGATCATGACCTTCCACAATCCATCGCTCTCGGATTTCTGGGGAGGAGTCTCGTCGGCAAAATGGACTTCTTCCATCGCATGCTCGCTTTTCATTAAAAAGGCTCCGGTTGGTGGAATCAAGCGGGAAATTCCTGACGGATGGCGACAAAGGCATCAAGCTGCCTCATCATCGTATCGACCATGTCCGGGTCGAACATTTCCCCACGCTGCGCGAGGATGAAGTCGCGCACCTGCTCAAGGGGCCAAGGCTCCTTGTAGACCCTGCGCGAGAGCAGGGAGTCGAACACGTCGACCAGACAGACGATGCGGCCGTAAAGGTGGATATCCTGCCCGGCAAGGCCCCGGGGGTAACCCGTTCCGTTCCAGCGTTCGTGGTGCTCATGGGCGATGACCGCCGCGGCCTTCATGATCGGCCGACTGGAGCCTTTCAAAATCCGGTAGCCGAGCAGGGTGTGGGTCTTCATGACCTCGAACTCCTCCACGGTCAGCTTGGCGGGTTTGAGCAGGATGGAGTCGGGGATGCCGATCTTGCCTACGTCGTGCATGGGCGAGGCCAGACGCACAATATCCACCTCCTGGGAGTCGAGACCAAGCTTTGCGGCCAGCAGACTGCAACATTCCGAGACCCGGCGCACATGCCCCGCCGTCTCCTTGGAGCGCGACTCGACGCACTCGCCCAGGGTCAGGATGATCTCTTTTTGGCTATGTAACAGCTCCGTGTTCAGCAGCATATTGTCCAGCGCGATGGCCACATTCCTGGAAAAAACCTCCACCAGCCTGCGTTCGAAGGGGTTGAGGGACCGGTCCAGGCGAAAATAGAGTAAATTCTCGGACCCGCGCCGGGAGCGGAAATACTGCACAAAGGCGTCCTCTGCAAAGACGCCCTCCCGTTGCCGCAGGGCCTGCTGCAAAACAAGCGTCACGCTGTCGTCCAGCACGCAGGCGGCCTCTTCCGATCCGCAGTGACCGAACTCCCCGGTCCCCGCGAGAACGATGATGTCTCCGTCCCGGACCGTGGCCGCGAATCCCGAGGGGGAATGCAGGAAAAGGCAGTCCTCGTTGACCCGCAGGAGGGAGCTCATCTGATCGAGGACACCCTGAGCGAAAAGCTCCAGGTTGCGGCGTTCAAAGAGGCCCCGGGTGGAGGTTATGATCAGGTCCAGGCCCTGCCGGCTCTTCTCGATGACGTTCAAATCCCGATACGAGCGGATGGCCGTGGTCACGGTGGAAAAGAGCTTCTGGGCCGTGAGCTCCGTCTTGTGCTTGTAGTCGTTGATGTCGTAGCGGGTGATGACCTCCCGCTCCGGGGCCTGGCCGGGCTGCCCCGTGCGCAGGATGATGCGGACGCAGCGGTTGCCGAGCTCCGAGCGGATGAATTCGACAAGTTCCAGTCCCGCCTGGCCCGTCTCCATGACCACATCAAGCAGAACGACGGCGATGTCGCCATGCTCGCGCAGAAGCTCGCGGGCCTGCGCTCCGGAATACGCGCTCAGAAAAGTCAGGCCCTTGCCGGAAAAAGCCAGCCCTTCAAGCACCATTCTGGTGATGACATGCACCTCCTCCTCGTCATCGACGATGAGCAGTTTCCAGCCGGGCACAGCCCGGGAAAGAGCCGGTTCCTGCTCGGCGGCAAAAAGCAGCTCGTCCGAAGGAAATGTGGAAATGCCCAGCTTCATGT
>Ga0265295_1003696_pt1 | contig 21798 bp, 20 predicted proteins | sample Munlansysbiofilm_FD_192503 | JGI IMG/M metagenome (GOLD analysis project Ga0265295, IMG submission 192503) | Leachate microbial communities from a municipal landfill in Southern Ontario, Canada - Methane capture system biofilm | ecosystem: Engineered > Solid waste > Landfill > Unclassified ...
CATTCAATCGTGCTGGTTGCTTGTGGACCAGTGCCAACGACAATCTGATGATGAACATCCTTCGGGACGAGTGGTGTTTTGACGGATATACTTTGACCGATATGGCGGGGTCCAACGGCAAGTTGTTCATGGTCTATGACGATGGCTTTATGAATGGGACGGATTGCTTCCTGGATAAAGGGACACTGAGCGGCTTCACAAGTGATATAAAAAACAGCCCCTCATTCAACATCAATCTCCGTGAATCGATGCACCGATTACTTTATGTTGTCGCCAATCACAGTGCGGCGCTCGATGGTTATTCCAACCTGACGCGGTTACAGCCGGTTGTGGTGTGGTGGAAAGCTTTGATTACTACCTTTACAGTCGTGTTTATCGTGGGCACCATTACCAGTGCGGGCATGTATGTGTTGAGCGATTTGGATCAGCGAAGGAATATCTTTCGCATCAAATAGACGCTCTTGTTGAAATTATGAATGAATTTGGGAGGGATCCAAGCGGAGCCCTCCCTTTTTTTTGGTTTTATAGGGGGAAACGGGGGCCACTATTCCAAGAATGAGAGGAAGGGATTCCGCCCTTTTCTTCATGAATCATGAATACGGCCTTTCAATATGAAAAAAACTGTGCCATAATAGAAACCAGAACGAGACCAAGGGGGAGTCATTCCATGCCCAATGAGTATTTGGACGGAGCCCTGTTCCACAGTGCCATCAAGGAGACCTTGAGGAAGCTAACTCTCAAACGGAAAAGCCTAAATCAGATCAATGTTTTTCCTGTCCCCGACGGCGACACCGGAAATAACTTGCTTGCGACGATTGAATCAGCTTATCACAAGGTATCAAATCAATCAGAATCTCAATTAGGTGAGGCCGCAAAAGCGGCCTATTTGGGTGCTAGAGAAGGATCAACCGGGAATTCTGGCGCAATTTTCACCCAGTTTCTCAAAGGGTTTGCGACGGTGTTCTCGGGTAAGGATAAAGCGGGAGCGATTGAGCTGGCCAACGCAGTTAGGGAAGGAACCCGAAACGCCTATCAGGCCATTCGCGATCCTCGCGAAGGCACCATTTTGACAGTGGCCAGGAAAGCTTTTGAAGCCGTCGAGACCATCGCTAGGGATAACACGCTGGCTTCCACCTTGCTTATCATGTATTTGGAGGCAAGGAAGGCGCTCGCAAATACTGTGAGAGTGCTTCCGGTACTAAAAGAGAAAAAAGTCATCGATGCTGGGGGCTGGGGTCTGTTGATATTCTTCTCTGCCCTATTGGATGTGATGGGTGTTCCATCGGGGGTCCCAGAATACAACTTCCAGACCAAGACCACCTTTTATGAAAGCCGTCACAGTTTTGCATTCACAAATCCTTATGATATGGAATTCGTATTGCCGGCATTTTCTGATATGGAGAGACAAATCGCTCGGCGAATTGAAATGGATGGTACCGAATTGATCATTCAACCCAATGACACCGATTGTCATGTCCATATCCATACGGACAACCCTCATCGGGTGGTCGAGAAAATCATGGCATTGGCGCCGATCCAGGAAATCGTCTTAAGGGATATGTATTCCCAATCGGTTGATCATGCTGCTCGCGATGATGGCGGTCCCAACTACCGAACGGTCGTGATTGGCAAACACCCGGGATTTCTCGCTATGGCAATCATGACCGGAGCCGAAATGGCATTAAATGAACAAGCGGTTTCGAAACTCGCAAGGTTATTGGATAAAGAAGACCCGACCGATGTTTTAATGATCAGTTCGGTGGAAGCAACAGATCATCCTGTAAGTGGTTCGTTGGTTCGGGTGAAAGACGATGTGAAACTGTTGGCATCGCTCGTGACGGTGTTTTCCACCGAGTGTCCTTCGGAAGAAGTCATTCTCCTTGCGTCCGAGTATCCCCGAATGGCCATTATCGACCGGTTCGATCCCATTCAAAAGGACCACCCTTCCGACCAATCAGTCACCCAAAGAATCACCGATGCCATCAAGGAACTTAAACCCGTTTCCGGAGAAGTCTTGACACTCTTTTTCGGGTCTCTCAAGGACAAATCTCAGTTAGAACGCGTGGTGGTTTCCCTAAGAGAAGAGTATCCGGATTTATCCGATATCGATCTTCGCTTTGGCAGTCAACCGGAGGCATTGATCCTCGAGGTCGAATAAATGTTTATCCTTGGGAATAGATATACCCAATACCAATGATGCCGGGACCGGCATGGGATCCCATGGACGTGGTGAAGGGAACCATTTCCGTAGTGATATTTGGATATTTATCGAAAATCATGGCTTTCAATTGCTCGAGATTTTGCTCGGCATTCGCATGCGTGAATGCCAAGTGGATATGGGTGGCATTTGCCACATCTTTCGCGAATTCATCGAAAATCAGTCTGGATGCTTGGGTGATGCCCCGGGGTCTGCCAAAGAATTTTGTGGTACCCCGATAGACATAAATGACCGGTTTCACATGGAAGAGATTACCGGCGATCGCGGCGACTTTGCCGCATCGTCCGCTTTTTTCAATATAAGACAAAGTATCAAACATCACAACCAGTTTGGCAAAGGGTAAATAGCCGGCTATTTTTTCATGGATGGTGGTTAAAGAAGCTCCGGCATTTGCCATATGAGCCGCTTCGATCGCCATTAAACAAGAAGGCGCCCCCGTCGTCTCTGTGTCAAAAACAATCACACGATCGCTCATGTCCGGAGGCAGGTCTTTTTTTGCTTGAATTGCCGCCTGATGGCTCATGCTGAGGTTGCCGGCGACTGTCAGGCAAAAGACCTCATCAGCTTGATCGAGTGCTTGCCGGAACGCGTCTTCATATTGGCTGGGTGAGGGGGCGGATGTGGTTGGCAATTCCTTGACTTTTGTCAACTTTTCATAGAACTCTTGGGGTTTTAGATCGACAAGATCTCGATAGACCTCGTTCGGACCAAAATGCAGGCTGATCGGAACGAGTCCGATTCCGAGCGCTTCCGCTTGCGCTTTTTCGGGATAGGAAATACTGTCGGTAATGATTTTAACAGCCATGTTCATCACTCCTTTATTGTGATCGGGTCAAATCAAGCAGTAATCGATCAGTGCGAGGGTAATCCCGTCTTGTTCCGATGGCAAGGCAATATATTCGGCAATTTTCTTTAACGAATCGGATCCGTTTTCCATGGCGATGGGATGATCGACCTTGCGCAACATCGATTCGTCGTTCTCACTGTCGCCAAACGCATATGTCGTTTCATTTTCCCAACCGAAATGGTGGATCAGATGTTCGATTCCACACCCTTTGTTGATGCCTTTGGGAACGGCTTCGCCAATTCCTCCTGAGCGCTCGATCAGATCAAAGTGGCGGGATAGGAGGGCTCTGATAGGGGGATATTTTTCCATATTCCGAATCCAAAAGGTCATTTTGTTCGCTTTGACATCTCCTTGATGCCAAGAGCGAAACACGGTGCCAGGGAGATTCATATATTTTCGAAGTCGATCAAAAAAAGGATTGGTGTCTAAGGCAGGAAGATAGACGTATTGCGGTCCTTCCAACCAGACATCCAAGGGGCCATCATCCAAGAGCGGCAACAGTTCCGAAAGCACAGTTTCATCGATCAGCCATTCGCAGATGACAAGCTCAGGTAAGTGGATGGATGCGCCTCCCGAAGCGATGAATCCGTCGAATGGCAGTATTTGGATGGCTTTAGGGATTTCTGCCAGACTGCAACCGGTGCACAAAAAGATTTGGTGATTGTTTGCGTGGAGCCTACGGATTGCTTGAGCGGTAGAATCCGGTATTTGTCGCCTGCTATCCGTCAACGTTCCTTCTAGATCAAAAAAGACCAAACTCATGACGCCACTTCCTTTTTGCTCTTATCCGAAGGCGAGATGTCCATAAAGAGTCGATATAGTCGGATCCCTTTTTTCCAATCTCGGCCGTAGAACAAACCAAATAACAAGAGTATTGAAAATAGATAAAGAAATGCTCCGAGCGCATAGTTCTCCATTTCTGAGATATAAAGATATATTCCTCCACCAAGAAGCAGAAACCCATCGGATCTCAACCAGGGGATTTTTAATCGAACGATCAAATAGACTTGGGTGATGACATAAAAAATCAAAAAACTGGCAAACAATGACGTGGCAAACGCCATCAAAGAACCATCCAGTTGAAAAACCAGAAAATTGAGCCCTAGCGACAAGACAAGCATGCCGCTGCCGATTTGGATAAAACGGGCGTTTTTCCCCGCTAATTTGAAATAGGCATGGGTAACGACTCCAAGTGGACAAGAAAAGAGAAGTAGTCCCAAAACAATGCGAAACAGAGGAATGGACGCGATATAATCAGGTAAGAATGTCGGCGTTGTCCACTGCAATAAGAAGTAAGCGGAGATTCCTATCAGCACAAGAAAGATCACTGCTCCATTCAATAGATCATAGCTCGCGATTTGTTCTGCTTTTGTCAATTTGGGGTAGAAATCATCGGTGATTTTTGCGAGATTGGCGCAGGCGATCGTTGCGAAGATGGTCATATTGACCGAAAACGCATAAATGGAAAAATCTTCGACGGGAAAAAGAAACCAGACCAGATGATTGTTAAAGACAACAATCATTGTTGGGACAATATATGCGACCAAATACCAGAAGCCTTTTTGAGTCAAAGTTTTGATTGCGATGAATGGAGTCGTTTTGGTCGAGGGTGATTCAAACAAGAGTCGGCGAAAACACCAAAAATACCAGAAAAACACCCAGTAATTCGCAATGACGACCAGAATTGTCACATAGAGAAAATCACGGATCTTGAAGAGAAAAACTGCGCCGACAATCAAAATATTGATGAAGGATAAGAACAACGACCCTTGCGATACTTTTTGCGACATCCCCCGGGTTTGGGCGACCGTCTGATAAAGAGAAATGAAGTTTTGAACCAAAAGATTCAAAAACACCATAGCGACGATTGACTGTAACTCCGCTTTCAGAAATAAGATCGATGCCAAGATGCCAATACTGGCGAAACACCCCTCCAGCCACAAAAGGCCTAGAGCGACCGTCTTTAATTTCGGGGTGGGGTTTGAAGAGGGTGTTGTAGAACGATTTGAAAGCAAAAATCCATCAATCAAACCAAAGTGCAACAAACTCGTATAGACAGTGAACAAGGAAAATAAGCGAAAATAGCCGAACTGAACAACACCGAGCAGTCTTGGGACACTAAAACCCATCATGATCGTCGATGACATCTTGACCACGATTGACACGAGAAACAAGGTGATTTTTTTAAAGGATTTTGTGGTGGAAGGATTCATACTGTCCGGATGCCTTTCGTTAACGATCGGGAAATCTATTTTTAGTTTAACACATTATTTCGTTTGAAACAATTGACCGACATATTGTTTTTGTGCGTGTTTTTTTGCATATTAAAAAACAATTTGTCTGAAAAACCTGTGTTATTAACAAAAGAATCCTAACAAAATCTTTACTCGAAATGAAGAAATACGGACACACTCTTTATCCGAAAAAAGGTATCATGCAATCAGGGAGAGAGGTTGATAGTCCGTGTTATTCTTGAGCGTAACGCAAACATTTCTCGTAATTTTGCTCATTCTGATGGGAATCGGTGTGTTTTTCTTAGGTGATCGTTTGATGGCAAAAATTGATCAGTTTTCGATCAAGGGCGGATTCCGCCAGTCACCTTCACAACAACCGTCCGTTTTGGCCTTTGGCGATAAGACTCTATTTTCGAATTGGCATCAGAGTGAGGCTTTCAAAAAGCGATCGATTCAATGGTTGGCGACACCAGATCCTTCCGCCTTTTCTGACTATGATGCCGTGATGGCCTTCAGCGAAAGCGACGTGGAAAATCTGTTGTTTTGTCGTTTGGCGAAACACTTGAACCCCCGGGTATATACCATTGCTTGGTGCTCAGACAAGACAATGGCTTCCTTATATCGGGAAGCGAAGATTGATCGGGTATATCTGGAAAAACCCTCCGTGAACAGTATGGATCAATCTTTAAAGGATGGACAGCTATGATAAGAAAATTACCTAAACTCAATGCGTTACAAACATTGGCACTGGGATTTGTAATTATTATTATGATCGGAACAATGTTACTGATGCTTCCGATTGCCAGTCAAAATCGAGAATCGCTTGCTTTTCTCGATAGTCTCTTCACTGCGACGTCCGCGACCTGTGTCACGGGACTGGTTGTTTTTGACACCTACACGCAATTCAGTTTCTTTGGTCAATTTGTCATCTTGATCTTGATTCAAATCGGTGGACTGGGATTCATGACGATTGCGGTCTTGTTTTCAATCATCATCGGGAAGCGGATCGGATTGAAAGAGCGGATCAACTTGATGCAATCCGTCAATTCACCGCAAGTGGGTGGTGTGGTCCGCTTGGCACGTCGAATATTGATCGTCACGGCGATTTGTGAGTTAGTGGGAGCGGGATTGCTTTCCATTCGGTTCATTCCGGAATTTGGAGTTGGAAAAGGCATTTGGTTTTCCGTGTTTCATGCGATTTCAGCGTTCTGTAATTCGGGTTTTGACTTGATGGGCACGATCGCTCCCAACGTCTCCTTGATGCCATTCGCAACCGATCCGCTCGTCGTGATCGTCATCTTGTTCTTGATTGTCATCGGTGGACTGGGATTCATTGTTTGGAACGACATCGCGGATCATGGACTTCATTTCTCCAACTATCGATTACATACGAAAATTTTGTTGGTGTTTACCGGAATCATCATTCTCACATCCACAGGGTTGTTCTTGGTTTTTGAACGCCAACATACACTTGTGGGCTATAATCCAGGAGAACAATTGCTTTTGTCTTTGTTTAGTGCGATCACCCCGAGGACTGCGGGATTCAATACAGTTCAAACCGCATCCTTGAGTGAAGCAGGAAGCGGGCTCACCATGTTGCTGATGCTGATCGGTGCGGGACCTGGATCCACGGCCGGGGGCATCAAGATCACGACATTGGTCGTCATATTCTTTTCCATTGTTGCTCATGTTCGGGGAAAAGAAGATATCAACTTGTTTGGTCGCCGTTTAGAAGATAGCATTATTCGAAAATCATTCAGTTCGGCAGCGATGTATCTCTTGATGTTATTGACCGGGGTAATGACTTTATTTGCTCTCCAGGATGTGGCTTTTCTCGATGGGCTTTTTGAAGGGATTTCCGCGATTGGTACGGTGGGTCTGTCCCGGGGAATCACTGCCTCGCTTTCAAATCCATCGCAAGTGGTCATGATTCTGCTCATGTATGTGGGTCGTGTTGGTAGTTTGGCGGTGGCGATGGCTTTTGTCGAACATAAGACTGTTGCTGGATTAAGAAATCCAGTCGAAAAAATCATTATCGGTTAGAAAGGGGAATAAAATTATGCAATCAATGTTAGTCATCGGCTTAGGCCGATTTGGAAGGCATCTGGCAATCAAATTGGCGGAACTTGGAAATGAGGTCATGGTGGTTGATACCGATGAGGAACAAGTCAATCATGTGGCGCCCTATGTCACTTCCGCGCATATTGGCGACTGTATGGACGATGAAGTGGTCAAGTCCTTAGGCGTCCGCAACTTTGACGTGTGTTTTGTCTGCATCAGTGAAAACTTCCAGTCTTCACTTGAGATCACTTCCCTCCTCAAAGATGCGGGAGCGAAGTTGGTGGTTTCTAAGACGGATCGTGAATTGCACGCTAAATTCTTATTGAAAATCGGTGCGGATGTCGTGATTCACCCGGAGCGAGATATGGCTTGGCGTGCCGCAATGAAATATTCGGCGAAAAATGTGTTTGATTTTATCGAGTTTACACCCGAATACGCCATCTTTGAATTAAGCACGCCATCGAATTGGGTCGGACATAGTATCCGTGAACTCAAAATTCGGGAGAAATATCGTCTCAATATCATCGCGCTTAAAGTCAATGATGTCGTGACGCCGATCGTCAACGCCGATCATCGATTCGAGGCGGATGAACACTTGTTTATTTCCGGAAGCAAAACAGATATTATGCAACTGATGGACAAGTAAACATTTTTGAGTATAATCAGAGTGGGGGGTATTGCGATGAAACAACCCAAGTCAATTCTTCCACATCTGCTTTATACAATCGGCCTTTTGATGTTGTCACTGGCGCTGGCACTCTTCCTTGAATGGCTAGAAGTCGGGAAAGAAAGTCTCATCATGGTGTTTTTGCTTGGGGTGCTCTTGACCGTTGTCTTCACCCGTGGTTATTTCTTTGGGATCATCACATCCCTTGCCAGCATCATGCTCTTCAACTTCTTTTTTACTGAACCCGTTTATACCTTTGTGATCAGCAGCACGGATGACGTGCTGCTGCTTGTGTTTTTTGAAGTCACGGCAGTGGTGGGAGGAACGATCACTTCCAAACTGCGTCATGAAAAAGAAATTGCCTCAGAAAACGAAGAGACCGCTCGCTTGCTTGCAGAAATCTCTGCCGGCTTCACCCATCTGACCGATGAGAAGAACATCACCCAACAAGCAGTGACCTATATTCAAGACTATACCACCCTTCATTGTACGGTGTCATTAAGCAAAAAAGAAAACCAATCTTTTTTGGAGAAAGAAAACACTCAAAACGAATTGCTCAAACGCTATCCGATTCGGACATCGAATCAAGAGATTGGCAGTTTGTATATTGCATCCGCCAATGAACCGATCAGCCGCTCGCATGAGCTTGTGATTCAAACAGTTGCAACACAATTAGGTATTGCGATGGAGCGGGAATTCATTTATAATGAAAGAGAAAAAATACGCGTGGCAATGGAACGGGAAAAGTTGCGGAGCAACCTGCTCCGCTCCGTCGCTCACGATTTAAGAAGCCCGTTGACGGCCTTATCCGGGGCGAGCACCTTGCTTGCGGATTCGTTTGACCAATTGACGGTGGACGAACAAAAGCAGTTGTCCGCCGATATCAGCGAAGAGATGGTCTGGCTTGCGAATTTGGTGGAGAATATCTTGAACATGACGCGAATCAACGAATCCCAACTTGTGTTGCATCAGGAACAAGAAGTGGTCGATGATATCGTCGGTGAAGCCGTGCAACATATGAAAAGGCTGCTTCGAGACCGAGATTTTCAAGTGTCTTTGCCTTCGGATGTATTGACTGTTCCCATGGATGGACGCTTGATTGTCCAAGTGTTGGTCAATTTATTGGATAACGCCGTCAAACATACGCTGCCCAACGATCGCATCCAAATCATCGTGCATCCCCTTGACAAGATGGTCGAATTTATTATCGAAGACTCTGGCGAAGGCATTCATCCAAGCGTCAAAGATCATTTGTTTGAAGGCTTTGTCACATCCGATCGCGGGGTATCGGATGGAAAACGGGGAATAGGCTTAGGACTGGCAATCTGTAAAACCATCATTCTGGCGCATGGAGGGTCGATTTCCGCTTATCCCAACGATCCCAAAGGATCGCGGTTTGTATTCACCTTACCTTTGGAGGAATCCCATGGACGAAAAAGGTAAAATTCTCATTATTGAAGATGACAAATATATATCCGGATTCATTGCCGTTTCGTTGAAAAAAAACGGCTATCTTGCGTATGTTGCAGAAACCGGCGCACAAGGCCTTTTTCTCTATTCCAACCATCATCCGGACATTATTCTTTTGGATCTCGGGTTGCCGGATATGGATGGCATCGATTTATTGAAAGAATTTCGGACGTTTTCGCAAGTCCCGATCATCGTCGTTTCCGCACGCGCCCATGAACAAGAAAAGGTGAGTGCGCTCGATCAAGGAGCGGACGATTATTTGACCAAGCCGTTTTTCATGGGCGAATTACTCGCGCGCATCCGCGTGTCCGAACGCAAAAAAAACCAAGTTGCGGGACAAGGACCCGAGCCCATATTTCAATCCGACTGGCTGAGCGTTGATTTTGAAAAACGCAGGGTGTCGATTGAAGGAGAAGAAGTGCATCTCACACCAATCGAATACAAACTATTGACGACCTTGATCCATCATCAAGGAAAAGTGTTGACACATTTGTTTTTGCTTCGCGAAGTTTGGGGCTATGAAGAAGGATCCGATACCAAAACGGTTCGAGTATTCATGGCCAATTTACGCCGCAAAATTGAAAAAGACACGATGAAACCCCGGTTCATCTTGACCGAAGTGGGCGTCGGTTATCGGTTTGCGGATGACTAGCTTTTCAACCAATTCTTTTTCACATAAGGAGTGAGAACAAACAATGAATATTCAGGTAGTTTACGGGACAATTTCGGGGCATTCCCGAAAGATTGCGAAAGCAATTGCGGACGCCTTAAACGCGGGATGTGAAGACATCAAAAACAATCCCATGCTGACGGGAGTCGATTTGCTGTTTGTCATTGGTGGCGTATATGGATCGAAATACAACGAGAAAATAGTGGCTTATATGGAGAATATCAATGCGAACCAAGTGAAAAAAGTGGCGCTGATCCGCTCTGCTGTTTCACAAACAGCGATTCAAAAGGAAAATCCGCTGGTTGAACTGCTTCAGAAAAAGCAAATCGAGGTGGAGAAAGAAGAGTATACCTGTCGGGGATCTTTTCTCTTCATGGGCTGTGGCCATCCTAATAAAGCCGAAATAGAAAAGGCCGTTCAGTTTGCAAAACGGGTGGCTGCTTCCAAGATGATCGGTCCGAAAATCCAACAAGCATTCACGGAATATTTGAAATAATAGACATTAAAATCCATTATTAGATGGTTTCTTCGAAATCACGCTTTTTTGGTGTTGAATAGAAGATCGACAAGACATTTTTCGCGAGAAATCGGGATTTTTCGCTTCATTTTGTCTGTTCCAATGATATAATAATCACAGACAAGCTTTGGGGAGGGACAAATGTATCGGATACTCACCAAGAAAATTCTGACGCCATCGGTGTCACTCATGGAAATAGAAGCACCCTTGATCACGCGACATGCAAAACCAGGGCAATTCATTATGCTACGAGTTGATGAGGATGGGGAACGTCTTCCATTTACGCTGGCAGATATCCAGCGCGATAAAGGCACGATCTCCATCATCTTTCAGGTGGTCGGGGCGTCTACCTACCTTTTGAACCAACTACATCCGGGAGATGAACTGGCCGATTTGGTCGGCCCGCTCGGAAAGCCTTCGGAACTCGATCACTTGGATAAGGTGCTCGTCATTGGTGGTGGATTGGGCTGTGCGATCGCCTATCCTTTGGTCAGAGAATGTTTCGACCGTCAAAAGGTGGTGCATTCCATCATCGGCTTTCGTGAGAAAGCAGTGGTTTTTATGGCTGAAGAATTTTCGAAAAAAAGCCAGCGATCCTTATTGCTGACGGACGATGGCTCGCTTGGCGAGAAAGGCTTGGTGACCGAGGCACTCGAGCGATGGCTCGCTGAAGGGGAAACTTATGATGCCATCTATGCCATTGGTCCATTACAGATGATGAAAGCCGTGGCGGACCTCACCAGACCCAAAGGAATCAAAACCATTGTCTCCATGAATCCGATCATGGTTGATGGAACCGGAATGTGCGGTGGCTGTCGGGTTCAAGTGGGTGGAAAGGTCAAGTTCGCTTGTGTGGATGGTCCGGAATTCGATGGTCATGAAGTTGATTTTGATGAAGCCATCATTCGCAATCAAATGTATGTGCAGAATGAAAAAAGCCAGTATGATCATGTCTGTCGCTTAAAAAGGAACGATGCGAAATGAATGGTTCGCTTAAAAAAACACCCATGCCGGTTCAAGATCCTCGAGATCGGATTCATAATTTTCAAGAAGTTGCTTTAGGGTATAATGAAGACCAAGCAAAAGTTGAAGCAGAACGTTGTCTTCAGTGCAAAACCCGTCCTTGTGTTGCAGGGTGCCCAGTCGGTATTCAAATTCCCGATTTTTTAGCCGCAATTATTCGTCAAGATTATCTTGCGGCTTATCGGATCATCAGTCGTGACAGTTTGTTGCCAGCGGTCTGTGGTCGTGTCTGTCCCCAAGAAACGCAGTGTGAAGCCTTGTGTGTGCGCGGGAAAAAAGGAGAACCGGTGGGGATTGGCTATTGTGAGCGGTTTGTTGCCGATTGGTATTTTCAACATGTGTCCACGGAAAACACACTGATCCAATCCAATCATCGCAAAGTAGCAGTGGTGGGTTCTGGTCCGGCTGGGTTGTCCTGCGCGTATGATTTATGTCTCAAAGGCTACGACGTGGAAGTCTATGAAGCTTTGCATTTGCCGGGGGGCGTCCTCGCTTACGGGATCCCGGAGTTTCGGCTTCCGAAAGCGATTGTCAAACGAGAGATCGATCGTTTGGAACAACTCGGTGTCAAAATCCATAAAAACGTCATTGTTGGCAAAACATTGCTGATTGATGATTTGTTTGAGGAGGGTGTCCAAGCTGTTTTTCTGGGAACTGGGGCTGGACTCCCAAACTTTATGCAGATTCCGGGAGAAATGTTGAACGGAGTCTATTCCGCCAATGAATATTTGACCCGAGTCAATTTGATGAAAGCCGCTGACAAACGGAGTGCCACGCCGATTTTCTTGGCAAAACATGTGGCGGTCGTTGGCGGAGGAAATGTGGCTTTGGACGCCGCAAGATCCGCCAAACGTTTGGGAGCGGAAACCGTTACGATTCTTTATCGCCGCTCCATGAAAGAATTACCGGCACGAAAAGAAGAGGTGGATCATGCGGTGGAAGAAGGGATCTTGTTTCGCACACTGACCAATCCGATTGCCATTACGGGAGATGAAAAGGGATTTGTAAAGTCCGTGGAATGCGTCAAGATGCTCCTCGGAACCATCGATGCCTCGGGCAGGCCTCGACCGATTCCTGATCCCAACTCGACACACAAAATTGATGCGGATGCCGTGATTATTGCGGTCGGGACGACACCCAATCCCCTCATTATGCAAACAAGCCAGCTTGAAACAAATCGCTGGGGTTGCATCGTGACCCGAAATGATTCTGGCCTTACGTCACGCGATTTTGTCTATGCCGGAGGCGATGTGGTGACAGGCGCAGCGACCGTGATTTTGGCAATGGGTGCCGGCCGGAAAGCGGCGGAAGCCATCGATAAGGATCTCTGCCCCACTCAATAAGCAGCGCAGTTTGCAAAATAATGGATTGTTTCTTGACATGCTTTCTCTCTTTGGCTATAATGACTTTGAAGGTTACTTTAAGTTGGTCCTGTGAGGCTAACAAGGGAATCGATTCATCTTACTGACACATCCCCTTTTTTGCCACAGGCCGGAAAGGGGTTTTATTTTATGAAGCACCTGTTCAGGCTCACCGATCTCTCTAGCGAGGAGATCATGATGATTTTAACGGAAGCCAAAGAATTCAAAGCGGGAAAGAATTATCCTGATTTGACGGGCAAGCGGGTCATCAATGCATTTTTCGAACCCTCCACAAGGACGCAATACTCCTTCATGGTGGCAGAAAGCAAACTCGGAATGCTTCCAATCAATTTCAACGTCGAGACATCCAGTGTCAAAAAAGGTGAAAGTCTTTATGACACATTGAAGACGTTTGAGATGATCGGTATCGACGCTTTAGTCGTTCGGCACCCGGCAAACAATTATTTTCTCGAGCTGGATAAGATTCAAATTCCAATTCTCTCTGGCGGCGATGGAACGGGGAATCATCCGACTCAGAGTTTGTTGGACCTACTGACGATCCAAGAGGAATTCGGGAATTTCACCGGTTTGAAAATCGCCATAGTAGGCGATATTCGCCATTCCAGAGTTGCCCATACCAATATTGACGTGATGACCCGGATGGGCATGGAAGTATCCATCTGTGGACCCGAGCAGTTCAATGACAGCTCGGCTCCTTATATCGACTATGAGTTGGCACTCAAGGAAATGGATATCATCATGTTGCTGAGAGTTCAGTTTGAGCGGCATGGCTACGATCTAGCGCTCAACCGAGAAACATATTATGAGGAATTTGGTTTGACCGAGGAGCGGGTTCATTCAATGAAAGATCACGCAATCATTATGCATCCAGCGCCATATAACCGCGGAGTGGAAATATCCAATTATGCTGTAGAATGTTCGAAAAGTCGGATCATGAAACAAATGCATAACGGTGTCTATGTACGAATGGCTGTGTTAAAACGGGCATTCTCAGAATAAATTATTGGAGGAGAAAATCTATGAAGGTCATATTGGATCAAAATACAATGGAACGGACCATTCGCCGGATATCCTATGAAATCATTGAAAAAAATCAGGATTTGGCGAGTGTTGTTATCCTCGGCATCCAAACCCGCGGAATCATTCTTGGAAAGCGAATCGCCGCAAACATTGAAGCGATCGAGGGCATACAAATCCCGTTTTATCCTTTGAATGTCCGCCCCTTTCGCGATGATCTCAAAGAAGTGTTGCCCAAAGGCCTGCCCTCAATCGATATCGCCGGTAAAGTCGTTATTTTGGCAGATGATGTCCTTTATACCGGACGAACGATTCGCGCAGGATTGGATGCCGTTATGGAAATCGGCCGTCCAGCAAAAATACAATTGGCCATTCTAATTGACCGAGGACATCGCGAATTGCCGATTACGGCCAATTATGTCGGGAAAAACATCCCCACGAGCCATAGCGAAAAAGTCCAAGTCCATTTTCAGGAAACTGACGGAATCGAACAAGTAATTTTATCCTAGGTGTCTTGATGAGGACATTATTGAAAAACGGAATTGTGATCCGCGAACAAAACGAATGGTTGGATGTCTTGATCGACGATGGAATCATCATTGATCTTCTCCCGTCGATCTCGGATCAAGATGCGAGTGTGATTGATTGTACCAAGATGACCATTGCCCCCGGTTTTATCGATATGCACATGCATTTGCGAGAGCCAGGTTTCGAACATAAAGAAACGATTGCCACAGGGACAAAAGCAGCCGCAAGGGGCGGATATACCACCATCTGCCCCATGCCGAATACAAAACCTGTTTGTGACAATTTGAAACAACTAAATGCCTTTATGAATAAAGTGAAAACAGATGCTTGCGTCCATGTCTTGCCGTATGCCTCAATCACGACATCGCTGTCCGATCATGGAGAAATCGTCGATATGGAGGCTTTGATTGATCAAGTGGCCGGCTTCTCCAACGATGGAGTGGGAATCCAAGCGGCCGATCTGATGTATAAGGCGATGCAAAAAGCCAGTTCACTGGAAGCGTTGATCGCAGCGCATTGTGAGGATGAAAAACTTCTGTTTGGCGGAATTGTCCATAAAGGAGTGCGTTCCGAATCAAACGGATGGATGGCCATGACGTCACTTCCAGAAACATTGCAGATTGCGCGGGACATACTGATTGCGGAAGAAACCAACGCTCGTTATCACGTGTGCCATATCTCCACGAAAGAAGGGGTTCGGATCGTTCGTGAAGCCAAAGAACGCAATCAGAAAGTCACGTGTGAAGTGACACCCCATCATTTATTGCTTGAAAACCGTGATGTCGATAACAGCGATTTCAAAATGAATCCGCCCTTACGCGGTGTCGATGATAAATACGCACTGATCCAAGCGTTGATTGAAGGAACAATCGATTGCGTTGCGACCGATCACGCCCCTCATGCTCCAAGTGAAAAGGCGCAAGGAATGGAGAAAGCGCCGTTTGGCGTTGTGGGATTGGAAACCGCGTTTCCCTTGATCTACACCAATTTGGTCCGAACCCGTATGGCTTCCTTGCAACAGGCCATCGCTTGGTTTTCGTTGAATCCGGCAAAGATATTGAACTTGGAAGCGGGACGGATCGTGAAAGGCCGTGTCGCGGATTTGGTCATTCTGGATTTGAATAAAAAGCGAAAAATCGATAAAAACACCTTTTTTTCCAAAGGCCGAAACACACCCTTTGACGGCTGGGAATGCTCTGGGTGGCCGGTCATGACATTGGTGGAAGGGAAGGTGGCATTTCAAGATGAGTCGTTTGGTCGTTCAAAGTAATCAGTGGTTTGCGGATAAGGTTTATCAAATGGTTCTTTCCGGTGCGAAACCTCACGAACCCGGTCAATTTGTGATGGTCGAAATTAGCAAAGGAATCGATTTCTTTTTGCGACGGCCCTTTTCAATTGCCGATTCAAAAAATGATCGCTTGACGCTTCTTTACAAGGTAATCGGCAGAGGTACGAGTTATATGACGACGCTGATTCCAGGCGACACGCTGGACGTATTAGAACAACTCGGAAACGGCTTTCGAATCGATCCCAACCGCCAAGATGTCTGTTTGATTGGTGGAGGATCGGGTGTATTTCCGCTTTTGGGTTTGGCGAGACGGCTTCACGAGCGGGGTATCCGACCAACAGCCTTTCTCGGATTTGATACAAAACAATCCGCTTGTCTTATCTCCGAACTGTCGCGCGTTTGCCAAGTGGCAATTACCACGATGGATGGAACGTTAGGTGAAATGGGCAATGTCTGTCTTTATCAAGCAATGTATCAACACTCCTACTATTATGCGGTGGGTCCGATGGCCATGTTGAAGGCGATCGCCCAAAAAACCACCAACGGGCAAATGTCGCTCGAAGAACGAATGGGTTGCGGGTTTGGTGCCTGTATGGGTTGTACGATAATGACGAAAAAAGGGCCAGCACAAATCTGCAAGGATGGTCCCGTGTTTTCCGCAGGTGATCTCATATGGGAATAATGACGGTTTCTTTTTTGGGATGGACCCTCGATAATCCAATCATTCCCGCTTCTGGAACGTTTGGTTTTGGATTGGAGTATGCCTCTTTTTTTGATCTCAATCAATTAGGTTCTTTGACGACCAAGGCCATTACCGCAAGACCGAGGTTTGGGAATCCCACCCCGCGGATTGCGGAGGTGCCCGGAGGGATGCTCAACGCGATTGGGCTGCAAAATCCGGGAGTGGATGACGTGATTGAGGTGATTTTACCAAAACTTGCCCAAGTCTTTCAGAAACCCATCATTGCCAATATCGCCGGAAGTGTGGTTGAAGAATACCTCGAAGTCATTGACAAATTGAATTCCGAGCCACAAATCGGCGCGTTTGAGATCAATATCAGTTGTCCCAACGTCCAAGAAGGTGGGATGGTATTCGGCACCAACGCCACGCTCGCGAGCGATCTTGTTCGCCGATCGAAACAGCATTCTCGGAAGCCTTTGATTGTAAAACTCAGTCCCAATGTGACCAATATCGTCGACATCGCTCGAGCAGTCGAAGACGCCGGAGCGGATGCTTTGTCGTTGATCAATACCTTGGTTGGCATGGCGATCGATCGCGAGAAAGCCCGGCCTGTACTGGCTAATAAGTTTGGCGGTTTGTCCGGACCGGCGATCAAACCGGTAGCGCTCCGAATGGTCTTTCAAGTCTTTGAACAAGTGTCGATCCCAATCATCGGGATGGGCGGTGTCATGACGGCAGAAGACGCAATTGATTTCATCTTGGCCGGTGCGACAGCGGTTGGGGTCGGCAGTGCAAATCTCAGAGATCCGTTTGCTTGTCCAAAAATAATCGAAGCCCTCCCAGGGTTGATCCAACACCTGGGATGGTCCAATATCAAATCAATGATTGGAGGTGCGCATGAAAAACGTCATCATCGCTTGTGATTTCGAGCACAAGGAAACGTTAAGAGGATTTTTGCGGTTGTTTGGTTCCAAGCGACCCATGTTGAAGATTGGGATGGAACTCTTTTATCGTGAAGGTCCGGAGTTGATCAGGCAGCTGAAACGGCAAGGATATCCGTTGTTTTTAGACTTGAAATTGCATGATATTCCTCATACAGTGGAAAAAGCCATGGTCAATATCGGCCATTTGGGGGTTGATATGGTGAATGTTCACGCTTCCGGCGGACTGGACATGATGGAAGCGGCGAAATATGGTTTGAAACGATCGGGATCGACAACAAAGCTACTCGCTGTCACGGTATTGACCTCGATCGATGAAGCGATTCTAGCAAATGAATTGTTGGTTCATAAGCCTCTGGAGGACACGGTGAAACATTATGCCTTGCTTGCAAAAAAAGCCGGGCTAGACGGCGTGGTATGTTCGCCGCTTGAAGTGCCGATCATCAAGAAAGTGTGTTCACAGGATTTTCTTACCGTCACTCCGGGGATCCGTTATCCCAGCCAGGCACAAGATGATCAACGGCGGATCACAACACCTAGCGAAGCAAAAAAACTTGGAACCGATTTGATTGTGGTCGGACGAACCATTACCAAAGCCGTGGATCCTTATGCAATGTATGATCAGATTGTGAGGGAATTTACCGATGGAGCGTGAGATTGCTACTTTATTACTGGAAAATAAAGCCGTCTTTTTATCGCCAAATTCCCCGTTTACGTGGGCGAGCGGGATTCAGAGTCCGATTTATTGTGATAATCGAATGACGCTGGCCTATCCCCGTGTTCGAGACCGAATTGAAGAGGGTCTAGTTCAATTGATCCAAAAACACTATCCCCATCTGGATGCCGTGATTGGGACGGCAACAGCCGGCATTGCGCATGCGGCGATTGTCGCGGACAAACTTCAGTGTCCCATGGGCTATGTCCGCACGGCCAATAAAGATCATGGACGTAAAAACCAGATTGAAGGTTTCTCTCTTCCTGGAGCGAGGGTAGTGGTGGTCGAAGATTTGATTTCCACGGCCGGCAGTGTCATCGAGATCGTCGACATCTTGCGTGAAGCAAAGATGACGGTGCTTGGAATCGTCTCGATTTTTACTTATGGACTCCAAAAGGGAATTGAACGATTGAAGAAAGCAGGGATTGCGAATCATTCGCTATCCAACTTTGATATCTTGATTCAAGTTGCGAGCGAAAAAGGGTTTATCGAATTGACGGACATCGCCAAATGTATCGCGTTTCAAAAAGATCCGGAGAACCCGAATTGGAGAAAAGATCGCTAATCAAGAGTGAACGGACTTTGGATTTGTTTTCTAGCTTTTTCCGCAAGCGTTTTCTTTGGAGAAAAGGTGATTTTCCCTTTGCATTTCCTATTTGTTGATGTTAATATCAAATTGGGTCTATCGGATAGAATTCCGAAGTAACCACTGAATTTAAAAAATCGAATCTCTTGTCTCATATAATCTGGGTAATATGGATCCAAAGTATCTACCTGTGCGCCGTAAATGCACAGACTATGAGAGAAGTTTTTTGCGCATTGGCGCGGACGCTTCTTTCGTCCGCGTTTTCTATTTTTTAGGAGGTATATGTGATATGAATCCACTCGTCAGCATCCTCATGGGCAGCAAATCTGATTTGCCGGTCATGACACAAGCCAAGGAGATCCTCGATCAATTCGGAATATCCTCCGAGGTGAGAATCATCTCGGCACATCGGACGCCGAATCAATTGTTTCAATATGCCGATAACGTGAAGGAAAGAGGCATCAAGATCGTCATTGCCGGAGCCGGAGGTGCGGCGCATGTTGCGGGAATGATGGCCGCTAAAGTCGCGGTACCGGTATTGGGAGTGCCGCTCATAGGATCCGCGCTCAACGGCTTGGATTCGCTCCTATCCACGGTGCAGATGCCCTCGGGGGTGCCGGTTGCCACTTTTTCAATTGGCGAAGCCGGAGCTAAAAACGCTGCGCTGTTTGCCGTGCGTATTTTAGCTTTGGAAGATCAAGCTTTGCAGGTGAAAATCCATCAATATCAACTTGCTCAAGAAATCAAGGTGTTAGAAGCCAATCAATCGCTATAACCAACGACTAAAATAACAGGCAGGTGGAGTGCGTGAGCCCAATTCGGTTGTTCGTGGAAAAAAAACTTGAATTTGCTTTGGAAGCCGAATCTCTAAGAAATCAAATTGCGGATGATTTGGATATCTGCTTGAGAAATTTTCGTCGAGTCTTGATTTACGATCTCTTCGATTGCGATGTCGATGACATCGACATTCTCAAATGGCAGGTGTTTGGTGAAAAGGCGACCGACCAGTTTTTAAAGCAGGTTCCTCTCGTCGAAAATGGCTATCTGGCGTTTGCCTATCTTCCTGGTCAGTTTGATCAAAAAGCCGACTCCGCCCAAGAATGCATTCAACTGATTCTCGGAAAGAAAGAGGCTGTTGTTCTTTCCAAAACAGTTTATCTATTCGACCCAATCAGCACTACCGATTTGGATCGGCTGAAAAAATATATCATCAATCCCGTGGATTCTTGGGAGGTCGATCTCACCACAATTCCAGCGATTCCTCCCGTCAATTCGGAAAAAGCCACGCCCATAATCAAAGGGTTCATCCTCTGGGGAAAAGAACAGAGACAACGTTTCCACCAAGATATGGCTCTTGCCATGAGTATTGCGGATTTGGAATTGATTGCCCAGTATTTTCAAAAGGAAAATCGAGATCCGAGTGAAACCGAAATTCGCGTACTCGATACTTATTGGTCGGATCACTGTCGACATACGACGTTTGAAACCGTCCTCGAGCCGATTCGCTTTGAAGCCACTGAACCATCGCATCCGCTCTTGGGTGCTTTTCAATTGGTTCAAACATTGAGACAAGATCTCAAGCGAGAAGAGCAACCGATGACGCTCATGGAATTGGCAACGATTTACGCCAGATGGGTTCGAAAGATAAATCCCAATCATGCGATTGAAATTTCAAACGAAATCAACGCGGCCAGTATTGTTGTTCAGGATAAATCAGAAGAATATTTGATCATGTTCAAAAATGAAACCCATAACCATCCCACGGAGATTGAACCGTTTGGTGGAGCGTCCACTTGCTTGGGCGGCGCTATTCGCGACCCTTTGTCGGGACGAAGTTTTGTCTATCAAGGTCTAAGGGTGAGTGGCGCGGGAAACGTGCTCGCAAGAGTCAAAGACACCTTGCCCGGGAAATTGCCCCAGCGGGTGATCACCAAAAAAGCAACGCTCGGTTTTTCTTCCTACGGCAATCAAATTGGACTAGCGACCACTTATGTCCGCGAACTGTTTCATCCCGGATACGTTGCCAAGCGCATGGAAGTGGGCGCTGTCGTCGGTGCCGTCAAACGAAAGGACATTCAAAGAGGAACACCCGTTCCAGGTGATTGGGTGATTTTGATTGGGGGAAAAACCGGCCGCGACGGCATTGGCGGTGCGACCGGCTCTTCCAAATCCCATACGGATCGATCGCTCGAAACCTCAGGAAGCGAAGTGCAAAAAGGCAATGCACCAATCGAACGACAATTGCAGCGGCTGTTTCGTCATCCAGAAGTCACGCGAATTGTCAAAAAGTGCAATGATTTCGGAGCGGGGGGTGTAGCGGTCGCCATCGGCGAACTGGCCGAAGGCGTCCGAATCGATCTCGATCAATTGCCCACCAAATATCAAGGATTGTCAGCGACCGAATTGGCGATCTCTGAATCGCAGGAACGGATGGCTTTGGTCATCGATCCTGCCGACTATCCGTTGTTCGAGCATGTTGCTGAAGAGGAAAACCTTGAAGCGGTCCATGTTGCCGATGTGACAACGAAAAAGCGACTGGTGATGATCAAATCCAATCAGGTCGTCGTTGACCTGGATCGCTCATTTATGAATACCAACGGCGTAAGACAGACCCGCATGGTCTTTGTCAAAGACACATTGGGAAAAAAGTCAGAATCTTCTAGCAATCCATTGCAAAACAAAGATACTCTGCTCGAATGGTTGAGCATGCCTTCCCATGCCATCCAAAAAGGCATGATTGAGCATTTTGATTCGACCATAGGCCGCACATCGATCTTTTTACCTTTTGGTGGAAAGACACAAATGACCGAAGTCGATGCATCTGTCCAAAAACTGCCATTCACCGAATCTGACAGTTCGCTCGTGACAATCATGACCGTCGGTGGAAATCCGGATTGTTTAAGCGAATCGCCTTACCGCGGAGCTTATCTTGCCGTTGTTGAAGCACTGGCA
>Ga0265295_1003697_pt1 | contig 21798 bp, 15 predicted proteins | sample Munlansysbiofilm_FD_192503 | JGI IMG/M metagenome (GOLD analysis project Ga0265295, IMG submission 192503) | Leachate microbial communities from a municipal landfill in Southern Ontario, Canada - Methane capture system biofilm | ecosystem: Engineered > Solid waste > Landfill > Unclassified ...
GTTGCAAGCGTCGGGAGTGGGCTTGGGGAAGGCCCGCATCCCGCAAAGGGGCCTTCCCCGGAGTCCGTCCATGCTCATCTCTCTTTCCTGGCTGCGTGAGTTCGTGCCCTACGAGGGCGGCGTTCAAAACCTCGGTGACCGGCTGACCATGCTCGGCCTGGAGCTGGAGGGCATCCACGACCCCTTCGCGGAGATCGCCCAGGTGGTCGTGGGCCACGTGACCGAGTGCGCCAGACACCCCGAGTCCGATCATCTTTCCGTCTGTTCCGTCGACATCGGCACGGGCGAACTCCTATCTATAGTCTGCGGCGCGCCCAACGTGGCCGCCGGGCAGAAGGTGCCCGTGGCCCCCGTGGGCAGCACCCTGCCCGGCGGGCTGCAGATCAAGAAGGCGAAGCTCCGCGGCGTGCCCTCCATGGGCATGATCTGCTCCGAGCGCGAACTGGGGCTCTCCGAGGCCCACGAGGGCATCCTGGTCCTGCCGGACTCCTGCGGCGTGGGCCGGCCCCTGACCGAGGCCCTGAACCTGGAGCGCACGGTCCTGGACATATCCATCACGCCCAACCGCGCGGACTGTCTGAGCGTGCTCGGCATCGCCCGGGAGACCGCCCTGGCCTTCGGCCTGCCCCTGACGATGCCGTCCTGCGCGGTGGAGGAAGGCGGCGAGGACGCGGCCGGACTGCTGGCCCTGGAGATCGCGGACGGCGAACTCTGCCCCCTGTATCAGGCCCGGCTGCTCTCCGGCGTGCGCATGGGCAAGGCCCCGGACTGGATGCGCTACCGGCTCACGGCCGTTGGCCTGCGGCCCATCAGCAACATCGTGGACGTGACCAACTACGTCATGATGGAGCTGGGGCATCCCCTGCATGCCTTCGACCGCAACCTCCTGGCGGGCGCGAAAATACGCGTGGCCCCGGCCACCGACGGCATGCTTTTCACGACCCTGGATGGCCAGGAGCGCAAGCTCTTGGCCTCGGACCTGCTCATCTGGGACGGTGAGAAGCCGGTGGCCCTGGCGGGCGTCATGGGCGGCCTGAACAGCGAGATCGGCGACGGGACCACCGAGGTGGCCTTGGAGTGCGCCGTGTTCCGGCCCGGAACCATCCGCCGCACCGCCCGCCGCCTGGCCCTGCCCAGCGAGGCGTCCTACCGCTTCGAGCGCGGCGTGGACCAGGTGGGCGCGCGTCTGGCCGTGGATCGCGCGGCCCGGCTCATGGCCGAGGTCTCCGGGGCCCGCGTCCTGCGCGGCGTGGTGACCGCCGAGCCCAAGCCCTGGACGACCCGGGTGCATGGATTCCGCCTGGAGCGCTGCAACGATCTCCTGGGCCTCGAACTGGCCCCAGAGTTCGCCCGCGAGACGTTCACACGCATGGGCTGCCTCGTGGACGAGTCCGACGCCGCCCGCTGGTCCGTGACCACGCCGCCCTGGCGGCTGGACCTGGAGCGCGAGGTGGACCTCTCCGAGGAACTGGCCCGGGTGTACGGAGTGGACCGCATTCCGGCCGTGCTTCCGCGCGTGGCCAAGTCCCTGGACGTCGTGGGCCGGGAGGAAGGCGAGTTCGCCTTCAACCGCCGGATCAAGGCCTGGGCCTCGGGCGTGGGCCTGCGCGAGGTGGTCAACTACAGCTTCGTGGGCCAGAAGGATTTGGACCTGCTTTGTCTGGAGGGCGGCTGCCGTATCGCCATCGCCAACCCGCTCACCGAGGAGCAGAACGTCCTGCGCACGGCAGTGGCCCCGAGCCTGCTCCAGAACCTCAAGCACAACATCGCCCAGGGCAATGTGCGGCTGCGGCTGTTCGAGCTGGCCCGGGTGTACTTCGAGGACCAGGATTCGGAGACCCGCGCCCGAGAGCACACCCGGCTGGGGATCCTTTTGCACGGTCCGCGCTTCGCCGAGGATTGGCCTTGGCCCTTGGAGGACGCCGATTATCTCGACGCCAAGGGACTGGTCGAGGGGCTTTTCGAACACCTCAAGCTGGGCCGCCCGGAGTTCGCCGCCCTGGACGGGCACTGCTTCCTGGAACCCGCCGTGGCCGTGAGCCTGGAGGGCAAGACCCTGGGTACGCTGGGCCGGGTCAAGGCCGACATGGCCGACGCCCATCACGCCCGCCGCGAGGTCTGGATGGCCGACCTGGACGTGGACCTTCTCCGCGCGCTGCACACGGCCCGCAAGGTCGAGTTCCGGCCGCTGCCCACCTTCCCGCCGGTGCGCCGGGACGTGACCGTGACCTGCCCCGGCGGCCTGGCCGCCGAGTCCGTGCGCCGGACCATCCAGGAACTCCGTCCGCAGTTCCTGGAGAGCGTGGAAATGGTCGACCTGTTCACGCCCGCCCCGGACAAGGACGAGCGCAACCTGACCTTCCGCCTGACCTACCGTCACTCGGCCCGGACCCTGAAGGACAAGGAAGTGGACAAGGAACACGGCAAGATGGTCGACGGGTTGCTGCAAAAGCTGCCGGTTCGGCTGTAGGCGTTTCCGCCGTTCAGAATCCAGGGGGGCTCCGGCCCCCCTTTTTTTCGCTTGTTTCGGGTGTTCCCCGCGCCCCCTTCCTCTGCTATTGTTCCCTCATGGACGGGAAATCCGGCTCCAAGACCTACAAGATCGGCCAAGCCGCCGAACTGCTCGGCATCAAGCCCTTCGTGCTGCGCTTCTGGGAGGGCGAGTTCCCCCAACTGGAGCCGTTGCGCACGGCTTCGGGGCAGCGCATGTACAGCGAGGAGCAGCTCGGCCTGGTGCGCGAGATCAAGCACCTGCTCTATGACGAGGGCCTGACCATCGAGGGCGCGCGCAAGCGCCTGGAGGAAAAGGGGCCCAGCGACCTGCTGCGCGAAGTGCGCGACGAACTGCTGGCCATCCGCGACCTGCTCGCGGGCAAGGACGGTTCCAACACGGAGGTGCGCTCATGAACAAATGGCTCAAGTATGGATTGCTGGCCCTCGGCGCGGGAGTGCTGCTCCTGGTGATCGGGGCGGTGATTTTCGTGAGCACCTTCGACCCGAACCAATACAAGACCCAGATCGTCGAGGCCGTGAAAAAGGCCACGGGCCGCGACCTCGCCTTTCAGGGCGACGTGAAGGTCTCGGTCTTTCCCTGGATCGGGGCCGACGTGGGCGGCGTGACCCTGGGCAACGCCCCCGGCTTCGGTGACAAGCCCATGGTCAGCTTCACCTCGGCCAAGGTCCGCATCAAGCTTTTGCCGCTCCTCTCCGGCAGCGTGGAGATGGGCAAGGTGAGCCTGGACAACCTGACCCTCAACCTGGCCCGGGCCAAGGACGGGCGGACCAACTGGGACGACCTCGCGGGCAAGGGCGAGGACAAGGGCGCCGCTCCGACGGCAGCGCCCTCCAAAAGCGGCGGGGAATTGTCCCTGGCCGTGGGCGGACTGGCGATCACCAACGCCAACATCTTCTGGGAGGACGCCAAGGAAGGCAAGAGCTACGCCGTGCGCGAGGTGAACCTGGAAACCGGGGCCATCGATCCCGGCGACCCGTTCGACTTCAAGCTCGCCTTCGCCCTGGACAGCACGGAGCCCGAACTGCGGACACGCAACGTCCTCTCCGGCGTCGCGACCCTGGACACCGGCGCGAAACGCTATGCGGTGAAGGATTTCAAGCTCTCGGTCCAGGCCCAGGGCAAGGCCGTGCCCGGCGGCAAGGTCGAGGCGGTCCTGGCCGCGGCCCAGGCCCAGACCGACCTCAAGGCTCAGACAGGTGGGCTTTCCGGCCTCGTGTTCACGGCCTACAACCTGAAGGTCACGGGTCAGGCCGATGCGGCCAAGATCCTGGACGGCCCCGAGGCCTCCGGGCAACTGGAGATCGCGCCCTTCGACGTCAAGGAACTGCTCCGCTCCCTGGGACAGGCCTCGCTGGAGACCGCCGACCCCGAGGCCCTCAAGCAGGTCTCGGCCAAGCTCTCGTTCAAGACCGCCAAGGACAAAGCCTCCGTGGACAAGCTCCTGGTGAAGCTGGACCAGACCACCTTGGAGGCGGCGGCCTCGATACAGAACTTCGCCAAGCCGTTTTACGCCCTGACCGCCCAGGTGGACAGCATCGACGTGGATCGTTATCTGCCGCCCAAGAAACAAGGCGGCGGGAGTCCCTCGGGCCAGTCCTCCGGAGCCTCCGGCGGCTCCGGCGAGGTCATCCCGGTGAAGGTCATCCGCGACCTGGGTATGGACGCCCGGCTGGACGTTGGCAAACTCAAGATCTCCGGTCTGCGCCTGAGCGACGTGAAGGTGCGGGCCCAGGCCAAGGACGGCCTGCTCACCGTGGACCCGGCGGAGTTGCTGCTCTACGGCGGCAGTCTCGCTTCCGCGCTTTCCATCGACTGTCGCCCGGACACGCCGCACAGCGCCGCGCGCGCGACCCTGTCCAAGGTCCAGCTCGGGCCGCTGCTCAAGGACATGAGCGGCAAGGACAACATCGACGGCAACCTGAACCTCAAGGCCGATCTGCGCACCACCGGGGCTACGGTCCCGGCTCTCAAGCGCGGGCTCGGCGGCAACCTGGCCCTGGACATCCACGACGGCGTGTTCCCGGGCGTGGACCTGGAGGCCATGACCAAGGCGGTCATGTCGGCGGGCGGCAAGAGCGGCACGGTGCAGGGCAAGTCCTCGGACCGCACACCGTTCGGCTCCATTACGGCCACGGCCGTGGCCGCCAACGGCGTCATCGTCAACCGTGATCTGGACGTGCGCTCGCCCAACGTGCGGGCCGACGGCGAGGGGCAGGTGAACCTGCCGGCCGACAGCATCGACTACCTCGTGCGGGCCCGGCTCGTGGCCGCCACCTCCTCGGACACCGGGCTCCTGGTGCCGGTGCGCATCAAGGGCAGCCTGTCCGATCCGTCCTTCGGCGTGGACTTGGCCGAGTACTTCAAGGGCGCGGCCGCCGGTCTGGTCAAGGGCGTGGGCGGAGCGGTCCAGGGCGTCGGCGGCGCCATCGGCGGGGCCGTTGAGGGCGTGTTCGGCGGCGGCAAGAAGAAGGAATCCTCCGGCACGCCGACCCAACAGACACAGCCGCAACAGGAGCCGAAGAAGAAGGGCGGCGCCCTGGAAGGACTCAAGAAGCTCTTTTAGCTCCGCGCCTCCTGGAAGAAAAGCAAAAGGCCCCTGCCATCGGCGGGGCCTTTTGCTTTTTCGGCGTCCCGGGCACGGTGCGGGTCCGCCGGAGGGAGTGGCCGGCGGACCCGCTTCAAGGAGCCCGGCTTCGGGGCGGTGCGCCCTGGTCGAAGCGCGTTGCCCCAGAGAGGCGAGGAGTGTCTTGTCTCTAAGATTTTGATAATCATTTTCATAATGGTCTGTCAAGTGCTGCGGGGTGGGATTTTTCAGTTGCCCTTCTGCCGCTATATTGATATTGAAAATCAAAATCAACTAGGATGGGTTGGAGGGACGATATGAACCGCAAAAATATTTGGGAACACGTTGATTTTCAGTGTCCCATCGTGGGCACCTGCCTGACCACGGCCGAGTTGCGCCGTATCGCCGTCCGCGTCGGCCTGGAGATCGCGGAAGGGACCACGGAATTCGAGATGCATTCCTTGTTCGTGGTTCTCTGCAAGCGGCCCGAGCGTCCGGCCCGGGCCGTGCAGAAGCACCTGGACCGCAAATACCGTCGTGTCCTGCGGCGGTTTCTCCATACTCCGGGGGAGGGGATATGGGAGCTTTGGCGGGAGTATGCCGACCGGGGTGACATCGCCGGTCCCTTCTGGGCCGTCATGTCTCATCCCGACGTTTCGAGTGATTGCCTGCGTCGGGTTTACGGCGAGGTGCACATGCTCTCGCACGTTCAGGGCGCGGCCAACCGCGCCGACCTGAAGCGGCTGAACGAACTGGAGGCGCGCAACGTCGAACTGACCGAGACCCTGGCCGAGCGCAAGGGCGTGTTGCGCAAGTCCGTGGCCGTTTGGAAGGAGCGCAATGCGGCCCTGGAGCGCGACCTGGCCCGGGAGCGGGCCCGACGCGAGAGCGTGGAGCGGGATCGGCTTTCCCTACGTGAATTGCTGGAAGGCAGGGCCCTGGAGCTTCTCACCCGGGAGCGGGAGGATTTGCGGCGGCAGGCCGAGAATCTGGCCCTGCGGCTGGAGGCGGCCGAGGCGCGGATCGCGGCCCAGGCCGCCTTGCTGGAACGCGGAAGCCGCGAATTGTCCAAGGCGCGTGAGAACCTGTCCGGCCGTGAACGCGAAGTCGCGGCCCTGGAGGCCTCGCTGGCGATGGCCTTGGAGGGGAGCCCGGCCTGCGGCCACCCGGAGAGCTGCTCCTGCCCCCGTTTGCGCGGCAAGCGCGTGCTCTACGTGGGCGGGCGCAGCGGGCTGCGCTGTCATTATCGCTTGCTGGCCGAACGCCTCGGCTGTGAACTCCTGCATCACGACGGCGGCCTGGAGCAGTCTCCGCACCGGCTGCAGCAGCAGCTGGCCGGGGCTGACGCGGTGATCTGCCCGGTGGACTGCGTGAGCCACGAGGCCTGCGCCGCGGTCAAGAAAATGTGCAAGCACTGCCTCAAGCCCGTGCTCTTCGCCCGTTCCTCGGGCTTGTCGAGCCTGGCCGCCTCGCTCTCCGAGCTGGATAGGGTCAGTCAGTAGCCCCCGCCGGAGAAGGAAAAAGAGCCCCCGCCGGGGCGGGGGCTCTTGTGTTGCGGTCTTCTATTTGCCGAACGGGCACTTGGGGAAGGTGCAGGACTTGCAACCCAAACAGAAGCCACCCTCGGCCATAAGCGCCAGATCGCGGCGGGTCAGGGTCTGCCCGGCCAGCAGGCGGGGCAGGAGCAAGTCCAGGCTGGTGGTCTTGTAGAACAGGGCGCAGGCCGGGACGCCCAGGACCTGGGCCTCGCCGATGCGGCCCACCAGGGTCATGGCCCCGGGCAGGATGGGCGCGCCGTAGAGGAAGTCCGTGAGCCCGGCGTCCAGAAGGCCGTGGCGGGTCACGTCGCCGGGGTCCACGGAGAGCCCGGCCGTGGTGATCACGAGATCGGCCCCGGCGGCGAGCATCTGGCGGACGCTGTCCGCGATGCGGGCCCGGTCGTCGGGCACGATGTCCACGCAGGCCACTTCCGACCCCAGGGCCTCCACCTTGCTCTTGATGATCGGCGCGAACTTGTCCTCGATGAGCCCCTGGAAGACCTCGGTGCCGGTGACCAGGATGCCCACACGGGCCCGCCGCAGGGTCAGCACGGAGAAGAGCGGCTCCTCCGCCAGGGCCGCGAGAGCCTGCTCGAAGCGGGCGCGGGCCAGGTACAGCGGAATGGCCCGGCAGGCGGCCAGGCGCTTGCCTTCCTCGACCAGGATGTCGCCCTGGCGCGTGGCGCACATGACGTCCTGAACCATGTTGAAGGCCAGCAGGCGCTCGCGGTCCAGGACCAGCAGGCCCGAACGCCCGGCCGTGAAGTTGATCTTGCCCTCGCGCGGTTCGGGGTCGTGCAGCACTCCGGGACCGGCCATGACCCGGGCGAAGGCCAGGGCGGCTTCGTTTTCATGCACCCATTTTTCATCCTGAACCGCTTCGGATTCCAGGTAGACCTCGAAGCGGCCCATGCGCTGGAGTTCGCAGAGATCCCCCGCCTCCAGGGTCTGTCCGGCATGAACCAGGGGATCCTTGACCCGGCCCGGCACGATGCGGGTCATGTCGTGCAGGGCCTTGCGTCCCAGAGCCTGGTCCACGGGCACGGCGCGCAGCCGCGGGCCTTCCGATGGCGCGCTTTCAGTCTCGTCCCGGCGCAGGTAGGGCGCTTCGCCCTGACAGCCCCGGCAGGCTCCGCCGTCGCGGGAGGGATACGCCTCCCCGCAGATGGGGCAGACGGCGATGTCGCCCATGTGGGCCTTGCGCCGGGCGCGTTCCGGCACGAGCACCTCCTGCACGGAGCAGAGACTCGGCCCGGCGCGACGGATTTCGTCGAAGAGCCGTTCCGTGTCCTGCTCTTTCTTGGGTTTGAGCTTGAGATACCAGCCCTTGATTTCGGGCCACATCTCGACCTTGGCCGGGTCCAGGGCCACGCGCACGCCCACGCCGGTGAACTTGTCATAGAGGGTCACGGCGTAGCGGCCGAGGTTGACGATCTTCATCCAGCCGTTGCCCGTGCTGCACAGGGTCAGCATCTGCACGGCGTCGGGCAGGCATTTCTGGGATTCCACCAGGGCTTCGAAAAGGGTGCCCTCGGGGATGCGCGACTTGGCCAGCGCCACCATGTAGCCGCCGATGAGCAGGCCTGGGGCCGGGTAGCCGTGGAACTCCGCGGCTTTCTGCTTGAACTCCTCGAAGCTGTACGGTCCGATGTTCATGAACTCCTCCCGGGCAAGATATGACGCGACCGCCCGCCCCTCGGGGACGGACGGCCGCGCCGGAGGTGGGAGAGAAACGCCAAATTATTTGGTCACTGCCACGAAATGCTCCTGCATGGCAATGCCGCCCCCGCCCTTGTCCCATTTTTCAATGCCTTTCGGCATGAGTTCGTTGTCCGCGACGCCCTTGCCCCGGGCGCGGCTCTCCACCGGCAGGGTGTGGCCGAAACCGTGGATCATGAAGACCGCCTCGGGATGGATGAAGTCCGTGACGAAGGCCTTGATCCGGCCGGAATGGCCGTTGGAGGACACCGTCACGTATTCGCCGTCGGCGATGCCCAGTTCCTTCGCAGCGTCGCTATGAATCCAGAGCAGGTTTTCGGGCATCTGCTCGAAGAGCAGGGGGTTGTTCACCGTGTGGCCCTGGGTATGCACGCCGCAACGGCCGAAGGTGATCCTGAAGCGGCCCTTGGGCGGACGTTCCGGGGAGGTGTAGGGCGCGAGCCAGGGCAGGCCGGACTTGGCCAGGCGGGAAGAGACGATCTCCACCTTGCCGGATTCGGTCTTGAACTTGAGGTTTTCCATCTTGCGGTAGAGGGGCTCGGCGGCAAGGGACACGGAACCGCTCTTCTCGAAGTCGGCGATGGTCAGACCGGTGTCCTGCAACTGGAAGGCCCAGATGTCCTCGATGCGTTCATAGGCCAGCTTGTCGATGCCCATGCGCTTGGCCAGCCCGCAGTATATCTCCCACACGGACTTGGTGTCGTAGAGCGGTTCGCAGGCGCGCTTGCGCACGAAGAAGGAGGGTTTGAGACCGTTTTTCGTGGCGATGGTGTCCTCGCGCTCCAGGTAGGTGGACATGGGCAGGACCACATCCGAGTACCAGGCCGTGTCGGACCAGGAGAAGGTCACGGAGACGAGCAGTTCCAGATTGTCGAGGATCTTCTTCACGTCGGCCGTGTCCGGGAAGGCCATGAGCGGATCGTGGCGTTGGACGATGTAGGCCTTGACCGGGTAGGGCTCGCCCGTGACGATTGCCTCGTAGGCCAGATGCACCAGCCCAGGCCCGGCGTCGTAGTGCGTGCGGCCGGGCATCCAGCCCACGCCGTCCGCGCGTTTTTCGGCGGGCTTGGGGAATTGCTCCATGAGGCTTTTGAGGCCCTTCTTCCCGACGTCGCCGGGCTTGGCCGTGAGCGGCAGGCCGCCCTTGGCTCCGACCGCGCCGAGCAGGGCGTTGATGATGTATGCCGTGCGGCAGACATAGAAGGAGTCGGAGTAGCGGGAAACCATCCAGCCCGGGTGCCAGATGACTGAGGGCGCGGCGGCGGCCAACTGACGGGCCAAGTCGCGGATGCGCTCGGCCGGGATGCCGGTCTCGGCCTCGGCCCATTCCGGGGTATGCTCGGCGGTGAAGGTCTTCAGTTCGTCCAGCCCGCTGATCCACATCTCCGCGAACTTCTTGTCGTGGAGATCCTCGGCCAGGAGCACGTGGATCACGGCCAGGTTCAGGGCGTAGTCCGTTCCCGGCCGGATGAGGTAGAAGTTGTCGGCCTTGCCCGCCGAGATGTTGGCCCGCACGTCGATGACCGAGAGCTTGCAGCCCGCGCCGATGCCGTCCAGGGCGTTGTTCACTTCGGCCACGTTGATGGCTTCGAAGATGTTCCGGGTCTGGAGCACGAGGTGCTTGCAGTTCTTGTAATCGTAGACCACGTCCTTGCGGCCGAAGCCGAACACGGACATGGCGGCGTTCATGACGTTGCGCGCGCAGGCCGAGTCGTGGTTGCAGTAGTTGGGCGTGCCGATGGCCCGCAGAAAGGCGCGGTACACGTCGCGGAACGGGCCTCCCCGGTCGGAGAGAAGCACGGAACGGTCGCCGTGCTTGGCCCGGATTTCGTTCAGGCGCTTGGCCACGTAGTCCAGGGCCTCGTCCCAGCTCACGCGCCGCCAGCGGCCTTCGCCCCGCGCGCCCTCGCGGATCATGGGATGCTGGGGGCGTTCCGAATCTTCATAGAGGGCGATGCCCGCCGCGCCGCGCGCGCAGAGGGATCCCTTGAGGGCTTGGCCGCCCTGCAGGCGGACGGGGCGTCCGTCCTCCACCTCGGCCTGGATCGGGCAGCGCACCGAGCACATGCCGCAGACGCTGTTCACCGTGGTCTTGGTCATGGGAAAAACCTCCTCGGAAAAGTCGTCTTTCGGACCCGAAGGCCCGTTGAATACTATCACGGGATTATCATTTTTAGGGTACCTGAAGCGGCTTGGGCAAGCAAAATCGAGAATGTGAAAAAAGAAACAATTCTCCGGGCAAAGCCGGGGTGCGAGCGTCCGGTTCCAGGCAACATATTGGGAATTTGCGAACAAAAGGGAAATTCATTGACACAAAGTCGCCGGATGTGGTTCCAATGGCGTATGTGTCCCAGGAGTTGGGGCGCGGTGTCGCCATTTTCACGGGATGGGGAGGGGCGGTCGCCACCTGGCCCGGCAAGGAGCGTTTATGAGCATCTACAAGATCAAGCTGGACAAGAAGCGCTGCATCGCCTGTCAGGCCTGCGAGGTGCATTGCAAGGTGAAGAACAACGTGCCCGCCGGCATCCAGCTCAACCACATCTTCGTGGAAGGGCCTCGGGCGCGCAAGGACGGGCGGCCGGAGTTCGCGACCAAGTATCAGCCCTGCCTTATGTGCAAGGAGCCCAAGTGCGTGCCTGCCTGTCCCACCGGGGCCATGACCATGCGCGAGTCCGATGGGCTGGTCTACGTGCGTACCGAACTGTGCGACGGCTGCAAGGCCTGCGTCGAGGCCTGCCCCTGGAGTGTTCCGGTGTTCAATGAACTGACCGGCAGGATCATGAAATGCGACTATTGCATGGACCGCATTGAGCAGGGGCTGGACCCGGCCTGTGTCACGGGCTGCACGGCCAAGGCGCTGAGTTTCACGCGCCCCTGATTCCGGTATGAACGGCGCGCGCTCCGGCGGGGAGGCGCGGCGGGAAAATTTGCAACGGCATGAAAGAGTGAGGAGGATCAACGTGCTGCACTCGAAAAGAATGCTCTTCATCGTGGCCCTGATCGTCATGGTCGGGGTCTGCCTGTGGTTCGAGCCCGCCTGGGCCGACAAACTGTCCGACGCCATCGCCAGCGCGCCGCAGGGCGCCGAGGCCGGTCAGATCGATCCCAGCAAGCCCGCGGGCTTTCTCGGCATTCCCGGCGCTCCGAGCGTGAACCTCATCCTGGCCTTCGTCTGGGCCGTGTGGGTGGGCTGGATCTTCTCCACCGTGGGCGCGTTCGGCGGCGTCATGGCCGGCGTGGGCCACATGACCGTGTTCGGCCTGGGCGCCTACGCCAAGAGCTTCAAGACCACCGCCCCCGCGCTGAACAAGCTGGCCACCGACTCCATCCGCGCCTCCAACCAGTTCCTGGTCGGCACCTCGGCGCTCATCTCCTCCTTCAACTACTGGAAGATGGGCCGTCTGGTCCTGCCCCTGGCCGTTGCGCTGGGCGCGGGCTCGCTCCTGGGCGCCTGGGGGTCGGCCACGCTGACCGCTGGCAAGATATCCTTCTCCCAGTACCAGGGCTGGTTCGGCCTCTTCGTCCTGGTCCTCGGCTGCTACCTCTTCTGGGAGACCTCCGCCGCCGGACAGGCTAGCAAGAAGAAGGCCAAGGCCGCGGCCAAGGCCTTCGAGGAATCGGTCAAGAAGCAGAAGGCCGGCGAGCAGGTGGACACCAAGGCCCTGGGCGTGAAGACCACCAAGTTCACCCTGACCCGTTGCGAATTCACCTTCTACGGCGTCGAGTTCGCCTTCAATCCGCTGATCCCCCTGCTGGGCGGCATCGTCATCGCGGCCGTGGCGGCCTTCCTGGGCGTGGGCGGCGGCTTCCTGCTGGTGCCCTTCCTGACCAGCGTGGCCCAGCTGCCCATGTACCTGGCCGCGGGCACCTCGGCCCTGGCCGTGCTCATCTCCATGATCACGAGCATCGCCACCCTGATGACCAAGGGCACCCCGGTGGACTGGAGCCTCATCGGCCTTGAGCTGGTGGGCATCGTCGTGGGCTCGGTCATCGGCCCGCGCACCTCCAAGTACTTCTCCGACCTCTGGCTCAAGCGCCTGTTCATCGTACTTTCGCTTTACGTCGGCATCGACTATGTGTTGAGGGGCTTCTTCAACTACCGCATCTTCGGCTAGCCGACGGCGTCACCGACAACCAAGGGGCTCCGGGCAAGCGGCCCGGGGCCCCTTTTGCGTGGGACATGGACGGACTCCGCGATTTCCTGCTGATCCTGGATCCCTGGCTCATCCAGCCTTTTCGTTGGCTGGACGCGCCGATGCCCGCGTTTCTCCTTGGCATCTTCTCGCTTTCCCTGGTCTGCGTGTTCCTGGGCGATCTCGCGGCTCTGGCCGTACTGCGTCTGAACCGCAAGGTCTTCGGCGGCTACCTCAAGGACATGGTCCGCCACCACGAACTTTCCATCACGGCGGCCAAGACCGGCAGCAAGGAGAACTTCAAGGCCGTCAACCGCCAGGCCCACGAGGCCTTCGGCAAGTATTTCTTCAGCCAGGCCGCCGTGTTCACGTCCAGCATCTGGCCCGTGCCCTTCGCCCTGGCCTGGCTGGACATCCGTTTCCAGGGCGTGCTCATCAAGCTCCCCGTGATGGATTTCGAGGCCAACTACGTCTTTTTCTTTCTCCCCCTGTACATCCTGGCGCGGATTCTCTATTCTCGGACGATCGGGCGCATCCCCTGGTATGCCCGGATGCGGGCGGCCGCCACCCTGGACATCGGCGAGGATGCCGCACATTCCGCCCCGGGAACGGGAGGCGGGCGGCAAGGAGACTGAAGGAGCCGTCGCATGCGCAAGGAGTACTGGGCCGTCGGCTTGGCCGCGCTGGCGCTGCTGATCCTGGCCGTGGGCTGGGAGCGGGATGAACCGATGACCCGCGTGGATCTCTCCCGGCGCGTGGACATCACCCTCAAGACCCAGGCCGAAGCCATCACCTACGCCTATCTCCCGCAGTACTCCCACAGCATCTCCTTCGAGCGCCACCGGCGCCTGGTGGAATACCTCTCCCGGGTCACGGGCTACCCCTTCCGCCAAGTCTTCCCGGACACCTTCGACGAACACGTGAAGATGGTCGAGCGCGGCGAGATCGACATCTCCTTCTCCAATCCCTTCATCTACATCCGTCTGGCCCGCGCGGGCGCCAGGGCCTTCGCCCGTATCGTGGAGGAGTCCGGCAGGCCGGATTTCCACAGCCAGATCATCTGCCGCAAGGACAACCGGGCCATCCGCAGCCTGGAGGACTGCCGGGGCAAGCGTTGGATCGCCGTGGACCCGGGGTCCGCCGGAGGTTTCGTCTTCGCCCTGGACTATTTCCTGAGCCATGGCATTCAGCGCGAGGACTTCGCCGAGATCGCCTTCGCCCCCGGGCCGGGCGGCAAGCAGGAAAAGGTCGTGCTGGCGGTCTACGCGGGCAAGTACGACATCGGCTCGGTGCGCAACGGCACGTTGGAGCTGGTCAAGGACAAGGTGGACCTGGACGCCATCCGCGTCCTGGCGGAGAGCCGCTCCTATCCCGGCTGGGTCTACTCCGCCCGACGGGGCTTCGATCCGGCCCGGCTGAAGGTCATCACCGAGGCCCTGCTCCGCCTGGACCAGGGGGGAGAAGAGGCGGAGCAGATACTGGCGGCGGCTCATTTCAAGGGCATCATTCCGGCCCTGGACGCGGACTACGATTCCATTCGAAGCCTGGCGAACCGCATTTCACAGGAGTAGCCGGATGCATGCCCTGGACCGGCTCAAGTTCAGTTCCAAGATCAACCTCGGCACCACGGGCATCGTGCTCTTCCTGAGCCTGGTCATGGGCGCGCCCGTGGCCCGGGTGGCCTCCCAGGCGCTGGTGGACGAGGTCAAGATGCGCGGCCGCGTGCTGGCCGAGAGCCTGTCCGTGCGTTCGGCCGATCCGGTCCTGGCCCAGGACTTCCTGCGGCTCAAGAACCTGGTGGACGACCTGCGCGAGGTGAGCGGGGACATCGAGTACGCCTTCATCCTGGACAAGGCGGGCGGCGTCCTGGCCCACAGCTATCCCAAGGGCTTCCCCGTGGACCTCATAACCGCCAACGCCCCCGGCCCCGCCGGGACGTTGTCCGTGCGCCTTCTGGACAGCGGGGAAGAGCGCATCTACGACTTCGCCGTGCCCGTGCGCGTGGCCGGAGAGTCCTTCGGCACGGCCCGGGTGGGCCTGTCCTGGACCCGGGCCCGGGCCCCGGTGGAGCGCCTGGGCGGGATCATCCTGGGGCTGGCCGGGGGCGGGCTGTTCGTCTCGGTGGTGCTCTCGACCATCTTCGCCCGCCAGGTGACCCGGCGGCTCAACATCCTGCGCGCGCACGCCGCCGAGATGGTCACCGGCAACCTGGACATGCAGGCGGGCGGGGAACTGGCCCGCAACTGTTGGGACATCATGGACTGCGACCGCAAGGATTGCCCGGCCTACGGGGACAAGCGGCGGCGCTGCTGGTACGTGGCCGGAACCCTCTGTCTGGAGTGCGACGGCGGGCCCTTCCCCCAGAAGCTGGAGTCCTGTCGGGAGTGCCCGGTGTACTTGGCCAATGCGGGCGACGAGATCCAGGATTTGACCGAAACCTTCGACGCCATGGCCATGACGCTCAAGACCCACATCGCGGAGCTGCGCGAGGCCGAGAAGGTTCTCACCCGCCAGCAGCAGATCATGCGCACCATCCTGGACGTGACCCCGGACCTGGTCAGCCTGCTGGACGAGCACCTCGTCTACCAGGCCTGCAACCGGGCCTTCGCGGCCTCGGTTTCGCGCGAGGTGGACGAGGTGGTGGGCAAGACCGACGCGGATATCTTCCCGGCCGAGTTGGCGGCCGCGCGCACCGAGGCCAACCGTCGCGTGCTGCTCACCGGCGAACGCTTTCAGACCGAGACCCGCCGCGAGGCCGGGCACGGCGAACGCTGGTTCCATACCGTGCAGGTGCCGGTCTTCGACCGCGACGACCGCATCGTGGGCGTTCTGCGCACGGCCCGCGACGTGACCCAGATCAAGGATTACCAGGACCAGCTCATCCAGGCCCAAAAGATGGAGTCCCTGGGCAAGCTGGCCGGCGGCGTGGCCCATGAAATCAACACCCCCTTGGGGATCATTCTGGGCTACGCCCAGCTTCTTCAGGAGGACGTTCCCGAGGGCCAAGTGCGCGAGGATCTCGGCACCATCGAGCGCCAGGCCAAGGTCTGCCGCAAGATCGTGGCCGACCTGCTGGGGTTCTCACGCCAGGCCCGCAGCGCCAGGCGCGACATGTGCCTGAACAACTCGGTCATGGAAACCGTGACCCTGGTGCGCCATTCCTTCGAACTGGACAAGGTGCGCATCGTCACCGACCTGGACGAGCGCATGCCGGTGCTTTACGGCGACCCGGACAAGCTCCGCCAGGTCTGGATGAATCTCTTGACCAACGCCCGTGACGCCATGCCCGGCGGGGGTATGGTTTTCGTCAGGACCAGACTGGACACCGGGGCCCAAAAGGTGACAGTCTGGGTCGCGGATACCGGGTCGGGCATCGAACCGGCCGATTTGGGCCGCATTTTCGATCCGTTTTTCAGCACCAAGCCCGTGGGCAAGGGCACGGGCCTGGGGTTGGCGGTGTCCTTCGGAATCGTCAAGGAACACGGAGGGGACATCTCGGCCCAGAGCCCGGTGCCGACGGACTTCGGACTGCCTCGGGGAGAGGCGGCCGGGGAGCATGGCGCGGGATCGGTGTTCGCGGTGCATCTGCCGTTGGACCACGGGGAACGGGACGATGAAGACACGCCGGCCCCCGGAGATGGCGCAAAAGAGGAGTGAGTCATGGCCGACATCATCGTGGTGGACGATATTTCGGACGCGGGCGTCCTGGTCAAGCGCATCTTGGAGCGTGGAGGCCACAAGGTCACGGCCTTCACCGAAGAGGAGGACGCCCTGACCTTCGTGCGCAAGAACAAGCCGGATCTGGCCATCCTGGACATGAAGCTGAAAAAGATGACTGGGGTGGAGGTGTTGGAGGAGATCAGGAAGCTGTCCCCCGACACCAAGGCCATCATGCTCACCGGCTATCCCACGCTGGAGACGGCCCGTGAGGCCCTGCGCCTGGGGGCCAGCGAGTACTGCGTCAAGCCCATAGACAAGGGCGAGTTGGAGGCCAAGGTGGCCGAAGTGCTGGCCGGGTAGCGGCGGCGGCCATGTCGTTCATCACCCAGCTCTTCCGGCACTGGACCTACCAGGTCTTCGCCCCGGGTTCGCTGCTGCGGGCCAAGTACAACGCCTTCAAGGATCTCCTGCGCTCCGACGACATCTGCCTCTCGCTCATCGCGGACCTGGAGGAGCTGGCCTACGGCCAGGACAAGGCCGATCAGGCCCGGGTGGTCTGGCTCTGCGAACGGCTCTCGGCGGCGGTGGAGCGCCTGGTGGGCAACCTCATGACCATGAGCCCCACGCGTTACATGGGCCTGCCCGAGCACTTCAAGAAGATCGACTTCTATCTGCGCATGGCCCTGGACCGGCCCGGCGGGGACATCGCTCCGCCGTATCTGCTTTCGCTCACCGAGGCCGCCGGACGCCAGGAACTGGCGGGCGGCAAGGCCGCCAACCTGGGCCGAGTCGCCGTGGAGACGGATCTCGCGGTGCCCCCGGGCTACGTGGTCAACGCCAACGCCTTTCACTACTTCATCGAGGCCGCCGGACTGCGCCGCCCTCTGGACCGCAGACTGCGCCAGATAGTGCTTTCCCGCCCGGAGGACGTGCCGCGTCTGGCGGGCGAACTCATGGAGGTCATCCTTGGGGCGGAGGTGCCCCAGGGGCTCGCCGCCCAAATTCAGGCCGCGGCCGACGAACTGTCCCGGGGCGGCCGCCTGCTGGCGGTGCGCAGCAGCGCCCTGGCCGAGGACTCGGAACTGTCTTTCGCCGGGCAGTACGCCAGCGAACTGCACGTGCGGCCCGACGACGCGGTCGAGTCCTACAAACGGGTTCTGGCCGGAAAATACTGCTCCCGGGCCCTGGTCTACCGCATCTCCCACGGGCTTTCGGACACGGAGACGGCCATGTCGGTCCTGATCCTGCCCATGATCGAGCCCAAGGCCGCGGGCGTGCTCTACACCCTGGACCCCGAAGGGTGCCCGCTCTCGGGCGAACCCGAGGCCATGTCCCTGTTCGCCGTCTCGGGCCTGGGCGAAAGCCTTGTGGACGGCAGCCGCACGCCGCGCCGCCTCCTGCTCTCGCGCCGCGGCCGCCCGAAAATACTCGAGGCATGCAGCGGCCCCGGGCCGGTGCCGCTTTCCGAGGCCTCGCTGGCGGACCTGCGCGAGGCGGGGCTCAAGCTGGAGACCCTTTTCGGACGGCCCCAGGACGTGGAGTGGGCCGTGGACGCCGAGGACCGCCTGTTCATCCTCCAGTCCCGCCAGTTCCACATGGATGCCCCGCGCCATGAAGCGCGATCCGTCCCCCGGGCGGAAGTCCTCGCCTCCGGCCTGATCCGCGCCTCCGGCGGCGTGGCCGCCGGAACGGTCCGGCATTTGCGGACCGTGGGCGAGCTGACCTCCTTCCCGCCCGGAGCCGTGGCCGTGACCTCCACCCTGCCGCCGATCCTGGCCCAGTTCGCCGGGCGTTTGGCCGCCGTGGTCGCCGAAACCGGGTCGCGGGCCAGCCATCTGGCCTCCGTGGCCCGGGAGAACGGCATCCCCGTGCTCGTCGGTCCCGGGGGCTTCCAGTCCCTGCCCGAGGGCGCGGAGGTCACGGTGGACGCCGACGCCGGGGCGGTCTACGCCGGGCGCGTGGAGGAACTGCTGCCGCCGCCCAGCGTGGAGGGCGAACGTGTGGCGGACCCCCGCTTCGCCCGCATCCTGCCCCTGACGGCCAAGCTCAGCCTCACCGATCCCGAGGCCCCGGAGTTCAGCCCCGAAGGCTGCAAGTCCCTGCACGACATGGTGCGCTTCTGTCACGAGAAGGGCGTGGCGGAGATGTTCAGCCTGGTGGGCAAGGGCGGCCGGGGGCTGGCCAGCTCACGCAAGTTGCGGACCGAACTGCCTCTGGTGCTCTACCTCCTGGATCTGGAGGACGGCCTGTTCGACTCCGGCCGATCCCGTTCCGAGGTTTTGCCGGAGGACATCAAGAGCCAGCCCATGTGGGCCTTCTGGTGGGGGTTGGCCGACCGGAGCGTGGGATGGGGCGATCTGGTGCATGTGGACTGGGAGGAGCTGGACCGCGTGAGCGCGGGCATCTTCTCCAAGAACTCCCGCCTGCTGGCCAGCTACGCCATCATCTCGGCGGACTACCTGCACTGCATGATCCGCTTCGGCTACCACTTCTCGGTCCTGGATTCGGTCTGCGGCCACGAGGCCAACGGCAACTACATCCAGTTCCGCTTCAAGGGCGGGGGAGGGAGCCTGGAACAACGCCTGCTGCGCCTGGAGTTCCTCACCGGAGTGCTGACCCGGCTGGGCTTCGAGTGCTCCACCCGGGGCGACATGCTGGACGCCAAGTACGCCCGCAAGCCCGAGAACGACACGCAGAAGCGGCTGGCGGCCCTGGGCTACCTCACGGCCGTGACCCGGCTCATGGACATGGGGCTCAAGGACCGGGAACAGGTGGAGGGTTTGGTGGACCAGCATCTGCGGCGCATCGAGCGGGGCCGCGCGTGAGCCCGCCCAAGGCGGCGGACGGGATCACCTGGATCACGGACCGTCTGGCCGTGGGCGGCGCGCCCATGTCCTACGGCCAGTTGGACACGCTGCGCGCACAGGGCATCACCGCCATCCTCAACCTCTGCGGCGAATTCTGCGATCTGCACGAGATCGAGGCCGACTCCGGCTTCGAGGTCTACTATCTGCCCATCAGCGACGAGGAGGCCCCGGACCTCCAGACCCTGGAAAAGGCCCTGGAGTGGCTGGACGAGGCCCTCTATCTGGGCAAGAAGGTCTACATCCATTGCCGCCACGGCATCGGCCGCACGGGCACGGTGCTCAACGCCTATCTCCTGCGCCGGGGCCTGGGCCACAAGCTGGCCTGGCTCAAGCTGCGCAAGCTGCGCTCCAAGCCGAGCAACTTCGAGCAATGGTGGGCGGTGCGCAAATACGGCCGCAAGGCCGGGCAGCTCACGGTGCGCGAACCGTGCCTGGAGTACAAGAATTTCGTGGATCTTGGGCCGTTTCTGGCCGACTACGAGGCCCTGGTGTCCCGGGCCGAGGATCTCTTCTCCTACGAGAGCGGGGAGGGGTCGCGCTGCGGCCGGGACCACGACCGCTGCTGCTCCATTCCAGTGCATCTTTCCCTGGTGGAGGCCGTGCATGTGCGACGCAAGGTGGACGCCGCCACCACCAGCCAGGCCCGTCAACAGCTCATCGAGCGCGCCGTGGCCGCCGCCCGCAGCGAGCACGAGGCTCGGGCCGCCGTGCCCACCACCGCGCCGACGGAATTCTGTCTCTCGGCCTCGGGCGCGCGTTGTCCGCTGTCGGAAGACGGCAAGTGCCTGATCTTCGACTTCCGGCCCCTGCAGTGCCGGACCCATGAACTGGACGAGGAGACCAAGCAGGATCTCTGGCAGAACGTGCTCGAGCCGGTCCTGAAGCAATCCTCGGCCCAACTCTTCTTCGCTCTGACCTCGCGTTTCCCCAAGGAAGGGCCGCCGTCCTTCTCCCTGGCCGACGTGGTCTCGGGCAAATACGTGCAGGACTTCTTCCACGCCCTGATGAAGGCGGGGAAGGATTAATCAAAATTCTTGTTCGTTAATTTTGGAAGTATACAGATTTCCGTTTATTTGGAGGTATAATTCAACAGTATATCCTGATATTATATTGTTTTCTGTGTGAAAATCGAAAACTTCATCTGCTTTATAGTACTGTGTTTCAGCCCCAAAGTAGTTATCCCAGCCATACCAAGTGCTACCTGTCGCATATTTCAGTATATATTTCCCTAAGGGCATTTTTGTTTCTATATCCATCCCTCCATGTATAAATATTATTTTTACATCGTGGCCATTTAAATCGGCGAGTTTCACTAAAAAAAATGTCTCATTATTTTGTGTTTTTATAACAAGAGGGGCACGATCTTTTGATCGCGTAAGATTCTTTGTATACCCATTTTTAGGTGGAATTTGTGGGTTTCCATAATACTCTGGAGAAGATATTTTTATTTTTTGTGTTTTTCTGTCATTGTTGTTTTGTATAATTTCGTTATTATTTTGATTTGTTTGCAAGTTTGAATTTAAATTTTTTGTGTAGTATATTCCAATTGCAAAAAAAGATATAGATATAAAAATTAATGTTAATATTATATTGAAATTAAATTTGCTCTTTTTGCGACTAGCCTTAACATCATCATGTGATGTGAAAATAAAATTAGAATTAAAGTAATTCCAATTATTACTCTTGTAGTTTTTTACGAATTCATTTTTAACATTGTATAAATTCTGTATGAATCTATCTGAATTAAGCCTACTATATGCTGTAAATCGTCTCTTCACACCATTAAAATAAAAATTAAAAATAGTCTTATTATATATTTCATTTTTTATGCAATGCTTGGTGTCAATTTTCGATATAAAATGAATTGGCCAAAAATATACATAGTCAAAATTACAATGCACAATATATAAATTTGTTATGATTATAAAGTCTTTAGTCTTTGATCTGTGCCAACGAACTAGTGATGAAGCGCTGTATGCAATTGCTAATGCGAAAATTAATAAAATTATTATCTCGAATATATTTTTAAAATTTTGAACTGATATTGTTTTAATGCCAAGAATATAAAAAATGAATAAAGGAAATAGAATGGCGAGCGAAACATAATATTTTTGGGGCTGTCCTAGCTAAGCTGAATGGTTTAGTGAGGCAGCAGGATGTACCAGCGTCGCAGTCGGCTCAGTGAGAGCAAACGCAGTCGGCTCATGGAGCACTTTGTGGCCGGAACCACGGCACGGGCCGCTGCGGAGCTGGTGGGAGTTCACCGGAACACGGCCGCTTCTTTCTTCACCTGGTTGCGAAAGCTGATTGCCAATGAGATGGAAAAAGCCTCTCCCTTTTCTGAGGTTGAAGTGGACGAGAGCTATTTCGGTGGAGTCCGTAAAGGGAAACGAGGTCGTGGAGCCGCCGGGAAAGTGCCGGTTTTCGGGCTGCTGAAGCGCTCCGGCAGGGTATACACGGTGATGATTCCCAACGCCCGGAAGGCCACGTTGATGTCGATCATGGAACGCATGATCCAGCCCGACAGCATCGTCTACACGGATAGCTTCTCCAGCTACGACGCCCTGGATGTCTCGAGCTTCCATCATATCCGGATCAACCATTCGGAGCGCTTTGCCGACAAACACAACCACATCAATGGAATTGAGAACTTCTGGAACCAGGCAAAGCGCCATTTGCGCAGGTTCAACGGGATTCCCAGGCAGAGCTTCTACTTGTTCCTCAAGGAGTGTGAATGGCGCTTTAATGAAGGCAGCCATGCCGGACTCCTTAATCAGCTTAAAATGTTGGTTAAAAACAGCTC
>Ga0265295_1003698_pt1 | contig 21790 bp, 18 predicted proteins | sample Munlansysbiofilm_FD_192503 | JGI IMG/M metagenome (GOLD analysis project Ga0265295, IMG submission 192503) | Leachate microbial communities from a municipal landfill in Southern Ontario, Canada - Methane capture system biofilm | ecosystem: Engineered > Solid waste > Landfill > Unclassified ...
AGTTCTGTGACAAGGTACAATATTGATCCTTACAAAGGGAAATGGCAAGAAGGAAACCAACTTATCATACCCTGTTTAAAAAACGGGGGGATGTGAGCTTGGACCCAATTGTTGACATAAAATGACCCAAATTCATTTCCTGTTTCGAAACTTTCATAGAAGGGGAAGCTGGTGATAGCAGTGTCCCAATCACGTTCATCGATATTGATGTCATCCAGGCTGATGAACCAGGGATCGTGATTGATCCAGCCCTGAATACCGATATAGTAAATACCTGTACTGGGGGGAACGAAAATTCCGGATAAGGATTGGTAATCTCCGTTGCTCAGGCCAGTCTGCTCTATGATGCTTTGATTCATGCCAGCCAGAGTGCCCTGCGTGCCGCATGTGACCTGAATTTTGGCAGCAGAAGTGTCAGTACCGTCTTGACGGGCATGCAGAACGACGGTGTAGAATTTACCGGCAGTCATGTACACAGGCCGTACGAGAGTTGCTTGTCCGTCATGTCTCAAAAAGGCGTTCCAGGTGCCAGTTTTGGGAGCTCTATTGTAGTCTCTGGCAGTCCTGTTTGCCTTCCAGTAAATGCTGGTGTACTGAGGACCGGTGATCTGAGCCCAATTCTTGATATCGGTGGACTGATCAGTATTCTCGACTTCAAATCCTTCATTGAAGGGGAAGTTTGTAATGATGGTATTGGTTGTGTATTGCAAATATACATTGGGGCGTAAGTCTGCGGCAACACCATTGCTGGTGGGGGCTGTGTGATCTTGATTCCAGACCAGATGAGTGCCGGGACGCGAGCTTGCCAGGATTTGGCCACCGTTAGAAACATTACCGGCGCTACCACTTCCACCTCCACCAAAGTTTCTTTCTACCAGGATCATCAGGTGATCGTTCCGGTTCAGATTAAAGATTGTGGAGAAAGTGTAGGCATTCCAGGCGTCGGGCGTGGTACCGGTTCGGGTTCCAGAGTAAACCAGGGTGGCTCCACTGATCATACTGGCCCAGGTGCCATTAACCAAGGTGGGGGTGTTTGTGGTTTTCAGGTATATTTTGGTGGGCACTGACGCTGTTGTAGTAGCGGTGGGTAGCCATCCTACCTGGTCAAGTTTGATGTTCTGCGCATTGGTCATTTCTATACCGATCTCGGCAGCAGTGTATAAGGCAGCGCTGCGTTCGTAACCGTGATAGCTTCCCAGCGGGTAGCGTTGGGGCGCAGTTCCGCTGCCGATCACCATGTTCTCGGCAAACAAACCCAGGAAAAGCGCCAGGATACTGATGAGTAGTAGAATTCTTTTCATACAGGATACTCCTTAATTTTGGCCTATTTTCTTTGATGATTTAAGCTGATTCAGGTCAGGTTCAGGTATCACATTGGGGTCCCAAACAGGGGCATGGTCCAATCCTGGTCCACTGGGCATGCGGCCAGTTTCGGCCATTACTTTGAAGAAGCACTTATTGCCAGGCAGGCTTGTCACTGGGATTGTGGCAAAGGGGGCAGTCACCGTTGTCAACGGAGTATAGGTTCCATAGGGATCCTCACTGCTGTAGATTTTATAACTGACAGCTCCGGTAACCGCAGTCCAGCCCAGGGAAATGTTTGCGCCAATACGACTGATGCTGAGGTTCGAAATGGGAGTACCGCCGGAATCCGTTGCCCCGAGATAGATATTGTCTAATCCCCAGTAGTTTATGGCATCGCTATCCGATCCACTGGCCACGAAACGGATCTTGAAAATGCGGTTGGAAGTATGTGCGGAGACATCGTAGCTATAGTGAGTCCAGTCCAGATTACCACTCAGAGAGCTATAGCTGCCCAGGGTGATCCAAGTGCTGCCATTCCAGATTTCCCATTCCAGCACGCCTACTATAGCGGCGCTCAATCTGCTAAGAAACAGATCAAAGCTGAAATGCATACTGTTCACAGCTCTGGCATCAAAGTCATGGCTGGTTAGTGCGGCGTTGTAGTTATATATCCGTGGAAGATAAGAGAAGTATGCCGAGGGAGCCGGGAGTCCGTCACCTGAGCCGACTTTCCATTTGCCACTGGTTTTGGTCCAGTTGTTTGTCTCAAAATCTCCGCTGCTCCAGTCTTCGGTGAAGGGCAGGGGGTTGTAAGTCCGTTGGGCTACCTTGATGTTGTCGATAAACCAACTGATGAGATGGGAAGGATTTTCACCTGAGGCCACGAAACGGATTTTGAAGACACGGTTTGAGGCGTAGGCGGAGATATCGCAGACATATTCGGTCCTCCACAGTATATCTCCGTCTCCATCCAGAGAGTTGTAGCTGCCTATGGTGTTCCAAGCGTAGCCATTCCAGACTTGCCAGGTCATTTTGCTTTCAGTGGTGACGGCGGTTATTTGCTGAAAAGACAGATCGAAGCTGAGCTGCACTTCGTCTATACCCGTGGCATCGAGCTCAAAGCTGCGCAGGCTGCTGCTGTAGTTTGGCCCGGACCAGATCCCGCTAAATTTTGCGGTGGGAGCAGGATTCCCCGCTTGGGTGTAGATCTCCCAGTCGCTGGTATCCCTGGTCCAGCGCTTAGTCGCGAAGTCGCCACTATCCCAGCCTTCTACAAAGGGCAGAGCGTAGGGAGCTGCGTTCAGAACATTAATGGTGATATCATCGAGGCTGATGTACATTAGCTGGTTCAAGCTGGTGATGTAACCCTGAATACCGATGTAGTAAAGACCGGAAGTAGTGGGAGATAATATTCCGTAGAACCTTTGGTAATCACCATTGATCATGCTCGTGGCAGGGATAATAGTTTCAGTCATGCCGGCGAGGGAGGCCTGGCTGCCGTATTTGGCTCCAATACTGATCTCCTCGGTACCGCTGCTGTTTTGACGGGCATAGAATTCGAGGGAGTAATGCATGCCAGCGGTCAGTTGCACGGGCCTGATCAGAGTGGATTGCCCGCTCCGGTTCAAGGTGGCGTTCCAACTGCCGGTTCTGGGGGCTCTATTGTAGGTGGTATGGGAACTGTTTGCCGTCCAGTATTTGTTTGTGTAATAGGGACCGGCAGCTTGAGTCCAATCCTTGATCGCTGTTGATTGATCAGTATTTCTGGCTTCAAAACCTTCAAAAAAGGGGAAGCTCGTGATGGTGGAACTGAAGGTAAGCAAGACATTGGGACGGATTGATGGGGTACTACCCAAGAGGGCGGGAGGGGAATAATCCTCTTGCCAGGTAACATGCATGCTGGGAACAGAGCTTGAGTAGATTCCGCTTCCTTGCGCACCGCCACCAGTAGTGCCGCTACCGTTTCCGCCATAGTCTCTTTCTACCATGATGATCAGGTTTTGGCCGCTATTCACCTGAAAGCTGCCACCCAGCGCCAGTATATTCCAAGCGTTGGCTGTAAGATTAGTCTGGTTTTGATCGTAAACCAGCGTGGCGCCACTGATCTGATCTTCCCAGGCGCCATTCCTCAGGGTGCTAAAAGTAGTGGATTTCAGGTAGATCTTGGTGGGCACACTCACGCTGGTGCTAATGCTGGGTTTCCATCCTATATAAGTGATCGGGCCGTTTTGCACACCGATCTCGCTGGCGGTATATAGGGCTGCGCTACGTTCGAAACCATAAAAGCTCCCCAAGGGAAAGCGTTGAGTCTCAGTTCCGGTGCCGATTATCACGTCTGCGGCAAAGGCAGACATTGTGAGTGTCAGGATCGTGATGAGTAAGATGAGTCTTTTCATTTTTAATGTTCCTTAGTTTGGGCCTAATCCTTTAGAAGGCTTAGACTGGTTTAGATTTGGGTTAGTTTTTATATTTGGTTGAGATATTAGATTGGGGCTGGAAACGCTTGTGTTGTCCAGTCTTGGTCCACTGGGCATGGGGCCGTTTCCGGCAGTTACCCTATAGAAACGCTTACTATGGACTGCGCCGCCAAGGTTGGTTCCGAGATATTGCGAAGGTATCGAACCCCTTGGGATAAAGGGGCCATTAGGGCTTTGACTATCATAGATGCGGTACCAGGAAGCTCCAGGCACAGCGCTCCAGTCCAAGTTTACACTAGTGCCAATTTTACTGATGACAAGATTTGTCACCTGGCCCAAGCCGGAAGAGGTTGGGCCAAGATAGATATTGTCGATGAGCCACTTGTTTATGTGGAAAGTTTGTTCCCCGCTGGCCAGATAGCGGATCTTGAAGATGCGGTTGGAGGCGTGTGCAGAAACATCGTAGCTGTAGTGGGTCCAGGGTAGATCACCATTTAGAGAGCTGTAGCTACCCAGGGTGATCCAGGTGTTGCCATTCCAGATTTGCCAGCTCATCACGTTTTCTACAGAGTCGTTATCGTTATCCAGGAACAGATCAAAGCTGAACTCTACGCTGCTCATCCCCGTAGCATCGAAATCATGGCTGGTCAGGGCACTGCTGTAGTTTTGTGACTGAGGGCTCCAATCAAAGCTTGCAGAGGGCGTGGGGTATCCTGTGCTGGTGACTACCCAGTTGCTGCTTTCTTTGGTCCACTGATTAGTCGCAAAACTGCCACTGGCCCAGTCTTCGGTGAAGGGAAGCGAGCTGGGAGTAAGATCACTATTTGTGTAGTAAAGCCTCAGATTGGGACGCAGTCCTGGAGTATTATTATTATTGCCAGTGGGAGGATTATTGCTAGCCCACCAGGTAAGATGAGTGTCGTATATTAGGGTCGAGTGGATTCCGGCACCGCCAGAACCCCCACCGGCAGCACTGTCACTTCCGCCTCCACCATAGTTCCTTTCCACCATTACAATCAAGTTTTCGCCCATAGACAGATCAAAGGGACTATCGAGCTGGTACTTATTCCAGGCATTAGCAAATGTGCCGATCTTATTTTGGTTGTAGCAAAGGCTGGCACCACTGATCATACTTGCCCAGGTCTCGTGCTCAAAGTGTTGGCACTGGTGGTTTTCAGATATATCTTGGTAGGCACTGTTGCCGTTGTGGCAATAATGGAATACCAGGCAAGTTCAGAAATGCTAATGCTCTGGGTACCGATCTCAGCAGCAAGATATAAGTCGGCGGTGCGTTCGTAACCATAAAGACTTCCCAGAGGGAAGCGCTTGGTAGATGTTCCGGTGCCTATTGTCTTGTTTAGGGCAAACGCAGCCAGAGAAGGCGCCAGGATAACGATGAGTAGTATAAGCTTTTTCATACAGAATGTTCCTCTTTTTTAGATATATATATATTTATTGAAAGACTTGTGATTTTAAGAGTGTGGAAATGTGGCGACAGCAAAACAGAGCCCGCCTCGTCAGAGCCGCAGTAAGCAAGCCCTAAAGTCATATTATACAGAAAGTAACCGTAATTACTGCAGTAATGTCCTTGTTTCAAAATAACTCCTTTGGTTTTGGCCGCGGGCGCTGAATATGCCCATGTTGCGAGCCATTTACCAGTTCCATATCCAAAACTTCACCAAGTGCTAAATATATATGAAGTTAATACTTTATTAGCATCCAAGGAAGCTCTTATTTTATTATTAGCAACTTATATGAGAAGCGGGTGGAGTGTCAAGCTCAAAATGATCAAGCATTAGCCGTCTGTAGCGCTGTCTTTAGACGGCGATCACAACTTTATCTGTTGCGAAATCTGCAAGATCTGCTTTTGAAAGAATACTTTGCAGCTTGGACACGCACCGTCTGAAGACAGTGCTACGGCCGGCTAAAGCCAGCGTTACGAAGCGTTTCTCTGGAACTATTATAGCTCATGCTTGGCGAGGCAATTTATCAAAGGTTCAGAATTTGTTTGCCAGCAAAAGTACTTTAGATTATACTATCATAAAGAAGCGAAAACAAAAAAGGAGAAATATATGGAAAATCAAGGTATGCCTCTTCTGGGCGACAAATTCCCAGAACTCATCGTTCAAACCACCCGTGGCAAAATGACTTTGCCCAATGACATGAAAGGAAAATGGTTTGTCCTCTTCAGCCATCCGGCTGATTTCACCCCGGTCTGTACTACAGAATTTGTAGCTTTTCAAAATCTCTATGAAGAGTTTAGAAAGCTAAATTGCGAGCTCATCGGCATGAGTGTGGATCAGGTCTTTTCTCATATCAAATGGGAAGAGTGGATTCATGAAAACCTCGGTGTGAAGATCGAATTCCCCATCATCGCTGATACCGGTGCTGTGGCAAACCGCTTGGGTCTCATTCACCCCGGCAAAGATTCAAATACAGTGCGTGCAGTCTTTATCGTGGACGACAAAGGCCTCATTCGCATCATCCTTTATTACCCTCAGGAATTGGGACGCAATATGCAAGAGATCCTGCGGGCTGTGAAAGGCATGCAATTCAGCGATAAAAACGCTTGCGCGATGCCTGCTGATTGGCCGAACAACGGCATTATCAAAGACCACGTGATCGTGCCTCCGCCCAAAGACATTGCAGGTGCGGAAGATCGCAAAGCAAGAGCCAAAGCCGGCGAATACGAATGCTATGACTGGTGGTTCTGCCATCGCAAAGCCTGATATCAGGCTACTTAGTCTTATCGAACGCTTCCTGTGGGAGGCGTTCTTTTTTGGTTTAAAAGATAATGGTCACACGGATCTTGCGGATTACACGGATTCACGCGGATCAGGTATTTGGTTTAATGAACTGTGTATAGAGACAGGTGAAATCCGTGTTAATCCGCCTCATCCGGTTAATCCATGTAACTGTTGCCTGTGTTTGCAGGCATTCTCTCATTTTTATATGGGCAGTACTGGGTGCTGTAGTTTATTGAAATAGTCACACGGATGGGGCGGATTTTACGGATCAACACGGATCAGAAACTAAGAGTATAAGCTCGGAAAACTGAATTGTCGAAACAAGAGGTGGGTTATCTTAGACTTGTCTGAAATAATCCGCGTCAATCCGTTTCATCCGAACAATCCGTGTAACCATTAATTTTTGGGGGGATCCCTGTATTGCCTGTGTTTGAGCTTGACACATTTGCGCCAAAATGTAGAAGTGAAACAGAACCTTGGAATCAATCCCAGGCCCGCTAAAGGAGAATCCTCAAGATGAAGAAAGACCTGTTATATATATTGCTGCTGGCGCTAATGCTCTGTCTGTGCACACAGATCAGTGCCGAGGCGCGCGTAGGCAGCAGAACCTTTTCAGAAAAAGAACTATCAGAAGGCTTTGCTGCTTATCTGGAGTATCGGAACATCGCTATAGAGCTCAGCCCGGCAGATTCTCTGGCCTTGTACGGGAGCTTCTTTGATGAGCTCATCGCCATGTACATTTACGATCAAGCGCTGATTGATTACAGCATTCACGTTAGTCCCAAGGAAATAGAAGACGAGATCAAGGCAAATCCACCTCAGGGCGTGAGGCAGATTCCGGATCTCATGACAAATGGCGTTTTTGACCAGAAGAAATATGAAAAGGCTTTGAGAGAGCGCCCGCAATTTAAACAGGACATCATCAGCTACAACCGTGATATCTATGGCTATCAAAAGCTTTTGCAGGGCATTCGCAGTGAAGCCAGCATCGATTCTCTGGTGGTCAAACGCGAGTGGCAGGCCCAGGCAGTACATAGCGAGGCCGAGATCATCTATTTTGATTTCAATAAGCTGCAGGATATCAATGCCTCCGATGAGGAAGTGCAGGAATATTATGAAGCGATCAAGCAGACAGAATATCGCCGCGAGCACGGTCGCAGCCTCTTCTTCGTGCGTTTTGCTTCCGGCTCTGAACGGGCCAATGCCCATAGATTGGATGAGATTGCGGCCCAGAGAGAGCAGCTTTACAAGATCGCTAAAATCAAGGGTCTGGCGGCCGCAGCTCTGGAACTGGATCTGCCTCTGCAGGAAAGCCAGTTCTTTTCTGCCACAGACGAAATCATCCGAGGGCTGGGACGCTCCAAATATCTGGTAGAGCAAAGCTTTGCCAATCCTCCCGGCACCCTGCTGGAGCCTTACGAGACTCCCATGCGGGATTTCTACATCTGCGAAGTCGGGCAGAGTGTCCCCGAATACTATATCCCCTTCGAAGTAGAAAGTGCCCTTTTGAAGCTCCGGCTGCGCTCGCAGAAACGTCAGGCAGCCATGCAGGAGATCGTGCAGAGTTTCATCCGCCGTCACAAATCCCCAGAATATCTCAAAGCTGCCAGGGATGAAGGGCTTACGGTGATTCACGCAGAGGATGTCAAGCTGGATAGCATGATCAAAGGTCTGGGCAGCATCGAATCTCTGAACCGGGCGATTTTGACTACCCCGGAAGGCGAATATACCCCTCTGATCGAAGAGAATGGCTTTTATTATTTGGCCAAAGTGGTCGCCCATCACAGACGCGACGAAAAGGATTGGCTTTTGCAGAGAGCCCAGGTGCTGGCCAAAGCCCGGCAGATAGCTGAGGATCAACATCTGGATGAGTGGTACAAACAGCGCAAGTCCAAAATCGAGATAGAGTACCCCAAGGGTCTGTGAGCATCCGCAGATTTTATCCCCAACATTATGCTTGCATCAATCAGGCAGGAACACAGGCCAGGGCGTGCTTTCCCCCCGGACTTGGCTTTAACGTGCTTTCCACTCGAGATGACTTGGGAACTCGAGTCAGCTCGAGTCCAAGGCCCGCCAAAGCCAAGTTTAAATATGCGGCAAGAGCCCAGCTTTTTACCGGCTGCATTGTATGGAAGGCAGCAATGAAAACATGTATTAATCCGCTCCCTGAACAGGGGGGCTAAAAAAAAGGCTTTACTAAAAAGCCGACTTCACAAACTTAGTTAAGATACCGTATAAGTGGAGGTAATATGCTTCATCAACTCAAGCATAATTTGCTCATTATAGTACTGCTCGCACTCCTTGGAAGTCTCTGGGGCGCAGGTGAAACCATATATGAAATCCGTGTGGAAGGCACACAAAACATTGCTGACGAACTCGTCACCTCGGCCATGAGCCTGAAGGTGGGCGACCCTGTGCAGGCAGAAAGTATCTCGCGTTCGATCAAGAACCTATATCGGATGGGAGTATTTTCGGATATCAAAATCGAATCCGAGCCCTATCGCACCGGAGTGAATCTCATCGTTACAGTATCTGAGAATCCCATAGTCAGCTCTGTTACCTATCAAGGCTTTAAGGCGATCAAGAAAGAAAAGCTGGAAGAGCTGATCGGCCTGCGCATTGGTTCATATTGGAGCGGCAGCCTGAAGGCTCAGGTCACCACAAAACTGAAGGCGGAATATGCCAGCAAAGGTTTTGGCAATGCAGAGATCGAGATTTTGGAGCAAACCTTACCCAAAAACCAGGTAGCGCTTACGCTGCATGTGACGGAAGGAAACCGCGTCACGCTCAAAGATATCACCTTCATCGGTAATGAGAATTTTGAAGACAAAACGCTCATCCGCAGGATGAAGACGAAGCCTTCCAGTTTCCTGCGCTCAGGACGATTTGAGCAGGAAAAGTTTGATGGAGATCTGGTGGCTCTGAAGGATTTTTACAAGAAAAACGGCTACATCGATGTCATCATCGGGCCTTATGAATTGCAACAAGTATCAGACCGCCATCATGAACTCTCGATCAACATTAGCGAAGGCATCAAATACATCTTTGGTGAAATCACGATCACGGGAAATGAGCATTTTACCTCTGAAAAAATCATGGAAGCCTTTACCTTCAGGGCGGGCGATGTCTTTGACCAGGAAAAGTTTGACAAACAGATGGCCCGGGTTTACTCTATATATTTTGATGAAGGCTATATCTATACCGATATCAAGAATGAATTTGTAAAAGCCGGCGAAACGCTGAACGTAAATATGGTGATCGTGGAGAATGTGCGGGCGCAGATCCGCCAAATCCAGATCACAGGTAATCGCCGTACCAAAGAAAAAGTGATCAGACGCCAATTGGAGATCGCTCCCGGTGATTATTACCGTCAATCCCAGGTAATCAGGAGTCAGCAAAACATCTATAATCTGGGCTTTATCGAGCCGGATATCCGCTTGGATTATGAGCGGATCAACGCCAATGGCGATATCGATCTACAGATCGATGTGACGGACAAACCCAGCGGTGTGGCCAATGGTGGCCTCGGATACAACTCCCAGGATAAGTTCGTGGGGCAGCTCTCGCTTTCCCAGAACAATCTCTTTGGCAACAACTGGAGCAGCGGCATCACCTGGAATTTTGGTGGCAGCACGCAGAATTTTGAGCTGAGCTTTACGAATCCCAATCTCTACGACAGCGATGTGCTGCTGGGTACAAACCTTTATTATACGAAGAAAAACTGGAGTTCGTTTTACTACGAAATCTATACCAGAGGCGGCGCTGTGAGACTGGGTCAATCCATTCCCTGGGTGGACCGCAGCCGGGCCTCGGTGGGTTACTCCTTTTATAGCAAGAAATACAACATCACCAATAGAACCGCCATCTTCGCGGACAGCCTGGCCAATGCCACTCTCATCGAGCTGGATCAATTGGACTGGCGCTACACTTCGGCGGTGAATTTCACCCTGAGCCGGGATACCAGAGACAACGTCTTCTTCCCTACCAAAGGCTCTCAGATCACGCTTTATTCTGAAGTCGCCGGTGGACCTTTGATGGGGGATTTTGATTACTTCAAACAAATCGCCCAGGTGAACTGGTATGCAGAAGCCTGGAAAAAGCTGACCTTCAGAACGAAATGGCGCTTTTCCTACATCACGCCTTATGGCAATTCGGAAGATGCCCCGCCAGATGAGAAATTCTATCTGGGTGGCACCGGTGCAGATGGCATCAGAGGCTATCCAGACCGCTCCATCGGGCCGGCTGGAGGTGGAACCCGGGCCATCATCTTCTCCACAGAATTGGGTTATCCCATCGCTGGAGATCAGGTGATCGGTGTGGGCTTCTTCGACGCTGGCGATAGCTACAACAAGCTGCGGGACTTTAACTTCATGAAGTTCAAAAAGGGTGTGGGCGCAGGAATACGCATCCGCAGTCCTTTTGGACTTATCGGTTTTGACTATGCTTACAGCGTGGCAGACCGCTCTTGGGAACCGCATCTACAATTTGGAACGACCTTTTAAATATGAAATATAAACACCTTTTCGGTCCCATTCTCTCGCGGAGATTGGGACTTTCTTTGGGACTGGACCTCGTGCCCTACAAGTATTGCCCGCTGAATTGCGTATATTGTGAGGTGCAGAATACTACAAATCTGCAGACCACGCGCGAGGCCTTCTTCCCTGTGCAGGAGATTCTGGCTGAGCTGGATAGTTTTTTGCAGGATCGGCCGCATCTGGATTATATCACCTTCTCCGGAGCAGGAGAGCCCACCCTGAATAGCTCCATCAGTGAGATTATTTCCTATATCAAAAAGCACTATCCGGAGTATAAGCTGGCCCTGCTCACCAATGCTGTGCTGCTGAACGACGAAGAGGTTCTGGCAGAAATCCTGCCTTGTGATGTGATTTTGCCCTCGCTGGATGCAGCCAGCCAAGAGGTTTATGAGAAGGTAAACCGTCCTCAGGCCGGGCTTTTGGTGAGCGATCAGATCGCGGGTTTGGTGAAGCTGAGAAAGCGTTATGCCGGACCAATCTGGCTGGAAGTTTTCATCGTGCCGGATATCACAGATACACCTGAAGAGCTAAAGCTTTTGCGCGCTGCCATCAAAGATATTGCGCCGGATCTGGTGCAGCTAAATTCGCTGGACCGCCCCGGAGCGGAAGAATGGGTGAAAGCCGCCAGTACCCAGCGCCTCAAAGAGATCAAGATTTATATGGCCCAAGAGCTGACGATGCCCATCGAGATTATCGCCAAGATCGTGGCTCCCACCGAGGGTAAGGCTCCCGATGAAGAGATCGTGAACCTGATCAGCGGAACCCTCACCCGCAGAGAATCTACCGCGGAAGACCTGGCTTTTATGCTGGATATTCACATCAATGAGATATCGAATATCCTCCGAGAATTGAACGCGGAAGGCGTCTTGCTGACCGCCAGAAAACCCCGTGGAGTATGTTACTCATGGAAGTCTTAATACATAGCACTGCGATCGTTACAGCCGCTGGCTCAGGACAAAGAATGGGCGGCGAGATCAAAAAGCAATTTCGCATGCTGGATGGCATCCCCATCCTGATCCGCACCCTGAGCACCTTCTTCAGCTCGCCTTATATTTCCAATATCATCGTTACCGCTCCGGAAGAAGATCTGGAGTACTGCGAAAGCCTGATCCTGCAATTCTTTGAACCGGCACCGAAACCCTTTTTGGTGATGGCTGGTGGCATGGAAAGGCAGGATAGTGTCTTTGGCGCTTTGCAAGAGTGTCCTCCGGATACCGATCTCGTCTTTGTGCACGATGCCGTGAGACCTTTTATCAGCCTGGATCTGATCGAAGAACTGCATCAGATTGCCAGCAAGGAAAAGGCCGTGGTGCCCGCTGCCCGCCTCAAAAACACCATCAAACAAGTCACCGGAATGTACCTCAGCCAGACCCTGGTGCGGGATCGTCTGGTGCAGGTTTTTACCCCCCAGGTATTTCAATATAAACTATTAAAAGAAAGCTATATAAAAGCTTACAATGACGGCTATATCAGTACCGACGACGCGGCTCTGGTGGAGCACTACGGAGCCAAAGTCCGCTATCATCTCACCAGTGATCTGAATATCAAGATCACCGATGAATGGGACCTCACCCTGGCCCACCTCATCATCGAAAAAAACATCTTAATATAAAGAGGTATAAAATGTTACACAGTATCTTGAGAACTATTTCCAAATTGAATTTGCGCATTCCGATCATCGTCCCTACTTTGGGCTGCGGAGTCTTAGGCATGGCCTTGCCCAAGGTCTCACTTGATCTGGGAAAATACGCATCCAAACTGCTAAAAGCTTTGGAATATAGGGGATACGATAGCACCGGCGCCGCTTTTTTGGGGGATGACATAGATAAGATCGTCCTGCTCAAAGACGTGGGCGCTCCTTCCACCCTGGTCAAAACCCTGGGCATCGAAAAGCAAAGCGGTAAGATTTTTTGCGGACAGGTGCGCTGGGCTACCTTCGGCTCTGTAAGCAAAGCCAACGCCCAACCCCATGAAGTGAAATGCAAACGGCATCTCTTTGGCGCGCATAATGGTAACATCACAAACACGCGCGAACTGAAGATCTTCCTCACCAAAGAAGGACACACTGTGGTTTCCGACAACGATGGCGAAATGCTGGTGCACATGGTGGAACACTATTTTGATATCGAGCTGGATAAACTCAATGGGGACAACGATCCCTCTACCCGCAAAGCCTGTATGCGGCGCGCCATCACTGCCACAGCCGAACAGATGGAGGGCTCTTATGCCGCGGTGATAGTGGATCCCGAGACCCAGACCTCCTGGGCCATCAAAGCGGGCTCCAGTCTTTACTTTGGCGTGGGGGATGTGGATGGCATGCCCTTCTCACTGACCTCCAGCGATCTTACTGCAGTGTTGAGATTTACCAAACTTCTGGTGAACCTCAGAGAAGGCGAATTTATAGAATACACTTCAGATTATTACCAGGTCTATGCGCTCAGGAATCTCAAGTTTAAACGTCTGGGACAAAAAGACGAGACTTACGCCCTGGGCGAAAAGATCCCTACCCGGGCAGTACACTCCAAGCTCAGAGCGGAAGATGTGGAATTGCTGCCTGATTTTGAATACTTTATGGAGCAAGAAATCTATGCCCAGAGCGAATCCACCGGTAAGCTGATCAAGCTTTTCCAAGGGGGCTCAAACTCCGGTAAGAGCATGACCAAGGCCATCGAAGAAGCCGCTGTGACCCAGTATCTCACGCAGAGCATGCTGGAAATTGCCGGCACTCCTTTGCTGGAAGACAAACAGAGACGCTTTGACGAACTCTGCGAATCCAGCGAAGTGGAGACCTTCATCGCCCAGGCCCAAAAGAGCTATAGCGTGATCTTCGATGCGGCAGTGAAAGAGGACTTCGACAAAAAGTATTTCTTCTCAAATGAGAAGAACCTCTTTATCGAACTGCTGGGACCGGAATTTGACCGCAAACGTCTCATCGTAGCCAAGGCCCTGGATAGCATCTCCGAAGCTGTGGATGTTACCGAATTCGAGCACAGCGTGAAAGACTTTGTGGATCTGGTGAAAAACACCGTCCAAAACCAGCGGAATGCCTATTCGATCGCCTGTGGCACCTCATTTCATGCCACCAAGATCGCCTCGCTATTCTTCAATGAAATAGCGCAGGTGGAAATGATCCCCATCCTCCCCGGTGATTTCAGAGGGGAATATTCAAACTGCATCAAGGACAACGATCTCATCATCGGAGTCTCCCAAAGCGGAGAAACCAAGGATCTGATCGATATCTTCAACGACATAGATTACAAAGAACTGGCTGTGAGCAAAGTGGTGCTGGTGAATAACATGAATAGTACTCTGGGACAGGAAAAGAGCGATGTGGCCATCCCTATTCACTGTGGTCCGGAGATTGCCGTGCCCGCCACCAAAAGCTTTATGAATCAGATTACCCTCTTTTACTATCTGGCCATCAGAGTGGCGGATATGAAGCTCAATGAACTGGGCGATAGCCTGAGTCCTGAAGAGCGCAGCGAAGCCAGAACCAAGCTGCAACGCCGTTATAAATCCCTCTCGGATATACCGATGCTGCTCAAAGAAACGGTGCTGAAGACCGACGATATGATCGACAACATGGCAGGCAAGATCTATATGGAGCCCTCCATGCACATCCTGGCTACCAAGATCAGCGGTGTGGCCATGGAAGGCGCACTCAAGATCCGCGAGACCGTGCTCAATCACTCTGAAGGCAAGGAAGCCAGCGAATTTAAACACGGGCCCAATACCATCCTGGGGAAAAACACCGTCTTCGGCGTGAAACACGTACGCAGCTTTGTGCGTGCCTTCAGTAAGATGATCGACGAGATCGATGAACAAGCTGAGGCCCAGGAGATTCCCCAGACCGAACGCAAGGACATCATCAAGGCGATGGCGGACTATCTCTTTACCCACAACACCCCCTTTAACCTCTCTGCAGAAGGCACTCGCGTCTTCAATAGCGCCGTGAAAGACAAGGATTTCTTTGAGCCCTTGTATCGCAATTATCCGCTGATCTATGTGACCGGACCGGATAAGCGGGATGTGAATCTCACTATCTCGCAGATCAATACGCACAAGATCCGCGGTGCCGATACCTATGTGATCGCCGAAGAAGACGAGAATCTGTATAAGAACGCCTCTCTGAACCCCAAAGAAGGCTCTTACTATGGCTGGGGCTACATCATGCTGCCCAAAACCGGAGATAGCCTGATGACCTGTTTTTCGGCCACGATCGTGCTGCAACTCTTGGCACTCAGAATGAGCATCCGCAAGATGAACAAGCTGGACCTGCTGGGAGTGATAGACCACGGCGTGCACCCAGATGTGCCCAAAAACGTTTCCAAATCAATCACGGTGGACTAAGGCTATGCGTATTGGATTTGGTTACGACGTGCACCGGCTGGTTCCGGGACGCAAGCTTGTCCTGGGTGGAGTCACGATTCCTTTTGAAACCGGCCTTTTGGGTCATTCCGACGCCGATGTTTTGATCCATAGCGTCTGTGATGCGCTCTTTGGGGCACTGGCTTTGGGCGATCTCGGCACTCATTTTGCAGATACTGATCCTGACTTCAAAGATATTGATTCACGGATCCTGCTCAGGAATTGCTATGATCTGGTGCTAAAGCAAGGCTACCTGCTGGCAAACCTGGACGCCACTATCTGTGCTGCCGCTCCCAAGCTTAGCCCTCATATTCCGGCCATGCGCGAGATTCTGGCAGAAGATCTGGATTCTGATCTGGCGAAGATATCTATCAAAGCCACTACCGAAGAAGGCATGGGTGTTTCGGGTTGCGGGGAGGGCATGAGCGCTACGGTAGTAGTCTTGATCATGCCAAAGCCATGAAAGCCATAGCTGTAATCGGATATCATCACACCGGGAAAACCTCCATGGTGGTCGCCCTGGTGAAAGCGCTTTCTGCCAGAGGCCTCAGGGTGGCTACGATCAAGGATATTCATAGTGAAAAGTACCGTGCGGATACGGAAGGCAAAAACACTGCTCTGCACATTGCTGCGGGGAGTGTACAGACCTTTGCCCGCGGTTTGTATGATAGTGCCATGATCTACCCCCGACCTTTATCCTTGCAGGAAATCTTGCCTCACATTGAGGCGGATTTTCTGATAGTAGAAGGCATGAAAGACTCCGCTTTGCCCAAGATAGTCTGCGCTGCCAATACCGCTGAACTGGATGAACTCGTGGACGACAGCACCATTGCCATCGGAGGCTTAATCTCCGAGGATCTGAAACACTATGATGGCCTGGATATCTTCAATGCCCAGCGCAATGCCGAGCGGATTTGCCAATTGGTGCTGGACAAAAGCTTTCGCATCCTGCCCATGGCCTTGCCCGAATGCTGCAGCAGGTGCGGCAGTAGCTGCTATCAGATGGCCCAGGACATCGTTCAGGGACGTCGCAGCCGCGATGAATGTGTGATGGACGCCAGCCAAAGCATCACTCTGGAAGTTGCCGGACAGCAGGTTTCGATCGTGCCCTTTGTGCAGGACATCTTGCAAGACACCATTATGGCCGTGCTGGGGAACCTGAAAGACACCGATATCAGCAAGGAAATCAAGATTCACATCCGGCCATGACACTCTCTGAATACTTTTGTGAACGTGACCCCATTGCCTTTCCCTTGTGGCAAAAGGCTGTGGTAGGCATTGCCGGAGCGGGAGGATTGGGCTCAAACGTGGCTATGCTTTTGGCCAGAGCGGGCATCGGTAAACTGATCATCAGCGATTTTGACATCGTGTCTCTTTCCAATCTGGGTCGTCAGGCCTTCAATCTGGATCAGGTGGGCCTGCCCAAAGTAGAAGCCTTAGCGCAGAATATCCGCAAGGTAAATCCCTTTATCGAACTGGAAATACACAAGCTCTGTCTGGATGCAGACAATATTCAGGAGCTTTTTCAGGAAGTGGATATCATGATCGAGGCTTTTGATACAGCGAGCGCCAAAACCATGCTGATTGAGTGTTTTAGCCAGCACTTTCCGGATACAGATCTCATCTGTGCTTCCGGCCTGGCCGGCTATGGCAAAAGCGAAGAGATCAGGATAGTGCGTGCCGGCAAACTCTTTGTGGTGGGCGACCAATGCTCACAGCTTAGCCCCGGCATTTCACCCATTTCCGCACGCATAATGATCGTAGCTGCGATGCAGGCAAATCTGGCCTTAGAGAGGATTGTATGGAAAAACAGCTAACGATAAACGGACACATCCGGCCCTGGACGGAAGGCATGACGGTTCAGGATGCTCTGGACCTGATGAACTATACTTTCATCATGTTAGTGGTCAAAATCAATGGCGAGGTGGTCTTGCGGGCAGATTACGGCAGCACCACCATTCCCAATGGGGCAGAGCTGCTGGTGATTCATCTGATCAGCGGAGGTTGAGCAGCTTGTGCAGTTGCAAGCCGAGCCTCACCTTCAGGCCGTCTTCCAATAGCCAGGAAGCCAGGATCTCCGGTGGAAGCAGGCTCGACACAGGAGAGAAGTAAATCGTCCTCTCAGTGAGCTTATGAGTCTGCAGGAAATCCCGCGCAAAGACATAATCCACATAACTTGTAAGCACAAACTTCAATTCATCATGCGGCTGCAGACACTTTAGATTGGGTAGCATAAAGCTATCTGAGACATTGCTGCCGGGACACTTGACATCCACGATCTTGATCACATCTTCCGGAATCCCTTCCAGAAACAACGAACCATTGGTCTCAATCAACACCGTATAGCCTTCTTCCAAAAGCATTTGCATCAGAGGGATGCTGTTGTCCTGCCACAGGGGTTCGCCACCGGTGAGTTCCACCAGTTTGGCGGGGTATTTGGCGATTTCACTAAGGATGCTGGCAAAATCCATCTTTGTGCCGCTCTCATAGGAGTAGGCCGTATCGCAATAGCTACAACGCAGATTGCAGCCGGAGAGCCGGATGAAGATGCAAGGCATGCCCATATAGCTGGATTCCCCCTGCAGGCTGTAAAAGATCTCACATACATCAAGATAATTCATGTGCATCCTGGGTGCCTAAAAGGGTAAAAATGGAAAGTCTTTGTGATAGCCCAGAGCGGCATCGATCTGGTCGTTGATCTCCATGGGGTCACCGATCACGAATTTCTCTCTGTTTCCAGTTCTGAAGATGGTGTATTCGGCCTCTGCATCCGGAAAGAGATCCAGGAGCCAACTATCACCATAGCGGGGGATGCCATTCACCAGCAGAAGCTGGATCGATTTCATTTCCAGTTCCATGAGGTTTTCAAAGGGATCTTTCTCAATCTGGTCTATCAGGAGCAGGTTTTGGGTATTTTCCGGATCCAGAGCTCCATAACGCTTTGGCAGTTGCAGAGCCTTCACCGCATTTTGGGTAACCATGCGATACAGTTCTGAGGCCGGTATATCCGGGTAATGCTGGCGGATTGTGGCAAATTCATCAATTAGATTCACCCCTCCACTCATGGTGGAATCTGTGCCGATCACTATATTGGTCTTATATTTCAGCACAGCGTCGATATCCAGGGTCTTGCCGATGAGATAGTAATTTGAACTGGGGCACCAACATATGCTCGCACCCACTTGGGCCATCTCTGCAATTTCCTGAGGGGTAAAAGCGATGCCATGAACCAAAAGCGCATTGCTTTTCAGCATTCCTTGTTCTCTGAATTGGGCAAATTCTCCCTTGGTGATATCGTCTATGCCTTCACCCAAGTGGATTACAAAGGGCATTTTACCGTTGCTTTTCTCCATTTCTTCTTCAGGGCTATCTCCGCCCCACCAATTTCCCATGGTGATGGAATGGCATTGGCGATAGAGCCGGGGCACGATAATGGGCATGGCGTCATAATATTCACCTTTTTGGATAGGGGCATGATCGTGCACAGTGCCACAGCCGGAAAAGAGATTCTTATAAGCTCCCAAACGCGCCATAGACAGGGCTGTGGGCACCAGAAGATCGAAAGAGCCATCATTCAACCAAAACTTGCTGCGTTCGTGAAAGCTGAAGGAATTCTTCATATCTTCCACCCAAATATGTGAATTCGGGTAAGGACGATGGTCTCCTGCGCGCGGCACCCAATTTCCCACCAGATGATCGTGAGAATTGATCAGGGGAATATAGGCCACACTGCGGGGAATGTCGATGATCTGTTCTTCCGCATTATTCAGATCAATATTTAGTTCCTGCCCTTCTCGAACCTCATCGGGAGTGATCACGCTGAGGCTGGCAATTATTTTCATGCTCTTACTTCTTTGATCCTCTTTATCAGTTTTGGCACCAGCTCAAACAAATCTCCCACTATGCCCAAATCTGCTACTTTGAAGATGGGCGCATCAGGATCCTTATTGATTGCCACAATGTAATCTGCAGAGCTCATGCCAGCCAAATGCTGGATTGCTCCGGAGATTCCTACTGCAATATAGATGCTGGGCTTCACAGTCTTTCCAGTCTGCCCTACTTGGTGAGAATAGGCAATCCAATCCGAATCCACCGCGGCCCGGGAAGCTCCCATAGCTCCGTCCAAAGCCTCGGCCAGTTCTTCGATCATGACGAAGTTCTTCGCATCTTTGATTCCGCGTCCGCCGGAGACGATCACATTGGCATCGGTGATATTGATCAGATTGGTCTTTTCTTTTTCAAAGGATATATAGCGGGTCTGGTCTTCTTCCAGTTCAAAATTGTATTCTTCACGGATGATGGTTCCCATGCGGGAATCGTCCCGGGCCAGAGGGTTCATCACTTTGTGACGCACCGTCGCCATCTGAGGACGGTGATTGGCAGTGAGGATGGTGGCCATGATATTCCCGCCAAAGGCAGGACGGGTCTGCATCAGATTTCCGGTTTCTTCTTCGATGCTGAGGCCGGTGCAATCCGCAGTGAGACCTGTATTTAGCTTGATCGCCACACGGGGAATGAAGCTGCGTCCGATCACTGTGGCACCGGTCAGGATGATTGCCGGGCGATATTTCTGCGCCAGATAGACCAGCGCTTCGCTATAGCGTTCATCACGGAAGTTTTTCAGAGCAGGGTCATCGATCACAAAGACCTGATCTGCTCCATAAAAGATGAGTTCTTCGGCCATACCGTTCAGTTCATTGCCAAAAAGCACGGCGCTGAGTTCGCAAGATAGCTGATCCGCCAGCTCGCGTCCTTTGCCCAAAAGCTCGTAGGAAACACCGGCTATCACTCCCTCACGCTGCTCCACAAAAACCCAAATACCATCGTACTCGGATTTGTTTATATGCTGAACGCTTTTCTTGCGAATCAGGATGGCGTCGAAGGGACAGGCCTGCACACAGGCTCCGCACAAGACGCATTTGTCTATATCAATCACGGCGAGTTTGTCCACCACGGTGATCGCGTCATAAGCACAGGCTTTCAGACACTTACCGCAACCGACACACTTTTCAAAAATAACTTCGATCATTTATTATCTCCTGAGTAATATAATATTAGCAGGGCCTGTCTTGTCAAGCTGATTTTGCAAAGACTTGATTTTGAAGGGGAAAATAGATGCTTTGAGGGGCTTTATATAGTAGAAATTCGGGCGAGAAAGCGGCTGGTCAGCGTAGCTTTTGCATGATTTATCTGCCATTTTATGCCGAACAATCGCACTATACTCTGCGCAGATGACAAACAGCAAAACATTTGACTTTGGCAGAAGCTCGTAATTGCTTATTTTATCTTAAGAAGATAGGGGGAGAAACTTATGAAAGCGCATTATATCCATCCTTACAAAGCGTATTTTCCACATCAGGCCCGTGGGATAATCATCGGCACCGCGCCTGCACATCGTTTCTGCGTTCGCGAAGAGCTCAAACTTCTGGAAGGTGATATCGATTTCTTTTATGGCAGCTTCCACAATAGGTTTTGGCCTGTCCTGAAAAGGGTCTTTGAGCCCGAAAGCTTTAGCTGGCTGAAAACTACGCGGCAATGCCGGGACTTTCTGGCGCGGCACAATCTAGCCATAGGCGATACCATTGCCGAGTTTCACCGCGAGGTGCACTATGCTGGAGATGAAAATCTGCAGATGCTGACAGTCAACAAATCCTTGATCCGTCGTCTTGCTCAGAATGAACAAATCGCTTACGCCTTCTTTAGCAGCCATGAGGCTTTTCGTCTGTTTCGCAAAGCTATCCGCCAGGAGCTCTTGTATATTATCGAAGCTTTTGCGGGCAACGAAATGCCCGGGGTCAAGCCCAAGGATATTCTAACCATGAAGCTCTATGACGAGGCCGGACATGAATACAATAAGATCACTCTGATCATACTGCGGTCGCCCTCTCCGCGCGGCGTGGATGATTCGGCTCTGCTGGAAGATTATCAGAGGAAATTCGCAGCCTTTATCGATCTTGAGAGGACTGAGCCTCGGCTCTTGCCGGAGACTTTAGTTCACGATTAACATGCCTTCGACTCGAGATGACTCGAAATCCTGAGTCAACTCGAGTCGAAAATGCGTTAGAAACAAGTCAAAGGCTCAGGGAATCTGCCGGAACGGCTACTGCTGGATTGTAGACGTCCCCGTCTACAGAGCACGGGACCTGCTCACTTTGTTCCCCTTCTTCAGGATTCGCAGCCTTGTTTTCAAGACCTGCGATCTTGTTCGACACGAGACGTGTCGAATCCAGCAGGCGGAACGTTTCAATCACAGCAAGTGGTACTCAGAGGAATCTGCCGGAACGGCTACTGCTGGATTGTAGACGTCCCCGTCTACAGAGCACGGGACCTGCTCACTTTGTTCCCTTTCTTCAGGATTCGCAGCCTTGTTTTCAAGACCTGCGGTCTTGTTCGACACGAGACGTGTCGAATCCAGCAG
>Ga0265295_1003699_pt1 | contig 21785 bp, 39 predicted proteins | sample Munlansysbiofilm_FD_192503 | JGI IMG/M metagenome (GOLD analysis project Ga0265295, IMG submission 192503) | Leachate microbial communities from a municipal landfill in Southern Ontario, Canada - Methane capture system biofilm | ecosystem: Engineered > Solid waste > Landfill > Unclassified ...
TGGTAGCAGCGATTGGATTCGAACCAACATCAAACGCCGTATGAAGACGCTCCTATTACCTATCAGGCACGCTGCCATTTCTTACTTTCTATACTTATAGTATATCATAAAAGCAGAAAGTTGTCAAGAATTAAAATAAAAACTGGCTCTGCTCCTGATACAGACTTACGTTCCTACCTTTTCGCGGAGTAGGAAACCAGTTTTGTAAGCTGGTCCGGGTGGCAGGATTCGAACCTGCGAAAATTCTCCTGCTCCCAAAGCAGGCGCCTTAAACCAAACTAGGCCACACCCGGATTAATAAGTTTGAATGAATTGCTTCTGCTCTTCATCAACTTTAGTAAGAATTGTTATCATAACTCCTTGGGGACGTTTAGGTTTAGAAAGAAGTTTTAATCCTGCTTCCTCTGGAGTCTTATTGTCTTTTTCATTATTACATTTTAAACAAGCTGTAGTAGAATTTTCCCAAGTATCTGCTTTCCGCAATCTTTCTGCTCTTGTTGCTCCTGGAAATCTAGAAATTGGAATTACATGGTCTTTTGTTAGATAAACTCCTTTTGGAAGTTCTGATTTATGCTTGCCGCAATATTGACAAGTATATTTATCTCGCGCAAATAAAAGAGATTTAATCACATTATCTGTAACTTGCTTATTCAAAGGAACATATACTTTTAAAGAAATTACCTTAGGAACATGAATAGTTAAATGCTCAGAACGAAATACTCTATCCTCATATTCCACAACTGCGGTAGCTTTTCCCAATAGACACAGCGTTATTGCTCTTTCAGGAGAAATATAATCTACCGCACGAAAAGTTCTATCTAATACTAAAACTCCTGCCATAGATTCACTCTCCTTTCGATCTATCTTTTAACGCCTGTTCAATTAATTGAGATACAATGGCAGACTCAACTAGCTTATCTATTGATAGATTAAGCTCTTTTGAAAGATACTGTAGAGTTTCAAATACTTCATCAGTACATTCTAAATCTATAGTAACATATTCCTCTTCCATTGTTCCTCTCCTAATGTTTAATTGGCTGGCATACCAGGATTCGAACCTGGACCTAACAGATTAACAATCTGCCGTGCTGCCGTTACACCATACGCCAGTATATAAATAAATGGTGCGGAAGGAGAGATTCGAACTCTCACGCCCTGAGGACCGCAGATTCTAAGTCTGCGCTGTCTACCAATTCCATCACTCCCGCATTTTTAATCAGCGTCTGTTAAAGCACAAATGCGGTCGCAGATTCTACGAATTGCCGACGCCGACCGCATTGAAGTTATCTTCATATTATCCCTATACAGAATAACAAAAGGATTATCAAATTCAATTCTATATTCTTTATTATCTATCTTAGATAGAAGTTTACAAAGGTCATAAATTACATCTAATTGTTCCATAATAACTCCTATTATTTATGGAGGAAGAGGAGAGATTCGAACTCTCGGACGCCTCTAAAGACGCCAGCGGATTAGCAGTCCACCACAATCAACCACTCTGTCACTCTTCCCTATTAGAATAAATAGTCTTTCTGGAGCGATCGACTGGATTCGAACCAGTATCTTCTGGGTACGAACCAGATATTTTTCCATTAAACTACGAAAGCATGTGGAGCCTGTAGACAAAATCGAATTGTCGCTCTCTACTGTACCAAAGTAGTGCTTTACCACTAAGCTATACAGGCAAAAAATATGACCATTTCCCTTATCAGTAGGCTGGTCACCCACCTAGCCCGCAGGGCACATAACCTTCTGCGGTCGAATCAACGGTGGAGCCGGATGGTGGGACTCGAACCCACGACATTCTGTTTACAAGACAGATACTCTAGCCAACTGAGTTACACCGGCATTTAATCCCAAAGACTATTAAAAAATTCTGCAAAAAGCGCCAGTCCGTGCTTCTGCTTTTCATAAAGCTCTGCTTCAATTGCGTCAATACGTTCTCTATTTTTATCAAGCCAAAGCCTAAAAGGTTCATCCTCGTCAAAAAGATTCCCTGGAGGAGGAGCATCATAAAGCCAAGGATGTTCACGAAGAGCATAAGCCGCCGCAAACCCTTCCTGAATATCAAAAAGAATATTCTTCCAAAGGATATACTGTTCTTCATCGCCCTCGATAAAATCATACATTGCGGCAGACCAGCCAATTTCACTTTCAACTAGTCTATGAACCGCTGCAGGCATGAATTCTGCGAGATAGGAGTCAAGACTCCAGGTATCGCGGTCAGCGTATCCACGCCAACCCCTCTGACAAAAGTCTTTAATTGTCCGAGGAGTTTCAGTTATCCATTCATAAATCGTCTTGAAAGGATAGCGCCAATATGTATATGGTTTAATTCCAACATACTTGCTCATTTTATCTCCTTTAAGAATTATTTATTGGTGCTCCCGGTAGGATTCGAACCTACGGTCTTGGGATTAAGAGTCCCCTGCATTGAACCAACTATGCTACGAGAGCGTTTATCTGAGTGTTAAATTCAAAATCTTCGGCCATGTTAATTCCTATTTTCTGATTATTTTTTGGAGGAGACAGTCGAACCGTAATTTGAGAAGGACATTCTCCCTCTACTAAATAAAGCCCACACCAATCATTCTCTAGACAGTACAAAAACAACATTTCAATCTCTGAATCTGTATACCGATTACTTTTCCATTTTCCTTTGGTATAATTAGTTGTCTTTGTGTAGAATTCCATTTTAACTTCTTCGGTAACTTTTTGTAAAGTTTTTACTTGTACTCGATATAGCCTATTATTAATATCTACAATTAAATCATATCTCGCATTGTTTGCGATAGGATTAGAGACAGTGAATCCTGCTTTTGTAAACTTTGCGATAGCAAAAGCTTCGCCTATGTCTCCTATTTGCACAGTGTTCATTTTGTCTCCAATCTATTTTTCAATGGCACCCCTACTAGGATTCAAACCCAGGTCCCCGAGTCCGTAGCCCGGTGCACTATTCACTATGCTATAGAGGTATATAGATTAAACTTTCTACACAGCGAGCTTACCCTCGCATCCTTTCTCCTTGCGGCAGCCGCACTGTCCCTTGGGGAGTATCCCTCACCTCATCCTCGAAAGTTTAATGATAAATTGGTGGTACGAGCTGGAATCGAACCAGCGACACGTGGATTTTCAGTCCACTGCTACTACCATCTGAGCTACCGTACCAATTGTTAGCCTCACCCAATACTTGCACTAGCTAACGCGACCTCCACCCATTGCTCCTGCTGGAGATTCGCCCATCTAAGATTTTAATTGGTAGGAGCACGGGGAATCGAACCCCGATGGGCTGGTTAAAAGCCAGCTAGTCTGCCATTGACTTATACTCCCACGTGTCCTCTCTCACCGCGATAGAGAGGTTATAAGTAGTCAACCGCGTCGCGATAGCCGCAGCCGAAGTAGCCTTTTTTCTAGGTAGGCTAGTTGACTTCCTATTATATGGCTGTAAAGTTTCCCACTTTACATTTAACTAAACGGCCTATTTAGCACCATATTTCGTCTAGTGGTCAACTAGACTCTTCAGATAGGATGAAAAGGTATCTTTCAACCTTATATAAATATTATATCATTCTTTTGTGAGAATGTCAAGAAAAATCTTTTATCTCACTCAGAAGAATACTTAAGCATACTCAAAATGTAACTTACAGTAAGTCTTACGCTCTCCTGTTAAACATCTACTAAGACTTTTTCGAGCCAACTCCATTGAAGATGCCTTACTATAATTATTATCAATTAACCATTGAGAACATTCTTTTAAAGAAGGAAAAATTTGCCCTGTTTCTAAAATTCTAACAGGTTTAATTCCATCTCCTTCTTTGAAGGAATGTTCGTTTTTTTCTGTAAAAACACTTCCTGTTAAGTTAGGATTTCTAGATATTTTAACATTATTTTGATGAAGAATATAACTAATAGCTCTAACATCACAATTGAAGAATTTTGCTGTTTCTGTAATAGTTTTTAGTTCTTTATACTTGTTTATTACTTCTTTTTCATTAAGATTTAAAGTATTAGTTCCTTCTCCTCCCCAAGTTAAATTATAGCCAGAATTAAAACTATCATATTTAATAATATAATATTTTTCTAGATCATTTAATTCTTCTACTGGCGCAGAACAAATAGCTTCAAAAATAAAATTCTCTACTCCATATTTTTTAATTGCTCCTGCTATTCCAGTTGGGTTAGGTTGCCTTGATCTACTAATATGCTTATTCCATCTAGCATGAACTGGCATAGTTGTTTGTCCCACATATATTTTACCATTGATGATATTAGTAATCGTATAAATATGTCCCAACATAATAGCCCCTTTCATAGTTCTTTCACTACTATTATATAAGTTTTCAATTCATACGATTAACTAATATTGTCCACCAATTTTGGTAGAATTATCTTTGGTGGAGGTGGAGAGGGTTCGCACCTCTCGTCTTGTACATCTTTATTACTAATCTCATTCACTGGCTTAGCCTGGTCTCTTATTAAGAAGCTAGCCCCACCAGGCATACTAGCTAATTTTGCAATTATCTTTGTTTGCGCGCACCTGTCGTTATTTTTCACAGCTTAACAGGAGCAGCTGTGAGGATTCCCGAACGTCTTGCTCACTCTCAATCGGGTCTATGGAATGAGTCAACTAGCACTAAGCAGCTAGCAGCATTGGTGAATTTGTGTCATTTAATTGACGTGAGCCCTTAGGCGGTGCTCATAACCTGCCAGAATCAATCAATACATCAAATGCCAATCGATCCTAATTCACCCCCATATTTATCTTACTTGTATAGTATATCTTATTTTTTATTAGATGTCAAGAGCATATCTTTTTTCTGGGAGATAAAAATTACTAACTATTCTTCTGCGGTCGCCTTTAATTTTTAGCTTACGGATTACATAGTTTGACGCATCCCAACTATGAGATTCTACCCATTGATCAATTTTAGATTGAGCATATTCTTTTGAAGTGTAGACTCCTATCATAGATCCACAATCTGCGGGCGCCGCAGAGCCAAAATGATCTTGTTCACATAGCCTAATAACTCCATAAACAGTGTTATTTATAGGATGAGAATCCCCACTTACTTCATAAGCTTTAATCATATAGTCTACTTTGTCCCAACTATGCTCTCTTTTCCATTTTTTTAGAACTTTATAAGCCTTATCATAACTATAATACACCCCAATAGGAGGTCCGCAAGTGGCACAAGATTTATGATGAGCACATAACCTAATTATTCCATAAACTTTTAACACCTTAGACCCCCTCTCAAAACAAATGCTTTTATAATACTCCAAATTTTAATATCAAATTCCTTTAAAAAATTCTCTATATTAGAATATTGTCTAATATGGGATTCTTCTAGAACAACTAATATTTTATTTGGAGAAATTGTTTTAACACAATGATTTGTATTAAAATATCTTAATATAGAATTCTTATACCCTATATAGCACAAAACTCTTTTAAAGAGCCAAGCTTCGGCTTCTTCAATAGTTTTAGTCTTATCTTCAAATCCTTCTAATTCATTGCCCCAGGCTAGATAGCAATGTAAATAGCCTGTTTTTTTATCTACACAATATCCTTGTGATTTCATTTCTAATACCAGCCATTAGCTCTCTTAAACTGATAGGCTTTGGCAATAGAACCATATCTACCTACCATATATCTGATAGCTCTGCGGATATTATAATCGTCATTTAGGCGTTGATCAACTGACCCAAGATGCGGACCTAGCTGAAAAATGCCAATATACTTGCGAGAAGGATTGTAAGTTTGCGGATGACGCCCGCAATTAGATTCATGTTCAGCTATATAAAGAAGCATATTAATCTCTTCTGCACTATAACCTAAAGAAGAAGCAATATTTCTAATTAAACCAGATTTATCTCCTGGTTTTGCGGTTGTAGTAGGAACTGAAGTTGTAGTTTTTGCTGTTGAAGTTGTTTTAGCAGCAGTAGCAGCTTTTCTGGCAGCTTCCGCACGTGCAGCTTCTCTAGCTTTTCTTGCAATTTCTTCTTTATTCTTTATGTAGTTTTCGATAATCTCTTGGGGGCGACCATTAATACCTGCTGCCGCAAGTTCCTCAGTCGTGTCGATTCCAGATTCAATATAATGCTCAGCGGTCTTTTGAGAGCAAAATTCAAGAGATTGCTGCGGCAATGCATTGGCTTTTCCAGACACAGAAAGAAACATAACCACACTAGCAACAAGCATTAACAATTTACGCACACAATACTCCAATCTTAGATTAACATTTCATCTCAATTTATAGTCGAGAGTTAGACTTGATAATTTTTCTGTCTTGCTTCTCGATTGATATAAAGACGCCAACGATTAAAATCATTAACATTTTTCCAATGACGAGACAGAAATTTTTGTTTAGGAGAATAAGTAACAATAGCATTAAATTCTTCAATTAAAAGCTTTACATATTCTGCGGGTGTTAAACCTAGAATACGGCATGGAACCATCCAACTATGGTATCTTTTTCCTACGACCGCCGCACCGATACTATAGTAGTTATTTCCTGCTTTAAATTCTTTCTCTTGATAAAGCATTAGCTTACTCCCATTTCCTCCAACATAGCAACAAGGTCGGCTTCTTCAGCATTAGTTAAAGAAAACTCTCCCTCTGAATTATCATTAATTTTAGGATTATCCGATATAGGACTTTTGACAGCAGTAAATGAAATTTTAATTTGAACAGGATTTCCATTCTCTATCATATTAACTCGAATATCTTTATCTGCAACAAATGCTTCTGGAAAAATTTCCAAAATCTTAGTCATAATTTCTTCTTTTGCAATAGCACCCTTAATTGCCATCTTTATTCTCCTCTTTTCTTGGAATTAAAAACACTTCTTTGTCTATAAAAGTTTCCCCTAAATCTAAAATTCTCTCACAGAGATTACATCCACTATCTAGATAGCATCGTTTGCCGCACCTGATTCTATTTGAACCAAAACTAGGAATGATAACTCTATTATCTAGTGATTGCGGCAGCTCAATGATAAGTGGCTTTAAGTCTCCATACCAAGTTTGCTTTATAGCATAAGCCTCTAGCAAAACTTTCAATCCTTCTTTTTTATTTTCAGGAACGGCTAACTCAAAAATATCTACAAATTGAGCATAGAAGCGAATATCTTCTGGTCGAATAAAGAACCCCTTAATAAAACTCACTTCTCCGATATAATCTGTTTGCTGGTAGAAATTAGGAAAAACTCTAATTTTTACATTAGGATATTTTCTTTTTATCATTATAGAAATCTTAGGAAGCAAAAATCCTAACTCATATCCAACTAAAACTTGAGAAACTCCCATTTGTAAAAATGAATTTAAGGTATCTAAATTTATACAAAAGTTATCTATCATAAATGGAATCTTATGTTCATTAAGTTCTTTGTGATATCCAATAGCAGATAGCAAATCTAAACGATAGGTTATGTTAGTAAAATTCTTAGCTATTGCCGCACACTGCTTCATATCTATAAGCCCGTCTTGAATATCTATAATAACCTTCTTATTTGGATATGCGTTTAAGAACTCCATCAATTCAGTAGGAGTATCTTCATCGAAACTATACTCAATAGAATATTCATAAACATCTGAATCATACTTAAAATTCTTAATAAATGGAACAGAAAAGGCAAGCATACTATCCTCCTTTATAATCTTATATTTCAATCTTTATTATACCACAAATTATAGGATTTGTCAACAAAAAAAAGAGAGCCTATTTCTAGGCTCTCTTATATTTAGGTGCCTCTAGTGGCATCCAGGGCGACCACACCCCATCTTCACTAGTGGGTACATCCCCGCCGGTGGTCAAGCCGACTCGGCACCTAAAATCTTAGGCGAGGCGATAAGCCTTAACAGTGCGCTTATCTTCCTTCACATCTTCCTTCACCGCAACCTCAGCCTTAACCAGCTTGGTGAGACGAGCGCGAACCTTACCGATAGTCGCAAACTCTTCGTCGCCAGTGTCAACTGCCTCAAAAATAGCCTGACCGGTCTGCAGCTCATCAGTCAGAGCATTCGCAACCGCAGCCTCAAGATCGTCAACTTCAGAAACCTTAGCAGCCGCACGCTCGCGCGCCTTCTCTGCCTTCGCCTCAAGAGCCGCAATCTCCTTGTGGGCAAACTCTACGATATCCTCATACCCAGCCTCGCCCGCAACCTCTGCAATACGAGCATACATATCACGCTTAGTCATCTTCTCGCTCATTTTAACTCTCCTTTTTTTTGTATTGTTTTTTTTCTTTTCTTACTTACAAATACATTATACCATTTTTTTTTCTATTTTTCAAGTCCTATTTTCTAACCTAGTCCTATTCTATTGCACGCTGTATCCTCCTCACCTGATTCTTAGTCAATGAAGAAGGCATAATGTCATACTTATAAAGGATTTCATTGACTTCATAAGTAGAATCCCTGTCAATTCCCTTCGCCCAAGCTAGTTCCTTTCGAATTTCCTTAAGAGCAGCGTTGAATCGGGCATCAGGAGAATCTACAATATCTGTAACCCCTTCCTCTTCTGCCATGAACATTGCCTGTCCAAGAGAAAGATTGCTTCCAAAAAAGTCATTGCCACCAAATCCCATTTTACACTCCTTAATCATTAAAGCCTGAATAGTCAATAAGAACTAGATCTCCCGCAGCTGTAAGTCCTCCATTCCCAGTGTGTAGGTCTGAAACTTCAAACATCTGAAGGAAGTCTATAAATTGAGAGACAGTTTCTTTTGTTTTTGACTGAAGCCAATAAAGAACTTCTCTCCATCCAACATCACAATTTCGACGTGGTGCGCGGGAACTAACAGTGTATGCTGTTACATATTCTTCTGCGGTAACATCTTCCTTACTAAGTTTAGAAAACTCGTGCTTATAAATACCTGTTTCAGGAACATACTCTTGAGCATAAATTGGGAACCCATCCTTAAGCTCTCCCAACTTCCAAGATGCCGCAAAAAATTCTTCAACTCCAAATTCTTTTGCATGTTCATAAATCTGAGTTTCAGTAAGACAATAGTCCCAATCATTGAGTCCGTTGTCAGCACCTTCAAATTGACAATAGCCGCACCCTTCCTCGTCATACTCTTCATAGTCATAGTCATCATAATAACTAGTCGTAGACAAACGAAACGGCATTTTAATTACAAAAGGAAAAATCTCTGGAGCTACAATAACAAGTTTAGAAGCTCCATTTTTTAAAACAATATAGTCTTTAATATTTTCTGGAAAGTCTTCATAACCAATAAAATCCTCCCAGTTATCTTCATTCATATCCCAAAGATTAAGATTCATTTCATCAAGCATTTTAAGAATTTCATTATCTGAATATTTTGCATCAGCCAGAAGCATTTTATCTCCTTTCTTTTTATCTCATACATATATTATATCAAATAAAAAGAAAAATGTCAATAATCAATCTTATTGACTGATTATTGACATTTATAATTGTTGGCGGTCTATACGAGAGTTGAACTCGTTCTTCCACCTTGACAGAGTGATGTGCGCGCCGGTACACTAATAGACCACAAATCTTATTATCCTACACGTATGTCTCTACATACTTCCTTTGGTGAGAGGCTTGTGCTCTATCACAAGTCCCTTCCTCACTCTGCCACACATTCCAGCCTCGGATAATAAGGGTTCGGCTCAAACTATTTCATAGATTCCTACGCCGGAGATAGTCCTCTAGATATCTTATTGTTCCCCTACTAAGACTTGCTGATATCGAAAGTCGGTGGCTCAAGGCTCCTGGACCTCTTGTCCCATTCAAGGTCAATATCAAGTAGTTTCCGTTCGCGACCAGTTATTCTGTTTTCAGGCGAGATTCCCAACAATAAGAAAAAGGCTCCACCTGCCGCAGACGCTGGATGCCGAAAGTCACTAGGTGACGATCCCCTCTCTGCGGATGCTAATTAATTCCATAGCTGACTCGGCTCACATCATGCTTGTGGGTTCTCAATGGTACTCCCACTAAAAATAAATTGCCTATCTCTCGCGTTTACCTTGAGAGAAGAAGTCAGGGGCTACCTGCTTTACTCTTTACAAGTACCTCTTATCAGCAATTAAAAACTAAGCTGAAGCAAAATCTTGAAGAATAAGCCCCGAGGAACGACCCGATGAACGGGGACCTATGGGATGACTCTAGTGGACGAGCTCTTCGAGCCACTCGGCGAGCCGGAGCAGATCTCCGCAACGACCGTCGACCTTGATGTAGAGCGTGCTGCGCAGGAGTCCGCCAATCCTCTGCCAGTCGAGCACCTCCAGGTCCAGTTTGAAGCAGACCTCGCGTATTGCGTTCTCCACGTTCAGCACGGCCCTTCCGTAGCGGATGGGGAACTCCATAGTCGCCATGGTGTCGGGATTAGTGCTGCGGAGCAGCTGAATCATCTCGGTGGTCTGCATGGTGTCCGGCATGGTTCTTTTCCTCTCTGCGAATGCTCCCACTAAAAATAGTAAGGTATAAGTCCTATTCAACTTATAATCGACCTTGCTTGCCTTATGGGGTTGTAACCCTTCCCTGCGTATTAAATTATCGCCTCGGTGGTCATGGCACCAGTCGGAGATCCGCATTAGCCCTTCTCTAGAAGATAAGACTATTCGTTTTCCTCTACACTTTTTTCATCCTGTTGTTCCCACCGGGCTCGAGCTATGAGTGGGCAGATTACTTATTCCGATATTTAACTCAGGCGATAAATGAGGTTCGCTCGCCTCTCGGCGCTGAAAGGACAGACCGCCGCAACAGTTGGACAAGTCACCCGAAAAGCAGAGGTTGAAAGCATCTTGCTTGTCGGACTTATACCTAAACTTTAATATCAAATCTCACAGATAGACTCTTGAAGCTCTCGTTTTACCGACCAATATCTCTCTCTAGGTTGTGTATCCAATGTAGTGCTACTATTTATCAACTTATCAACTTCTAGGACATGGGCGCCTTAATGCCTAGCCACGAGCAAGAGATACCCTCGAACCATTTCTTATCACGAGAATGGAGAGAGGTGATACTTCAAGAGTCTATCTGTGAGATTTAATATCTCTAATTTTAGTATTATATATTTGTCTTGAGGCGAGTCGTTTTCCAGGGGAACCACCCCAATGGGACTCTTAATAGATTAGCTAGATTACCTGGTTAAAAGAAATCTATGCCACCTAATGCCGGAGCCGCAGTCTACTTTGCCTAGGATGACTGGGAAATATAATACTAAAATTAGAGATATTAAATACTGGTTTAGAGGTCGCAATCATCCCCTAACTTAGCCCTACTTGCGGCAGCCCGCTATAATGCGCGAGTCAGGACCAGTATTGATTACTTCTTATGACTTCCTGGACGATGGAAAGCCCTATCGCTGAATGAAATACCAGCTCCACCCTTGCCACCACGTCCACTTGCCATTGCCTCATATCTACGAAGCCTAGCTGCAAGCTTCGGGTTTGCATCTTCAATGGAGATTGGTGCACCAGGAGTAGCCTTTCGTGCATTCTTCTTCTTGCCCAATGTTTTCTCCTTTTTTTCTCTTTTTCAACCTTACAACCATATTATATCACTTTTTTTTTATGATGTCAATGGGAATTTTTTATTCTAAGAATTTAAATCTTCAGTTAGCTCTCTAATCTTTTGATTAGCCTTGTCAAGCAACCGAGTTAGAGTATCCGCCTCATCTTCTAAATCTATAATTGAATCAGTTAGAAATTCAAGAGTGCGAGCAGATACTAGATAGTGAGAGCTAGGATTATTTACCAACATTTCTACAATATCTTCTACTTTGTTGTCTTCAATAATATTATCAAAATCTGGCATTGGTTTACCTTTTAATATAGCTATGCGGCGAAGTTCACTTCTACTCATTTTGTTTCCTCCTGTTTAATCAAGATGCGTCGCAGAGCCTCATCTATAAACTCTCCTGGTCCTACTCCCGCTCCGACAAATTCTTCTGAAAGGTCAGCTGCTATTTCAGCTACTGTTTCAGCTACTTTGCGCCACTTATCGGCTTCAGCTTTGACGCGACGGTACCTCTCAACCTCGTGGGTGATGCGTTCCTTGTGTCCAGCCACCATGGCCTCAGCCTCTCGTGCGATGGTGGCGAGGTCGGTGAGGGCAGCATCCGAATCGTGGCAGAAGTAGTCGCCGTCTGCGGTGTAGCCGCTCGTATCGTCGTCACCAGCTTGTCTATGCGGTCATTCATTGGTGGCCGCCTCGATGTAGTCGGCGTAGATGCGCCCAATGGCAGACCAGGCGACAGACTCGGCGGCAGACTTGGCGGCAGACCAGGTGGCAGACCAGGTGGCCGACTCGGCTGCAGATCTGGCGGCAGACCAGGCGGCAGACTTGGCGGCAGACCAGGCGGCAGGCCAGGTGGCAGACTCGGCTGCCTTCAGCCCGTCTCCAAGCCCGAAGCACCACTCACGGACTGTCTGGATGGCGTACTGCAAGCGCTCGTCGTCGGTGTTGTGCAGATAGGTGATGGCGGCTTCGGTCGCAAGCCATCGGAGGTCTACCTCATCGAGCACGACCTTGCGGACAGGCTTGATACGCTCTGCCACACACTTGTCGCCAGCGTCTGTGACACCCTCGGCCTCGACCGTCAGTACGATGCAGCCGCGACTGTCGGCATAGAGCCAACGTGCAAGCTGTTCAGCGGTGCAGATGTGGTAGCCGCGCCCACACTCTGCAGTATCGGCTATGCGTCGTGTCCACCTGTTCATACGGTAGATATAGTCGCCACCATGACAGGCTTTCATGTCGTGGTTGACGATCTTGTAGTAGGTCTGGTCACTCATCGCTTGCCTTCTGTTCTTGGACGGCGCAAAGTGCCTGAAACGCCGCACGCAGGTCGGTCAGAATACTCACAGTCCACGCTCCTTTTAGTAGGCAAAGGTAAATTTAGCATTTTAATTTTCCACCTTCATTCCTGAAATTCCACCCTCGCGAAGCTGCTTAAAATACTTTCTATGTCCCTGAACAGCTTCTTCTCTTGTTTTATATCGAGCACAAAACAAGTCTTCCCAATCAACAATCTGACCATCTTCAGCTGCAAATACCATAGTTTCATACTCATTTTCAAAAAATCCAAACATAATAAGGTCTACAGTTGAAATAACAAACTGTCCCTCAGAAGTGTCAACAATATCTTTTATGTCCAAGTCTCTCTTCATTTTAACCCTCCAATACGTAATTAAGGAAGAAAGAAATCACAAGTGCTTCTACAATTTTACGCTCAAATGCAATTACTGTGGGGTGAGGAAAGTTAACTTCCGCCCCATCATCATTAATATGAGCAAAGTTCAGAAAATCCATTGTAGCGTCTACTAGCACTCGCAGAGAAGGCACGTGTTTCCTATGACCATCCGCGACCTCATTCAAAAATCCCGCAATCACAAAGTAGGAACTGTCGTCAACTACTCTAAATAGCTGCCGCAGAGCGATAGGGTCAATATTTTCAAAACTTTCCATTTTAATTACCCTTCTGAATAATATCTACAGGTTGCCGCAGTGGCTTATATAGAACTGTCATATCTTAAGCAAACTTTTCTTCATCAAAGATAGAAGAATCACTAAAAAACAAATCTAAAGCATTTACGATCCCGATTAGTGTAATTAGATTGTCTGTTCTAACTAGCCTATGCAACTCTTCAACTTTCCATTGATAAAACTCCATAGCCTTCTTAATCTCTTCTACATTTTGAGGAGAAATTTCCCGCATTAACATCTCGGTCATGCGCACCTCGAGGGCTGCCATCCGCAATGCATCTAAATAGGTTTCTGACTTTTTGACATCTTATACTCCTTACAGGTCTCCAACAATAAATAGGATTATTCCGAAGGTAGTTGCAAGAAGAATGAATGCAGCAAAGGCTTGAGACAAGGTTACCATAAAAAGAGTTTGTATTGCCCAAACTATGGTAAATATTGCAACAATAATAGAAATTACTATAAGAATGTTTCGTAGATAATTTTTATTCATCATTTAGTTTTCTCCTGTTCGACAGCGGCGAGTGCGTGCGCTATGCGTTTAGCGGCACCAGCCGGACTCCACAATCCGCCATCCATCGCCAGCCACTCCGCCACCTTCCGCCACTTGTCGGCTTCAGCTTTGACGCGACGGTACCTCTCAACCTCGTGGGTGATGCGTTCCTTGTGTCCAGCCACCATGGCCTCAGCCTCTCGTGCGATGGTGGCGAGGTCGGTGACAAGGGCCATGAGCGCGTCTTTCGCGGCGAACCTTTCACCTGCGCTCATATCGTTACCGTCGAACCATTCGTCTGCCATCTTGAAGACGATGCAATCGACCCCATGTACCAACTCGTCGATGCTGTCACTCACCGTGTATCACCCTCTCGGCGTTGTCGTGGGGATTCTGAGCGCCCAGTAGCCGTTGCCTCGGTCTATCCACTCCCCGACTCTGACACTGGCTCCGGACATATCCTCGACTTCGACAAACTTTCCTGACTCGTGACTCGGTGGGCCATCGAACACGATGTCTACGAGCGTCCTCTCCGCCAGTAGCGCGTCACGCTCGGCTTCCAGGCGTTCGATGTAGGCGGCGATGCGGATGCACTCATCGTTGTGACGCGGTATGAAGTAGGTGCAGCAGCCGTCAGGGCACTCCCACACTTCCTCACACGCCTCGATGCTGTCCAAGTCCTCCATCGCCTCGTCGTGTCCGTACTGTTGCGCGTGTTGCACAACAGCGGGGGTAGCGACAACAGCCGCTATCTGGTCGGCCTGATTAGCGGGAATAGTCGTGTTGCAGGCCGTTCCGTGTATCTGCCCGCAGAACGGACAGGGTGTCTCACTCATCGGTGGCCTCCTTTCCACAGTTCGGGCATGGATACTCGCAGTAACGCCCCTCGGTGTGGCTACCGTTGCGGTCGAATCCTCCACCGCCGCCGAGTCCGTGGCAGGTCGGGCAGTCCTCCTTCACAAGCGGGGCGATAGCGGCTTGAAGTCTCGGGCTGAATGTCCCACCGTAGCAGAGTTCCTGTGCCGCCTCTGCCACGTCGAGCAGGGCGCGGATGGTGTCGTCGGTGAGAAGCTTGTGGTATGTCCCGAGCGCGGAGTACAGCGCTTCCTCGCGCTCAAGGTATGCCACCTCGCTAAGTGGCAGCGGCTCCGCAAGGGTCTTGCGGGCAGCGTCTACCGCCGCCAACGCCGCACTCAGGTCTGTCAGGATGCTCATAGTCCATGCTCCTTCCGGTAGGCGTCGGTAGCTGCTCCCGCTGTTGCCCATGCGTGCAGCTTGTCGATGTACGAAGTGTCGCCGCGCTTTGCCATGAACGCGTGCTCGATAAGCACCCGTGCTGCCACGCGCTCGGCTTCCATGAGGGCGACCTCTTCTAACGCGATAGCGAGGTCATCGCGTATCTCTTCGAAGTCTCTGGCATGGACCGCAGCGGTATACCCGTGCTGCGCGTAGTTAGAAAAGATATGATACCATTTTTCAAGGCTATTTTGAACACTCATTCTACTATCTCCTTTATAAGAGGGACTGTTATCTTTAATATATGTAAAACTTATAATCGCTCTTGTCTATAATGTTCGATACCAATTTCTTTCGGGCAACGCTCACCAAAAGGAATCACAATGTCATAGAGAGCGACTCCCGCAAGCCCAGTGTTAAGATTCACATGGTAATGACCGAAATAATGAATCTTAATATCTTGAATCTCATTCCAGTAGAGCTTATCCATCCAACGCTCCATATTATCTTCTATTGGAGCGTCCACCCCACCCATGAAAGTATGCTCAATCCAAGGATGAAAAATCTTAGGAGCAACATGAGAAAGAATAATATCTACTTTATTATTCTTAAAGGTCTGGAAAATAGTTTCCATTTCCGCATCATTAAGCTGCTCATTTGGAATCCAAGTCCAACCATTCTCAAGTCGGTAATACTTATCGACAGAGTACCCACCTCCAATAACAAGGCACTTCATACCATCAATAGTATAAATCTCCCCATCAATAGCGTGCTTAATCTTTGGATAGGTAGGCTCAACCCAAACTCGCCCCTCAAACCAAGTATCAATTTCACCTTTTGGGCGAGGATAATCTCCAGCATAAGTATCCCCATGCCAGGGTGCCGCATACACATCTTCAGGACGGCGGTCATGATTACCGCGCAGCACAAAGATATTGCAAGGACAGTCTCGCTCAATTTTCTTTTTTACATCTCTGTCTTTCCAAGACAGGTAGAAATTAACTCCATGGTCACCGAGGACAATAACAGTATCATCCATAGTGAGACCCATGCGATTAGCCCAGCCGCAAAGGTCTTTAAAGTCTTTAATATGAACATCACCCGTGATGAACGCCGCCATGCTGAGCCTTCCTTTCTTTTATATTCTTTTCACTTTTACAGTATATCACTTTTTTATCAATTTGTCAATAGTAAAATTGTTTCCGAGACTAAAAATCTGATGAATTTAAACAAAAGACATGATAAATTCCGATATTTCGATTTTAACGGCTTGACTTTGTAATTTTTTTATGTTAGTATTAATTATAAAGAGTTCTAGATTGGAGTTTTATATGATTACAACTATTAAAGTACGGTGTATAGATTGCGGAAGCAGTGATACCTGTCCCGTTAAAACTGGAAAGTGGTTGAGTGAGTGGGAAGGATGTTTTCGGGAAGTTCCCGCAGAATTTGCTGATAAATTCTTTTACTATACTGCGGAGCTAAAGCCTATGTTGCTGCGACGGAAGCAATTCGAGAAAGATAAAGACCTGTGGAAAGATCTATTTGACTTTTTAGAAGAGTTGGATGGTCTGCCGCATGGAAGAAGATATAGGTATAGAAAACCTTAAAAAGCCCCTATTGCTAGGGGCTTTTATTATTTATGTAGGGTCAATAAACCAAGCAATATCAGAGGTATAGGAAACATTCCATCCTACCCAATCTTGTCTAACCTTCCTCTTATTAAACTTCTCTATCGCCCAACCACCAGGTTTGTGATACCACACACCCTTATGCCGCACAATAAAGTGAAAATCATCAATTTCATCTGAGTCTGGATAATATCCAAAGCGAAACCCAATAATGCGAAATCGCTTAGGAACATTGCGGGGAGAGTGAATAGGAATTAGGTAGGGAAAATCTGAAAGGATCCCATCAACAAAAGAGTCTAGAACATCCTGTTCATCCTCAATTAACTCCCAATCATACTTAGCGTCTCCCCATGTGGGCGGCTGGTACCAGTCAAAAGTTCCCAAAGCAAAGCCTGCGCAATTATAATCCTGCAACCTGTGTTCATGCTGTTCATTATATTGAAGCAGACCCATTTTTCTCTCCTTAGAGTTCCCAACCATCTTCGTAAGTTTTAATCAAGTCAAGACTAAACTCATTTGGCTTAAAACGAGGCTCAATAGTTAGTTCATCTTGTGCAACAATAGTCCAACCATTATACCCAACCCAACCCTTATCGTTGGCTGCTTCTACAAGAGCATCTCTAGCAGCTTCCGCCGCAAATGAGGTCTCAAATTCTGCAAGAACCACTTCTTCAGAAGGGTCATTACTAGGGACGAAGAGTAGGCGATACATTACTATACACTCCAATCATCATGTGGGGTAAGAATCAAGTTCTTATCAAAGACAGTCCTAGGATGCTCTTCGACATAAAGCTCACCTTCAATAAAAATCTCTTGGTGGTCATAAATAACCCAGCCCTAGAATTTGCCTTAGAAATAAGTAGCTTGCGCGCAGCATCTGCTTCATCGTAAGAGTCAAAAGCACCGAGGGGACGAGGGAGCTAGTCGGGATAGTGCATCAGTTCGTAAGACATTTAACAACATCCTTTCACGCTTCTTTTCTCACTGTAAATACATTATATCACAAAACAAATAAATTGTCAATGATAATAATTGCGGCGACGGTCGTCTATACACGCCTTAGAGCATGGTCTGCCGCATGTTTTGTATAAAAAACTCACTATAATTGATTTGAAAACTCAGGATAAATGTTAAAAAAATACAGATAATTGTAAAGAAAACTCAGGAAAGAAAATTGACACTAAGGAAAATTTGTGGTATAATTAAACTGTTAAAGAAAACTGTTAAAAAAATTAGAATGATTGTTAAGAAAAAACAGATAAGTGTTAAGATTAGATAATCATAGAAATTAACATTTGTTTAATTTTTCTTAACAAATATATTGAGAGGAGGAGAGTTGATAAGAAGAAAGAATTCTAGGCAAATACCTAAGATTGTAAAATATACCGCAGATAGTAAATACCACGATATTTTATACTCTTATTTGCAAGATGTTTCTATGGTTGATACTGAAAAAACTAGAATTGTAGATAGTAAAGATGTTAACTTTACTCATTTAAGTAAGAAACTGGGAATTAGTAGACAGACCTTGGGAAAGAGATTTAAAGGGCTGCAAGACTTGGGTCTTGTATCTGAGAAATCTCCTGGAGGGTATTATATTCTTTACCTATTGGATAAGAAAGCCGCGGCTTTAATTCCAGAAGATGTATTAGAAGTGTTAATTAATACCTTACAAGATAGAGTGATTAGTATTTATGTTTACTTAATGAATAAGTGGATTGCGGCGGGAGAAGAAGAATGTCAGTTTCAACTAGGCCATCTTAAAGCTTTCGTAGGATTAAGTTTAGCTTCTCGCAGTAATGAAAAATTGATAAATGATTCGTTGATAATTTTAAAACAGCTAGGCTTAATAGACTACAAAGTTGTTACAACCTTAACAGATACGGGGTATCGCGCTCACTCTCTATTAACGTCTGTTACTAATGAATTATCTGTTTTAAATGTAGATAAAAATGCCAACTGTTAAAAAAAAGGTACAGTATTAAATAGTAGCTAACTTATATTCTTCGGTTCAGTCGTCGCCTTCGGCGCCGCCCTCCCTCGAATATAAGTTAGCCCGGCGTCTCTTCACTTTCTTGCGGATTAGGGCTAGGGGAGAGGGGATGTATTGATACTCGCATCAACTCCAGGAACGCCCTACGGGCTTATCCTTTCGTGGATGGAGTATCAAAAGCGAGCTTGCGCTCGCACTAGTAAGAAAAAGAGGAGGAGGGTTTATGCATAAAGTAAAGTGTACAGAGTGTGGAGAAATGTTTGATAGAGACAAAGTTGCTACTGTTCGTGTATCAAATAAACGGTATGCACATTCTTCTTGTATTAAGGATATTTCTTCTATACAAAAAAAAATAGAGTCAAGTGAGTGTAAGGGTGTATATGGAATATACTCTGATGACTGTCTTTTATATGTAGGAATGACAACAGTCTCTTTTTATGAAAGATGGAAGCAGCACATTAATAATATTAATAGTCTTTGTGAAGGTTCTAAGCCTTTGTATAAGAGGATGTCCGCAGATAAAGCAAGTGGTTGTAATGTACGAATGGAGCCTATTGTAATTATAAAACCTACTGATAACTTTAATAAAACAGAGATACAAATAATGGAAATGATGACAATTAAGTTTCTTAAACCTATCTATAATATAAGTGGTGTTAGTATTCCATATAAATTCAATGAACATGTTTCATTCACTCCATAAGTAGTCAAACAGTTAGGTAAGGAGAGTATAGATTGACAAATCTAAATTTTTATGGTATACTTAAAGAGTAGAAAAATATATATGCTTTGCCGCATATTTAACATATATTAGTTTTTACTCTTTCTTTTGTTAGGAGTGTGAATGAAATTATACTGGCTTTTACTTATTCCTCTTGTTATTATATTCTGGTTGATATATAGAGCAATTCCTTGCAAAGAGGAAGGTTATACTATTGTAAGTAATAATGAATATATACCTGCGGATAATTTTTGGAAGGTGAATAGAAAATGATTGATAATGAAAAGATTTATGATTATATTGAGTATATAATTGAAGCGTTGACACATGGAACTCATGAAGTTACTTATTTTGATGTAAATGAAAGTGTAGTTTATAGTCAATATGATGGTGTAAGGAATGAAGATAATTTCTCTTTTACTATTGGATTGAAGAGACTTCCAGACAAGAAGAAAGTAAATAAGATTGAATGTGAAGTAGGAGTAAGGTTAGATGATCGTAGTGTAAAAGATACTTTAGATGCATTAGCTCAAACTATGGCTGCTGGTAGGTATGAAAGACCTAGTGGTCCACATAGAGAATATTAGGAGGGCTTATGAACGACAGCCAATTTCTTGAATGGATAGCTGATAGATTAGTAGATATTCATGATGCACCTGCGGACGGAGAGGATGTGAAGCGTTTAAGGGAGCTAGCCCGCACTTTAAAGAACAGAAGAATGAAAGAAAGATATGGATTTGTAATTGAAGAAACTGAAGTAGGGGCTATTGGCGGAAGGATAAGAAAATAATATGATAGAATTTGCTATTGGTATATTACTTTTATTTGGTATAGGAATTCCTTTAATTACTGTGGAAATAGTTTGGTTAACGGAATGGATAGAGCATAGAAAAATAAAGGCAGAGTTAGATAAACGACAGGAGTTTGATTTAGAATGATGTATATCATAGAGTGTGGCCTATTAGCTTTTTCTATTGTTTTTAGTATTGGAATAGCTATTGTTATGGTTATTTGGATATCTGTTGGGTTAAGCAATCTTGTTGATAGTATGGAAAAGAGAGCAAAAGAAAGAAGAAATAGAATATATCAGCAGATGTTTCGAGGAATACAGAAGGACGGATATCAGCCGACCAGTAACCTTGTTTCTAAGAACCCGCCGCAAGGCAAGAAGAGCGGTGGCGCACAGGCGAAGAAGGGATAGTCGGGTGTCGAACAAGACACCCCGTTCTCGACAGTCGAGAATAGGGCTGGCTAAAGAAGTAAGGTTAGATAGCAAAATCCCGAGAACCCCGAGAGTGTGGAAGTTAAATAGCATAACCCTGAGAGTGTGGAGCCCTAGTCCATGTATGCCTCTCACCATTTCTTTATCGTAATCGTAATCCAAATTATTCTCAATTTTTCTCTTGTTCGTATATTCGAAAATCAAATCTAATTTCCAATTTCCCAAATGTCTAAGCCTATAGATGAACTCTTGCCTGCCCGCTTATATAATTTAGCATTTCAAGCCAAATTTCTGGTTTGAAATGCTTTTTTTTTAGGTGCGCTTGGAAAATTATGGAAATTGATACATTTTTCTCTATTTTTCTCTTGTTTTCTGCTGTTTTTATATAGTTTTACTGAGTTTTTTATACATTTTATATAGTTTTGCGCAAACATACCAATAATTTTGGTCTCAAAACCAATAATTTTGGTATAATTTTATCACAGTAGAGTGGTAAAGTTACAGGATTTCACTAGTTCCCTGCCGCAGATGAAAAGATTCTTCTTGACATTTGCTTGTAAATGTGGTATAATATTTCGGCACCAATCGGCCACTTCGGTGGGCAAAGCAAATAGGCCGCAGAGATGCCTCTCTACGGCCAGGACTAGCGCGTTGTCTGCAGTAACTTGCGTTTCGTCTTTTCTTTGTTGCTCCTCAAAGGGACCAGTTCCACGGTGGGTTATCCCTTATTTCTGGAATATTGGAGCAAAATGGAAGCCTCCTGTTCCAGCTTCCTCGGACCCAAACTAAGGAGGGGCCAGCCCACCAGGTTTACTCTTTTTTATACAGGTTGAGTCCTTGCTTCCTCCCTGTTAACACATGCCTTGCGGCGTCTCGGCGAAGAGGCGTTTCCGCATACTCACCAGCATGTTAGGTGGTTTTTTCCCTGCTTCTCAATTAAGAGTGCACGACCGGTTTCCAAGGGTAGCCCGTTCTTAATAGGGCAGTCCAACTTCTTTAACGTCTTGGGACTACCAAAAAGACG
>Ga0265295_1003701_pt1 | contig 21774 bp, 20 predicted proteins | sample Munlansysbiofilm_FD_192503 | JGI IMG/M metagenome (GOLD analysis project Ga0265295, IMG submission 192503) | Leachate microbial communities from a municipal landfill in Southern Ontario, Canada - Methane capture system biofilm | ecosystem: Engineered > Solid waste > Landfill > Unclassified ...
GTGACCGTCGGTACGGGCCCTGGGTCGTACACCTCCCTCGACAGCCCGACGGCGTTGCCGTCCCCGTCGTAATGCAGCAGCATGAACTCCTCCGCACCGACGGTATAGCGTCTGGTAGCCACCTTGAAGAGCTTCACGTCGGGGTTGAGGAAGGCGAAGATCCCCAGGGCGGCGATGAACTCGCTCGGTCCGGAGGACAGGTTGGCGTGGACCTCTGCATCCGGGTGTTCCTTACGGATCCGGGAGTAGAGGACGCTCAGGGCACGGACCATCCTGGGGAGGTCGTAGACGGGGTCGTCGGTGTGCTCGGTCACGAGGCATTCCGGGAGGGAGGAACGGATCTGTTTGCAGACCGATTGGAAATGGTCCTCGTAGAGCTTCGCGCTGGAGGTCCCGGGATCGCGGATGTAACGGAACAGGTGGACCTCGTCCGCCTTGTAGAAGATTGAGGGGGAGGAGACCATCACGGTCTCGGTGGTGACGCAGGAGATGACGATGATGTAGGGGTTTGGCATATAGCTCCATCTCGGGTGATGCGTGCGATGTGACGAATCTTATCCAGCAGGATCAGTCTGTGACGAACTCGGTGTAGGCTTCCTGATAAGCCTCGGCGGTCTTCTCCGGGGGATCCTTCTCGACGCGCAGCTTGAACTTCATGCACGATCTGAGGGAATCGAAAGGACCGAGGATCGTGAGACAGTCCCCATCCTCCGAACGGATGCTCCTGGCGGAACGTCCGTAAACAACGTTGTTCTCTATCAATCCCCCGTCCATGTGAACGGATATGAAGTAGCGGTTGCGGCCGTCCTGTTCGAGACGGGCGACCGCTTCGTCCAGAAGTTCGGGTTCGAAGACGATGACGCCGATCTCGTCGCGGATCCCTTTACCCATCTTCGCGGCTTCCGTTCCGAGGGTTATGCCGACGGAATTGCCGACGGTAATGAGGTTTTTCGTTGACTCGATGTAACGCATCAACTAAGAGAAATAGCAGTTGTGGATATAATAAGAACTTTATAACATTGTTATAACTCGAACGGTTTAGACTTATATCACGGCACCTGTATCGAGAAATTTCCTTCTTTTGCATGAGGACAGAAGGTTTTTAGATCGCACGCAACACAACGATCCTTGCTGTATTGTCCTGTCCAATGTTTCCATACGTCAGTAGAATCGGACTGTTCTGAGATAAGATTAGACTCTATGCACTTCACTACGTTATCAAAGTGTTCCAACGAGGATTGAATCTCTTCTGGATTATACGCAACCACTCTTATGCTGCGTTTGATACGGAAATTTTCGCTGAATTTGTTCCCATTCTGGAGGCGACGGAGATCTGCCTCCTTTGGCATGATATCTGTCCTGCCTTCGGCAACAACCTTCTGCAACCTTTCAATAGCTGCTTTGGAAAGGTGTAGTTCGTTAAGATACAACAAGACTCCGGCAAGAATGGGGGTTTTCCGGCCATCTGCCTTGATTTGCTGATCTCTAAGCCACATATACGTGTTCAATTGCCATTCATGATGCTTCCAAGTATCAGAATCTATTGGAGGTCTCTCCATTCCTTTGTAATCTATGATGATCTCATATTCATCTTGATTTATGAGGTCGCTAACGGTTTCGTTAAGCATTAGGGCCTTTACCAACGGATTATTAGCTTGGAATTTGCGGACATCGAATGTAGATATGACATCAACAACACCCTGAACGGCATAGTATTCTGATTTGCTCAGACCCTGGCCATATCCAATCATCGGCCTGATATCCTCCATCTTGACCTCATTGTCGTTGATTAAAGGATAAAGGGATGGTGCCCATCTTGACAAGGAATAATGGGCAATCATGTTCCCATTGTAGTCCTTACGTTTGTTGTTTACAGAATCTTCTTTGATATACAGACTGCCGTATGGGTGCAATCCCCTATCTTCCAACCTTTCTGCAACAATCTTCGCAATACGCTGGGTATCTTCGAAATCCATGTTATTGAGATCTAGCCGGCCATCTTTCCATTCGGAAAATCCTACTTCCATCACGCCGTGAATAAAATCCCCAAACCATCTTTGAACCGGAGTTGAGGGTGGCATGGAACCTTTTGAATTGAAACGGTACTGGATTTCGCACTCCAGAAATGATAAAAGATCGCCTGTCAAACTGTAACGAGGAATCTCGTAAGGTTCGCCTTTAGATTTGATTACCATCTTCTCTCCTCATAATTTTGATGTTTTTCAGCCCCTTCCAGACCCATTGTCCCTCTCTCGTGTATCCAAGAGCAATGTTTTCCAAATTTTTCTTGGTAAGTGATTGAGAGAGACCAACTAGTATCAATACGTCTTGAGCTCTACTGAACGCTACGAAATGTTTACGAGTTAGATCATCGAACTGCATATCTAACTCAGACTTATTAGTTATGATATCTGGACAGTAGTTTGCCATGACGCGTTCAATCAATGAGGTATCATCAAATGTATTAGGGAACCTCTTCAGACGCTGTTTTGCGCTATTTCTTTTGAATTCAGAACATACATCGACAAACGTTATAGGATATTCCAATCCTTTAGCCTGGTGAATGGTCATAATGTTGAAACGATGATCGGACGAAATAGAGAAGAAAAGTGTCTCGTCGATTTCGAGTGAATCCTCTAACAATGGGCGAATGACCAGACGATAGAATTCATTGACAGAAGTTGCTACTGGGCGATGATTATCCTTGTTAAATTTGATGATCAATTCATCTCCTTTGATTATGGCAGCAGAAGCTATTGCGTTGAAAACGGCCTGTGTTGAGACCATAGATTCTGCATTAGAACGGTTATTGCAGAACCATGGCAAAAGATTGTAAAGAATATCCAGCACCGTAACCTTGTTTTTGGTCCACTTTCCAGGAACAGGGTAGGAGGTTCCAGTAGCCCAGGAATGAACAATATCCTTCAGACGTATTCCAGCATAGTCTGGAGCATGGTTGATGTAGTACTCAGATTCGGTTTTCCAAATGTCCCGTGTTTTTGAGGCTTTGTTATCTAATTTCATCTTGGAGATAATCTGGTAGCCGGGATCGATGCACCAGATTAACGTTCCGATTAGTTTAACGACATCCGGGTCATCACATAGTCTATTTCCACGAGGATTGAATGGTACAATCTGGGGGTACCGATGGGATAATTCATCAGACAGGAATTCAGGCAAACGCGGATTGCCAGAATAGGTCTTGTTGGCAGTAGAGGACATCAATAGAACTGAATCTCCTGGGCCGCCGCCGGGGGACTTTTCAAAAACATATTTCTCTCCCTCCTCATCTTCGAATGTGTAGGAACCCTGGAAAGAGAATTGGTGAACGATGTCAGCAATGTCTCTTGCCAAGTCTCTGAGGTTATCACGGAATATTCCGAATATTGGGAAATTATCTCCGTCTGTCCTAGATACAGCCATGTCTGGCTTATCTCCGGCACGGACCTCTTGATAAATAGGATCGAGACTAGCGTAATCATTACAGAATTTGACGATGTTTTTGGTAGAACGGTAATTCACGGAAAGGTACTCCGTCTCCATCTTTACCCCATATTTCTCGAAACGGTGCTCGATGTCCGAGAAAAGATGAACGCGAGATCCACGGAATCTGTAAATCGACTGATCATCGTCACCCACAACGATGAAACAACCATTTTTCTGTACGATGCGCCTGACAAACTGACCATATATCTTTTCCTGGAGAAGATTGGTGTCCTGGTATTCGTCAACCATTAGAACCTTGATTTTCTCGAAGAAATGATCCGATTCTGATGTAGAGACAAAGCTCAAAAATCTCTGTTCTAGCGCTGGGAAGTCCAATAACTTCTTACTGATCAGTTTTTCATTGTAGTCAGAGAGGATTACGGCCAGATTTGGATAATCCTCTTTCATCTGGATGGGGTCGATTCCATTCTCCATCATTCTGTTGTGGAAATCCATCAGATGTTTCACGGCACCTGCAACAACCGGCTTATCCGGAGAACCGAGACCGAAAGAATCGAAACCTATCTTCAGCAACTCTTCTACGATGCCGCCCTGTATCTCTGAATGATTGAACCATTCGGAAACCATGAAATGTTTGGCAATGAAATCCTGGATAACGATGGGGGGATCCTGATCCGCCCTGCATTCGTCAGTCAATGTCTCTTGTGAGATTGCATCTAATGTACCGATTTTTATTTGATCAAAGTTTAAGCGTTTGACACGGTCACGTTCCTCGAAATCACCCAAACCGTTGAGATGGGGTAAAATCTCTTTCCGTATCGCCATCCCCCAAGAGAGTATCCTTGACTTGAGCTCCTTGGATGCCTTTACTGTGAAGGTCGTTGCTACGATCTCTTGCGGATCGATTCCATCAACGAAAATCAATTTCATCAGTCTGAGTGCAATGACTGTGGTCTTACCACTGCCGGGTCCAGCAATCACTTTAATCGATCTGTTCTGTGGTGAGGACACTATTGATTTCTGATCCGAATTAGATTCTATATCGCGCCCGGTGGCTGGTTTAACAACCTTCAGGAAGAGTTCATAGCTAACCATCTTGTGCCTCTTTTTCATTCGATATTAAACATCGTCTCGTCACCACAGATATTACGTACTTTGATCCGTAGCGGTTTCTTAACTGAATACACCTTTCCATCCCAGTAGCTATTGGTTTTCTTCCCATCGATAAACAATTTACTGGCATCATCAATCTTTACTTCTGTGTCAGACTTCCAAGTACCTTCTTTATTTGTGTAATCCAAGGAAATATACTCGATCAATTCCAGGCCACTTTCAGAAATGGTTATTGGTTTGAATTTTCCTTTTTTGTCATTCTGTGCTGATTTGAGATTAAACGAATTGATACGACGAATTACGGCATCACTGTAGAATTTCTCAATTTCTACAATATATCCGCCATCGATTCTGGAACGATCTTTTCTGATGGAATAGTCTAATTCGTCTTCTAGAGATACATCATCGAGAATTTCTTTCAGATCACGGAATTCAATCTCCACATCCAATTCCTTATCCTCGGAAATCATTTTACTAATTGCCAAAGGATCTGACATATCTACATAATAAACTATGATTTTTCTTACAGTTGGCAAGTCTGTTAGCTCTGGGATTGCTTCATAAAGCAATCTACGCATGAGCACTTCGTCCAAAATACGAGAAGTTCCATCCATCAAATTTGGCACGTATACTGGAACCATTCCGTAACGCGGATCATTAATCACTCCTTCCCAAAATTTATCCAACGAATCCTCGTTTTTGAGTCCAGGGATAAACATTTTGAGTTTGTCCATAGTTTGAACCGGATTACGATACAGAGATACACCATCGCGAATGTCATAAACATCAAAATCGGCTTTGAGGAGTTTTAAGCGATCTCTCGTTACTTGGATACTGTTTACACCAATATCTGCATGAATAAAGTTACGACCTAATTTAAAAGCAGAAGCAGAAGTAACGCCGCTGCCCCCAAAAAAGTCCGCAACAATCATGCCTGGGTCGCTACATGCCAGTACTATCTTGTTAAGCAGCGCCTCAGGTTTTTGTGTAGCATAACCAACACGTTCTGACTCTTGCGGGTTCAATATTGCAATGTCCCAAACATCATCTGGTAATTTTTGATTATCATCTGCCGAAATACGTGCTCCTTTTGCACATTGGGCACGTTTTAATGACTTTTCAGTACGGTCAACCTTAACACGTGTGATATCCAGATGCTTGTTGTCCGCGTTTATTGCATAATAAAACAAAGTGTCATGTTTTCTACTAAACGAATCGTATCCAACACCACCTGAGGCATAATGCCAAATCACTTCGTTTACAAAATTATCTTCACCGAACACCTCATCCATTAAAATTTTGACATAGTGGCCAATATGCCAATCCAAATGAACAAAGATTGATGCGGTTTCGGTCATTATGGAGCGAATTGCGAGTAGTACTTCATACATCCAGTTTAAGTACTTTTCTTTATCCCAGATATCCCCATACATCTTTTCTTCGAACTGTCTGAATTCATCGAGATCGAGTTCTAATTCAGCCTTTTCAATCGCTTCAGCCACCTTGGGATTTTTACGGAGGTATACCTTTTTAGCATAATCCGCACCGGATGCAAATGGGGGATCGATATAGACCAGATCGACTTTTATTCCCCTATCCTTTAAATAGGCACAGGTAGAGAGACAGTCTCCACGAAATACCATATTACCACTATTTGACTTACCCACAGTTTCTGTCAATTCGGCTTCATATAGTGGCATTCCCCTTATAATTCTGGATTCAAGATCATTAGATCCTTTGTATTTCAAAGTACGATTAAAATTTGAAAGAACTGCCTGACCGGTTACTGGTTCAGGCACATATGGGATGTATCTGATTGTCATATCGCCACCTCGAAGAATTTGGTGATAGCTTTCAAAATCCTACTGTGCTGTTCCGATTCAGCCATGGTATCTTCAATGTAGAGGTACTCAAATTTACGATATCCGTACTGTTTCTCGTTCTCAGAAAGGAAATGGTGTTCAACAAATTCTCTGCGTCTCAGGAAATTCTTGTCCTGGGCGTAAATCTGTCCTTTAGTCTCAATAATTAGAGCTCTGTAGATTTCATCATCCTGACGTTCAATGATTAGGAAGTCAGGGGTATATTGACCGACGTAATTCCAACGCGATCCGACCTTTTCGTAACATTTTATGTGGAATTCTGTGAGGAAACGATCTCCATTGTAATAGACTTCAAGGTTTGATTGCCTTACTAATGACATTTCCTGGATGTGCTTCAGAATTTCCATTTCGAAATTGCTATCAAAATGATAAGGCATGTAATGATAACGACGTTTCATCAATTCGCGCCCTTCGAAACCGTTCTGGTCATCCTCCATCACTTTGTGGACGGTATCCTGATTCGGATAGTGCCTTTCTGGATCGGCGACTTCCTTGTGTCTCTCGAAATTGACATCAATCAACAACTCTCCCGAATTTTCAATAAATTCAGAGGTCATGTCGAGTCTACGTTTCGCATAAAACGCTTGACGAACCAGATAACGTATCTTAGACTGATCGAATTTAGAACTGTAATAGTCAATTCCGTCCTTGTTGATGGTGATTGTTGAATAGATCTTCCTAAGCTCATTGCTGTGGGCATTGAGTTGTTTGGTTGTTACAAATCCGAAACTCTCCTTCGAAATATTACCGATCCACGTTTCAAACGTAGCAACATCCATATTCTCTTTGCCGCGCTCGATGTCTTCGTCCGAACGTTCCAGTATCTTGTTCTCGAAGTCTTTTGTAATCGTTTGTCTGATTATTCTCAAATCCTCCAGAGGAATGGAACGCAGATTAGCATCCACGTCTGGTTCTTCTTCTGAAACAACGTTGTATTTGACGAGAAATTGATAGAAATCAATCGGAGGGAGTTCCAAAATGCGCTTGCGATTGTAGAAATCCAATGCGGTTTTTGGCTTCTTCTTGCCTTCTTGGAACTCCTTCAATGTAATGTGCTGTTCTGCTTTCAATTGAGCTTCCAGCAATTCTGCATTTGATTTACAAAGATAGATGTATGCTTTCTCAGCGTAATCGTATTTATCCACTTGTCTGAGACACCTGCAACATGTCTGTAAAACCATGTTACGTGTGCTTTTGTTCTCTTTCGCCAAAATTACTCCTGTCAAACTCCTGCAATCCCAACCTTCTTTCCCGATTTGGACAAGAAGGACGATACGGATTTTAGACTGAGGGGTATCCAACGTTTCAAATTCCATTTTGGCGTCCGGAGCGAGTTTGTATTCCTTGTGATCTTCATGGTACTTAAGAATAGATTCTGAGGGATTGAGGCCTAATTCTTCACAGATCTTTACTGCTGAAGCGTAGACTTCGTTCTCCAGTTCTTCGATGCTGTTACAATAAATGGCCACTTTAGAACATGTCTGATTGTTGTAAACCGTGTCCTTGGAATTGGCAAAGAACTCCCTAAGGCCGTTCTCAACGATTTCTGTGTATGCTTCACGGTTTTCGTACTGAGTTACAGCCGGCGTCTTTAGGAAATTACCTATTCCTTGAACCAGTGGATAGTAATAGACAACGTTGTTTATCTCCGTGCTTGAATAATTCACGCTGGCAGCGATGGGGATCTTGTCTGGTTTCTGAAGATAAGGTGTGCCGGAAAATCCGATAATGGTCACAACAGTGTCCTTTTTTGCCCATTCAGTCACTACCTGTCTTAACTTTATTGAATCATCTGAAGCGTGGTGAACTTCATCAATAAAAATCGAAAGGCGTGGTATGAGCCCAATCATCCTTCTCAATTCATTTGACATTTCATCCAATTTTTCATCATCCAATGTTCTTTGAGACGAAGTCCTCTTCACACCCATACGGTCTAGAATAACCTTCTCTGCATTGGTAACGAATACTACGCCTCTCATAGAACGCCTTAGGTATAGTCCGACCTTACGTGCATTAGGATTTTTAGTACGATTGGATTTGGATGCTGATGAATTGGATTCGAGCGGTTCAAATACAACTTCTTTGGCAATTGACTTCGCAACATTATCCGGCAACACCCATGATGGATCGAAATTCCTAATGGTTTTCAAACTGGGTATGATTGAGCTTTTCAAACCAGATGGTGCGAGTACGATGAAATTCTGTGCAAACGCCTTGTTCTCAGGCTCTAGTGAGGAAAAATATAGATCAAGATAGATGAAGGCAGCCATTAGGAATGTTTTACCGGCACCCATCGGCAAACTGAAGATATAGTCTGAGTAGGTTACACCGTAGAAAATATCGTTGAATACCCTTTGATAATCAACGGAGGAGGGGTCTTTTTTCAGAGTATTCAGAATCTTCTCCAAATTTGACTTTTCATCACTAGACACGGATGCAGTTACACAATATTCATAGAGTGCTGCAGCACCAGGATTGTCAATAAGGTATTCTCTTGTGCTCTTTGACAACCACTCATCTTCAAGATTAAGCGTATTGAAACGTCCTTCGAGGAATAATTGTGACAATGGCTCATTGTTACATGCGATTTTCAAGAACAAATATACCTTAATGGCCTCGATCTGAGCATCTCTCATTGCTCCGCGGAGCGAGATGTATGAAATCATCTCCTTCACCGGACAATCATCTTTCGTATGCCAGGCTTCGGAACATCTGAAGATCATATCTCTGAACATAGTTTCATTGAAAGAATCACTCGACTTATACATAAAGGGACGGATGTTATTCGTTTTTCACGACATGATTTTCTTCACCGAAAGTCCCTGAGTGAGTGTTCACAAGTGACACATTTATATATTACTAGTAATATTACTAGTATAATTATGGGATAATATGCTCACAAGCAAAGTCCAGAAAAGGAAACGATCCGGGCAGTTGACAATTACAATACCCAAGGATTTCGCCGAGATCAATCATATCGACAAGGGTACTGTTTTCGAATTCTGTTCTGAAAGCGGCGATTATTCCGTAGAAACTGGGGACATTGTCCTCAGGAGGAGATCGTCATGAAATTCTACGTCTCAAAATGTCATGACACCCTTAACGGAAAGGAATATTCTCCAGAAACGATCACCCCCTATCTTTGTCTCAACCCATACTACAATGCAACTCTGAAAAAACACAGCAGGGTCAACTACATCCTCGACTCTGGTGCATTCCAGGACGTCAAAACAGAAAACCGTCTGACACCTGAAAAGGCCCTAGAGCGTCAGCTTGCTTATGAGAAGAAGGTGGGCCGTAAAGCGGAAGCAATCGTCTCCTATGATCGTCTTGTAGATGAGCAGATTGAAGACGGAGTGCAGTTCAAGGAGAGAGTTTCAGAATCTCTTGGAAAGGAATATGTTGAGGAGACGATTGAATCTGCAAAATATCTTTGTTCCATGAGGAATCGTCTGAAAGGTAGAAAATTAGTGTTGAGTTGTCAAGGAGCTACTGCGAACCAATACATGGGGTGTCTGAAAGCCATACTAGACATTGCCTCACCGGAGGATATAATCGGATTCGGTGGGTTCTGCATTCTGTCCAAGTCCGTAAAATATGAAACGGAGTTCTACGAGGTAGTAAACAAAGGGTTCCCCCTGATTCATGAAAACGGCAATCAGCGTGTCCACATCTTCGGAATGGGCGTGTTCCGTGTACTTGTCCAGGCTGAATTGTATGCGAGAAAGACCGGCATCGAATGCAGTTATGATACGAGCTCCCCGGAATTGAACTCGGTATTTGGTAAAAGTTTCAATCCGGTGGAAGGGCAGATGGCTACTGTCTTCAGCAAAGTACACAAGATGGAAGGGTACGTTCCCGCAGATTTGGCGATGTTCAATGTGAAGATGATCACTGATTACTGGAACAATATGTCCATGCTCAATGATCCCTCCGACGAATTCATCCCCGGGATCTACAAATCCCGTAAATCCCAGCTGAAGATACAAGAAGACGAGTTGTGAATATCATTCATCCTCTTCTGAATCTTCACTAGCACCAGATTCAGAATCGTCTTCTTAATCAAGCAACCCATTCAGATAACACCATTCTCTGAGATACTTGAATGGATATGGCAGTACCGTCAATTGCTTATGTTTGACGAAATAGACGTCCATTAGCTCTATGATATCCTCAAAGAATAGTTTAGAACCTTCCCAGGCCTCGACGATACGAACATTGACTGCCCTTTCAAGAGTCGATGATATCCCAGACCCTACATATCCAACAGCATACAGCAAACGAGAATCAGAGATTGGAATGGAATTGATGTCGATCATCTCTTCCATGTAGTCCTGGCGGCCCTCTTCGTCACGAATACCTGTGCCAAGACCGATTCCTTCGCTTTCATTCTTTTTCATCCGGCAGCGAATGCCCTTGATGTCTGGAATGGTGAAGATGTCCGTGTCACGAATCACATTAACGTCTTGTCCCCTGATTATGGCACCGACGACATCCTTCGTCATCATTGATGACCCGAGACGGAAATTGACCGAATCACGCGCAATCCTTTTTTCAAAAGATAGCTTGCCTCCAGCATCAATTGAAAGAACGGCAAACTCTGAATCCAGATCTTCCTTATCGTCGAGTTTTATCACAAAGGACAAATCACCAAGAGCCCAGTCGGCTATACTGATTCTTCCGTCGTTGATATCAGCTTTTATTGCGAGATTGGTTGCAACAACATCTATAGCGGCCTTGGATTTCTTGAAATCCTCGAATGTTACGTGCTGGAGAGAACTGTATGTCGCAGGAGAGTGCGGATCGGGAAGCTCATTGACAAGATAGTATTCCCGATTGTGGATGATTTTGACAAGAAATGTATCAAAACTCTGTGTGGTGGTTTCTTTAACATCAAACCCACGTTCACCGAATCTCGCAACGATTGCATCGACAATCTCTTTTCCGTCTTCGCCAATGGTGTTGATTACACGAACCGGCTTCGACTTCAAGATATTGTCGATACGCCATTCATAATCCCTCTTCATCTGGGCATTGTTTGGCCTTATTGCTTCCGACACCTGCTCATCTGAGAATTCTAACTTTGCTAACCCCTGGTATTTCAAATTGAATACCTCTTGGATCTCCGACAACAGCCAAACTTTCGATTTGGACATTTTTTCATAATCTTGGAACGAAAAGTATTGGATCTTCGACTTTTTCTTTCCAATACGGCGAAGAATAAAACTGTCGCCTGAATCTCCCTTGATCAGCCTCCTAATGCATGGGCCGTCTTTGACATATTTAGGGTAGGATTCTGCCGGATTCTTCTTAGTGAAACGGATGTAATCCTTCAGTTTAAAGTTAGTAAAAGTCCTCACACTCATAGTGAGGTAGCAATCATTCGAGCCCTGACCAGAGTAATCACGCTCGATAATCTTGAACTCTAGAGCTATGATTTCGGACGTTATGGCTTTCTTTTTGTTGTATTTCTCATCGACTTTGAGGTAGAAATTGCCAGATGCGTTACTTGGTCCGCCTCCGATATCGTCCTTGTTGAGTGCCGCCACCATCAGTTGTAGCAATACAGAACTCGGTAGATCTTCAGGCAATATAATGGACATTGAGACATTTTCCTTAGAGGATTCCTCGGAAGTACCGGTATCTCTGATTTTCTCATCGACTCCGGGATCCGAAACGGCCATAACGTCCACATAATAGTCTTCTGAACGACCGCTGTTGCGGACGGACATCACCGGAGCAAAGGATTTCAGGTGATCGCAGAGATTTGCACGCTGGCGATAACTGTTGCATTTGAAACGGTAAAATGAATACCTCTTCCCGAGTTCTGCATAATCAAAACACGGATCCATCAGCTTATTCAGTCTCAACTCAACCCCTCCTTGGAATCTCAGATGTTAATGCAGAATACGCATCCTTGTTCCTAACGTTGTTCTTATCGTAAAGATACGGGATCTCGATGATTGTAAATCCATCCTTCTCTGTTGATTTCAAAGGCAGATACTTTCCATCATTCTCTAGGATATTGATGATATACACTTTCTTAGCTAGTGTATTGCCGTTGGTTTCATTGATGAATCTTAGTTTCTCACAAACGTGTTCCAATTCCGACTCGTAATCGACTGAGTTCAGTATACCTGCGTGGTGTTTGAAATCAACATAAACTTCGTCATTGATGCGGAAATCAAACCTCTCGTAGACGCTGGGGGGTAGTTCCTCCAGTTCGATTCCCCAATTATCCAATATGGCCCTACCGGATTCTTCACCCAGAGCTCCAAGATAGATATTGTGGAATAATACCGGACTCATGATGCGAAAGTTGGGTTTCCAGGATGTTGCATATCCGTTTTCCTCAAACCATTCTCTAACGCCGGTGATTGCAAGCAAACGATCTAAACGAGCAGCCGAGGCAGATACCTCTTTGCTGCCATCGTCTGCAATCGTCACTTCATAATAGTCGTATTTTTCGTTATAGCGAAGTGAATCGACAGGAGAATCCACATCACAGTAGTAACTGTAATAGAACATACTGCCCGGGATCTCATCGGCGGTTGGTTCCTTGAGAACATTGATACGTAGGTCCTTCCAGGCCTCGACTAGCTTGTTATCCCAGTATTTCTTTTTGATGTATTTCTGAATCTCTGCAAAGCTTCTCGAAGATGCCAGATCGGTTCCGTCTGCCTGACGTTTTACATCAACACGGATGCCAGAATAATGGTCTAAAGCCTTGAAGATAGCTTCGAACTCTGGATTTCTCAATTTACCGTATGAATCGATTGAATCTGTGAACACTTTCTTCAGATTCGCATCAGCCATGAGATAAACGTTCTTGTTTTTGAGATTTGTACGACAGATACGCCCAATGGCCTGTATTATCTGTCTTGCATAAGACATCTTGACACTCTTCGTATCTTTGGTCTTGATCGTGTATCCTACGGGTGTAATGAATGCCTTGAATGCGTTCTTGATTGCTTCCCTGGCTTCACGTTCGGTTATCTCATGCCCTTCCATCAAGAACTCGATCACGAACAATGCCCGTACCAACGAATCCTCGTTGCGCTCCCTAACGACAGGAGCAATCATTGTGGGTTCATCCAGATAGATTCCATCGAAATCTTTCTTCGGAGCAACCTTCATCATATCCTCACGTGAGAAGGATTGCGGCACAACGGTCTTCTGCTTGAACTGGTTTATTTCTACGAACTCGCCCTTCTCTGGACGCGGATACTGAAGGTTTTGTCCTGCTCCAACGGTTGCGTATGTCGTTATGATGAAGATTTTCTCCCCGTCGTATAGCCTGCCCCTCAACTCCTCCATCTTGCTATCAAACTCGAATTCATTCAACCCATTGAGGATCTCGAATCCGTATTTTCCGATTTCAATGGATTTTCCATGTTCTTCTGCAATATTCCGGGTGATTTTGTCAATATCCTCTATCGAAAACGGATTGTTGGGAGTCAGTTCCTTCTCTTTCCGTTTCGCAGATTTTGAGAAGAACGCAAGACAGGATTTCATGTCCTCGTTTTCGATGAAATATTTGTAGGCTTTAGCCAACTTCAGATATCTCTTACGGGCGAATTCGTCAATCCCGATTAGGATCATTTTTACCCTTGAATAAGCGGCGGGGTCGTGAAATACCGCATCATCAGAAGGATCTTCGGAATACCATGCTTCGTCTTCGCCGTTGATTATCTTGGGGACGAGGTTGACCTTGGAGTAACCTGAAGTGGACTTGTTGCAGATTTCTTTTAGGTTTTTCCACTCATCGTTTGTGATGTTTTCCTCCATCCATTCAGCCCTATGGCGCAGGTAATGCAGGTGGAAATTGCCCACCGAGGAATCCAAGATTGCGGTAGCCGATATGCCGATGACCTTTACGTCACTTCTCTCCAACACTTTTAACAGGATCTTTTCTGGAGTGATATTGAATGCTGTAGAACAAACGGTTGTTGAAAGATCGTGACTGAGATCGTCTTCGAAATCGTAGTAGGCAATACCGGTGTTATAGACGCTGGCATCATATCCGCGGGTGGTGTCGGTCCTTTTCGTCCTACCCATCATACGTATGTTTCCGAGAATATAATCGGTCTGTTCCTTGTCGAATCTGAAGGGAACGATCATCGTGTTAAGTGCAGCATCTAGGGGGATGACCGTTCCATCTTCCTTTTTCAAGTCAATGTAGTTTTCTGCCTGTGTACGAATGAATCCGTTGAATTTCATGAAGAAACTGTATAGTCTGGAGAACAGCGTCGTAATGGCGAAATCTGATTGGTACGTGTTTCTGTCGAAACGGACATCATGGACCTTGCGGTCACCATCGACCGTTATCTTGAATTCCCCTGTCTTACCCACGGTCATGGATCTGAAATCATGGAAGATGTAATTCCCCAAAGATGGATCCTTGGATTTGAAAGACCAGTCGAGGTCGAATTCCCTACAAAGTGTTTCAGCAGTTTCGTAGAGCTCCTCCAGTTTATCACGTATGTGTCCTTCTCCCTTCTTCGAAATTATGTTAGAAGAATCTCTGTAATACTCTACATAGATATTCTGGCGGTCACGCAGAACTAGAAGGATCGTCTTGAACATCCCAAGATAGTCTATCCTTTCAAGACCGTCGGAAATGATACGCTTGAGCATTGTTTCCTTGCACGCATCGAATTCATCGAAGATTATGATGGAATTGTTTAGCGTCGCTGACTCGTAGAATTTGTATGCTCTATCTATGATTGGGTCATGGATGCTGATGAATTTGTCCACCGAAAGAAAGTAGACTTGTCTCTGAAGCGTGAAAACTGAAGGATATAGAAGGGGTATCCAGTACCATTTGGATCCATCCCGCATGATTTGTTCGAGCTTTTCTTCAGGTTCTACACGCGGCAGGATTGCGTGCAACGTGCGTCTTAGTTTTCTTTCCGCGTCAAGAACGTCCTTTTTCAGTTTCTCTATAAGTTTGTCGGTGATTTTGTATCCTTTCTTCGATGATTCCTTCAATTCAATGAAACATTCCATCTTGCTATCAAAGTCATCGAATACTTCTGGATTCTGAAAGCAATCCCTAATATCGGCTTTTATGTTCCGATATTTCTTACATACATGGGCATAGTTCTCGATAATGTAGTTGGTAATAGAGTCGATGTTAAGGATTATTGATGCAGGGTCAACATCCTTCTCTTTCAACATCACTTCGAGATCTTTCTTTGCGGACTTCAGATTCTTTTTCAACGGCGTGACATAGTATACTTTCCTTTCATCGCCAGAAGCGATTAGATCAGAGATAAATCCCATGACATTGTATGTCTTTCCAACTCCTGTTGGCAGCGGAATCAACAATACATTATTCGGATTGTCCACTGATGTGAATCTGTTTAAGAGTCCCTGCATGGTCCAAACAATCGATTGGGCGGTATATTAAGTTCTCAATGTTATTAGTCACAAAGTTATATCTCTAGAATAACCAATCAAGTTATATGGCAGAACGCGGGAAGACCGTACGTCTATTCTTCATCGAGGGCGTACCGACTGGAAGATTGAAGTGTGAGTTATCAAACTGGACGGGCGTAGCATACCGCATCCCCCACACAATGATCTCCAAGTGCACCGACAGAAAAGAGCTCAACAACACCGGCGTATACTTCCTCATTGGAAAGGACGAGGACGGCATAACGGACAAGATCTACATCGGCGAGGCCGAGAATGTTCTTCCCAGGATAAACCAGCACATCGTCGCTGGGAACAAAGAGTGGCAGGACTGGACCGAATGTGTCTTGTTCATCAACAAGGACGATGCGCTCAACAAGGCCATGGTCAAGTATCTGGAAAACGCCCTTTACGTTCAGGCCAAGAAAGCCAACCGCTGCACCATTTACAACGGAAATACACCGACCAAATCCTCACTATCCGAAACTGATGAAACCGAGATGCTGGAGTATCTGGACAACCTCAGACTCCTGATGGGCGCGATGGGATACAAATTCCTTGAAGAGATGGAATCTGCTCCGCACAAGGATAACAAGGGAGATCTGTTTTTCATCAAATCGCCCAGATCATCGTATGACGCTTCAGGCATGGTTACCGAAGACGGATTCATCGTCTTCAAGGGCTCGAAGATCAACAACGATGTCGCCAACAGCTTCAAGAACACTGGATACTGCGTTCTCAGGGAGAAACTGATTGCCAACGGCACCATCGTGGATTTCGAGTTCGTAAAGGACTATCTCTTCTCATCCTGTTCGGCGGCATCCTCGGTAATCCAGGGACACAACACCAACGGTTGGGTCGAATGGAAGAACAAGGACAAGAAGACCCTGACCGATCTTATGAGAGAGACATCCGAATGAGTATCGATTTGGATAAGCAGCTTGATCTTGCCGTCGCTGGTTTCCTGGCTCCGATTATCGGGTTGATTGTTTCAGCGATACTGAGCATCTTCGAAACGATTCCGACTGACCAGATGGGGATGTATACTTTCGTCATTTGGGGAACGATACTTCTGATAGATGTTGGGGGCCTGTTGCAGGATCTGAATTCTATCCGTGTCAACGGCCCGGTTTATGGAATTTGTTTCGTGATTAGTTTCTGTCTAATCAATGGGATCAGTCTGAAAGATGCTATTGCCGCTGCTCTTCTGATAATACTAGTAGCTTGTATTCTCGGAATCGCGTATATCATCATCAGAAACAGGGATTACTGACTCTGAAGAGCTTTCAGTATCCACTCCTCCATCACTGCATCGTCTATCGCCCTGTGCCTCATCCCCTCCAGTTCCATCGGGTCCTCCGGGCACAGCACACGGTACGCGTCTATGGACCTCACCCACTTCTCGGGATAGGGGGAATCCTCCCTCTCCCTCAGCAGCCTCTCCTGTAATCCTTTATCATCAATCGAATCCGAATCCGCCAGTTCGTACACCTTGGTAGTGGCAAGCTTCATGATGTCGATCTTCCTCGTTACAATGTTACGGATGTTCCACGGCTCCTGATACAGGAACTTTCCGAAATCGAATTTCACATTGTAGGACGTGACCTCCTTCCCGGAGACGATCTCCCGTACCTCTCTCACCACCGTATCAAGGTCCTTGGCGGCGTTCAGCGTATCCTCCATCCTCATGTCGGAGTTCCTGTAGATCCATATACCCCGGGATCCGTCGATGTTCACATACTTAGAATCGAAATCGACGATGTCATCATAGCGGATCATCTCCGAATATACCGGAGAGATATCTCCCGAAACCTCATCATACTCCGCTATGCCTATCTCCAGCACCCTGTCCTCGGGAATCCCCCTCAAACCGGTGGTCTCCGTGTCTATTATCAGAACCATTTCTTACATCTCCTGAATCGTCAAAGTGGTTTAACATCCCGTCGGTCAGGACGGGAAAGCGGTTTCAGTAGGGCCAGCGGTCCTTGGTGTGCTCCTCGTCGTCATCGTATTCCGGCTCCGGAATCACCCCCTTCTTTAGGATGATGAACGTGCATCCGCACTTCACGCACCGGTACCCCTCGGTGCCAGTGTCTCCCTCGTTGAAGAACAGCCTCGTCCTGGAAGCGGAGCAGAAGGGACAGGAGATGTCCCTCATGGGAAATCACCGAACAGATCGTCGTACCAGTCGGTGCTCCTGTCGATCTCCCCGACGTCAATCTCCTGGGTGACGTCCGTGAAGATGGCCTCGTCCTGTCCGATGGGGTGGAACGAGATGTAGCGCGATTTGTTCCTGAGGTATCTCAGGGCATCATCGTACGTCAGCCCCCACATGGCGACGGGCATCTCTAAACGATGGCGGTACGATGGACACTTTTCCAGGATCTCCTCGTACTCCAGCTCGAATGCGGTTTTGCAAATTTCTCCCTCATACCTGTCCGTGAGTTTGATTCCGATATCGAGATCGGACAGCATCTCCCTCTCGGGAGCGTTGACATAAGAGCCGAACACCACCGCCCTTTCAACGACGTAAGGTTTCCACGGATTGTCGTTGTAGATTGCAATCCTCTTCGTCAATCCCTTCAACAGCCTGTCCGCTGTCGAACGGTGCATCTTGAACTCCTTGGAAGCGGAGGTCATCCCTTCACCTCCAGCCCGTTCACGAACTCCTTCAGCTGCCTCAAGGCCTCCTGCCCTTCCTCAGCGGAGCAGGGCGCCCATCCGCTCGGCTCCAGTTCGGAGTCGACGTACTCGTTCCTCCTCGTGAATGAATACGATCTCGATGCCATCAGGTTCCATGACGGACCGGGTATGCGTATCAGATACCCGCCCACGGGGGCCTCCTGCCTCTGCACCGAATCCACGAAGTAGTACTCCGTCGAACCGCTGCGGGGATGGAACTTGAGGAACATCCTCCCGATGATACTCGATTCGCGGAGCTTGTTCACGAATGCGGGATTGTATCCGCAGCGTTCCTTGTGCATTTCGAGATCCTTCTTCGGGCGGGACCGTCCGCAGTGGGGGCAGTATCCCCATTCATCCCCGTTGATGATCCAAGCGGGGATCATGCTACCACCACGGAAACTAGTCCAACGGCAACGGAAACAAGGGAACCGTTCTTTCCGTTCACGATTCCGCCCCCTTGTTTCCATGGTCTAAGCGAGGAATAACCGTGGATTCCGAACCCTTGTTTCCGTCAGCCCTTCTTTCCGTGGCTTTCGCCCTGCATTGTGCCCTCTCCTTCGATGCCCTCGCACGGACGGCCTTGCGGTACGGCTCGAAGACGGGGTCGCAGATTCCCGCGTCCTTCGCGGCCTTGAGTCTCCTGACGTATTCGGGGTAACGGTCCGGGATCGGACACTTCTCCCTCACGCACCGGGACTTCCCTTTCACGGCCTCGGTCAGACAGTGGCGGCCCAATCCCCACATCTCCGCGATGACCTCGATGGAAGCACCCCTGTCGACCAATGCGAAGAAGTCCTTCTCCGATGCAATCACGGTAGCCTTGGTGACGGTGCGGACCACGGTCCCGTCGGGATCCTTCTTCTCCCGGACACGGTCCTCCAACAGGACGCGTCCTTTCGGCATCAGGGGGATGTCCTCCTCAAAGACGAACCCCGCGGAACGGGAAACGTGGACACCTTCCTCGATCAGGCGGTTCACGGACTGCCTGGTCTTGTTGGTGGACTCCTTGACCATCAGCGAATCCGACGTGGTCTTGTAAGCGTCCATGTACCTGGCGGCGGTCGAATCCGCGGACAGGCCTCCGAATCCGGCATAGACCACCGAACACCTGAACGATGAGAGAGTGGAACGGAGCTTGTCGTACTTGTCGTTCCCTTCCCTCGTTATCCTCGACGAATCGTACACCACCAGGAACTCGGGTTCCTTGCTGACGATGGCACCGATCAGGGACGCGAACTCGTCCCTGTCCGTGGTCGTTCCCGATACTCCGTCATCGTGGAACTCCCCTACTACCGAGACACCTTCGTCGGCACACCATTTGCGGCATACCTTCAGCTGCGTTTCAATCGAGACCCCGGAATCGGCCTGTCCCTTCGTGGACACGCGTGCGTAGATGACGGCACGCTTCCCTTCGTTCAGACCGGTCATTGGGGTTCACCCCACGAATATCTCTTGACCTCCCTGAAGAACGAATCCGGATCTGGAAGGTTCTCCAGGGACCATTTGGGACTGCCGACCTCGTCGAGAATTATGTAGTAATTCGCATGCCATCTTGTTTCAATGCACTGCTCGTAGATCGTGGAGATTTTCAGCTCGCTTACGAGACGGAGCTTGTAGATGGTGTCCCTACAATCCTGCGGATTACCAGAAACTGTGATGCAGACCCTCATTCCCTCCCCTCCAGGAACCTCTTGGTCAGAAGGTAATATTCGTGCTGACAGGTCTCGCACAGATGGAACAGGAACTTGGAGGCCTCCGTTCCGTTGGCATCGCAGATGTCGTCGTAGAACTCCCCGGTCCTGCCGCACTTCGCACAGGAGGTCATTGGTACACCTCCTTGACCTCGACGATGTGGTCGACATTGATGTAATGCCTGAACCCGTCGGTGCACAGCATCTCGATGAACTGGTCCTTCCCGCGGCGGATGTTGTCGAGAACGTCCCTCGCTTTCTCGGTGACGTAAAGGAACTTCCCGCTTGAGAGGATGATCTGGACCTTCAGCTCGCTGTACCTCATTGGTACCCCTCCCCGGTGAACTTCGGGAATCTGTCGGCTACCATCACCGTCTGCAAGGTGGGGAGCTCCGTCACAGCCTGCGTGAGTCTGGTGACGTTCCCCGTGAGGTCGAGGATCACCTCTCCCTGCGTGTGTATCACCTCCTTCAATCCGATGAGCTCGGCTTTCATCAGCTCAATCTCCTCGGAGTTCCTTCTGTTGCCGTCCCTGACCTCGGCTACCGCCGAAGGAAGGTCGGAATAGTCGATGATCTCCTGGTCGTTCCTCGGATGCTCCAGCTCGGTCTCGCACACCATCCTCGCCGGGGAGAAATCGGTGGTGATGTCCTTCCTCTCGTCATGCACCCCCGAAGGGATGTACTCAGCCAGCGGATCGTTCTCCTTGCCGATGTGGATCCTCCCCTTTATCTCGGGGTCGGTGAGCTGCCATCCATTTTTCGATAAGAGCGAAGCGATGAACACCGCCCTGTCCAGGAGCATCTGTTTCGCCTGGTGCTGAGAGATCTTCCGCGGGTCGAAGTAGACCCTTCCCGGATTGACCGTGAATGTGCATCCTCCCTTGCTCCCGATCCTGAAGACCGCACCTACCTTCCTCTGACGGAAGATGTACGGCAGGTGGCAGTGGTGAAGGGTCATGCCTTTCCCTGCGGCTTTGGGTTTGTCCCAATATCCGCAGTACCCCTCTCCCGGTGCGGGGACATCGTCGAACGTCCCTGTCTTGCGGATCTTCATGGAGACCGCGATTCCTGAGATGTGCATGTTCACCCATCCGTTCGGGAGGCCTCCGCGGGGGAGCGTGTCGGAGAACCCTCTCTCGACGAGGACTGCGATATTTTCGACGCTCCCGTCGTTTTCATCGGTTTTTGCTCCAACGTCTCCCATCGCACGTACGTGAGGGTCGTAGTAGACCCTCGGATTGCTGTTGGGGACCTCCATCAGCTCCTCTCGGACTATGTAGGAACGGAGGATCGAGGCCACCGAATTGGGGTGCATGTTGACTATCCGTGCGATCTGCTGGCGGGTGTACCCTTCGGCGGCGAGCTTCCTGATCTTCTCGTTCCTCTTGGTGCGTGCCTTCTTCGGCATCATTGGGAGGCCTCCCGCACACCGTAAGTTACAATGATCGCCTCGATGCTGAACGGACCATCGTTCTTCTTGTGAGCTTGATGGAGATCGGCCAGACAGTCGGGCAAGGATGGTCTTCCTTCGCCAGT
>Ga0265295_1003702_pt1 | contig 21768 bp, 9 predicted proteins | sample Munlansysbiofilm_FD_192503 | JGI IMG/M metagenome (GOLD analysis project Ga0265295, IMG submission 192503) | Leachate microbial communities from a municipal landfill in Southern Ontario, Canada - Methane capture system biofilm | ecosystem: Engineered > Solid waste > Landfill > Unclassified ...
TGTGAGCCCTTTCCCTTTTATCAGTATCTGCGATTATCAAAAGTGGGAAAGCCCAGTTGTTAAAAGTTACCATGTGTTTGCAACACCCACTATTTTTTTGTTGGACAATAAGCGAAAGATTTTGCTTAGACCCAACTCTGTTCAAAATTTAGACTCTTGGGTGGATTGGTATCTTGTGAAAGGTAATAAGTAAAAAACTAAACGTTTGCAAAGCCAACGGATTACAGACAGCCAAACAAGCATTGTTATGAACGTTCTTGTATCCGCCATTTTTTTGCAAAAGTTGGGGAAGAAAATAAGGATGAAAAAACGTTTAAACACAGATCTACCATTGAGGTTTTCAATCCACAAGATATGGATGCTCCAGATATTTTATGCCATCCTGACTAGTTTGACAAATATTTACCCCAGAATTGGGTGATTTAGTAAATGCTTTTGCTGCAAGGTTTTGCTGAATCCATTGCAGAAACCTCCTATTCATTCGAAGATTTAGACCTAGGTACTCATACAGCTGGTGTTGAGGCGGTATACACAACGGGCGTTAGCGAAATGATTACTGTTGGGTTTGAATTGACACCCCCACCAACCTATACCGTAACCCTTACCGTAGTTGGTGGAGATGACGGAGCTACACCGATTGAGGGTGCTACCGTTACCATTAATAATGATGAGCAGACTACCGATACAGACGGTGTAGTTGCTTTTAGTGATTTACTTAATGGTACCTATGCCTACACGGCAACCATGGATAATTACTATAACGCAACAGGAAGTATAGTGGTTGATGGAGCAGATGTTGAAGAATCAATTGTTCTGACTCCTATAACTGGAATCGATTCTGAATTATTCAGCAAACTTAAGGTTTATCCTAACCCATTCAGCAACAAAATTAGCATTACCCATGCCGATAGGGTTAACCGTGTTATTATAACCAACGTTGTTGGTCAGTGCGTAATGGATATCACCCTGAATGGTAACAAGGAGATAGCTACAAGTGAGTTAGGTTCCGGTATCTACCTAATTACCCTTGATGGGCTGAACGGTGAAAGAATCGTAAGGAAGATGATAAAAAGATAGATGTTGCCTAATATATTATGAACTAAAAAAATATTTACTAAACCCAAAAAACTTTTACTAAAAAGATATTATTTCATATCTTGGGCGATGTTAAGTTATTGTTTCTTTATATGCTCTATATTCTAATTAAAAACGATTTTATGAAAAGATTTTTAACCATTTTAGTTGTATTCGCCTGCCTAGTGCCGGCAAGTGTTGCCCAAGATTATTTTATTCCCTTAGGGGATAAAAAATCTGAAGCAGTAGTACTCCAAAACAGCCTGTCCAATGTTAACATGCTGTTTTCCATTCAGGGAATTTATGGTAAGGATGTTCAAACCCCAAAGGGAGAAAACTTTACCGAGCTCTACTTTGGTAAGGGATATGCAAGCGGTGATCTTGGTGAACCAAAACTACCCGCTTTCAAAAAGCTTATCCAAATTCCTCATGGTGCTAGCGTTAACCTGAAAGTGTCGGGTTACAGCGAGCAAGAATTCACTCTTTCAGAACATGGAATAGAGAGTAAGGTATATCCGGTACAACCCTCGTTACGAAAAGATCAAGATATTGAGAATGAGCCATTCCATTTCAACGAGAATGCTTATTTACGCGCTCAGTATCGGGATATGCCCATAGCAAACATTGAGGTTCTTGGAACCATGAGAGGTGTAAGAATAGCTAGGTTAGAGGTTTACCCTGTAGACTACAATCCGGCTAGCGGAAGCATTAAGGTTTATAATGATATTGAGGTAGAGGTTTCTTTCGAGGGTGTTGATAAAGCCCTTGAACAGGAAATTTATGCCAAAACCCGCTCACTATATTTCGACCCCATATACGATGTGATGGCAAACTCCTATAGCAAGGATTCTTTTGATGACCACCCCGATCTGGTTAACCACCCTGTTCGCATGCTCATCGTTAGCCATAGGATGTTCGAGGAAACCCTGGCCCCCTTTATTGATTGGAAAACCAAAAAAGGATTTTTTGTTGAGGTGGCCTATACCGATGACATCGGAACAACATCGAGCGCAATAAAAACATATATTCACGGCAAGTACAATGATGCTACACCCGAGAACCCAGCCCCCTCGTTTATTTTACTCGTAGGCGATGTGGCACAGGTTCCCTCTTCTGGAACCGGTTCCTCTTCAGGCAAGCAAACCGACCTGTACTACGCTAGCGTGGATGGCGACTATTTCCCCGAAATGTACTACGGTAGGCTTTCGGCGCAGAATACCAATCAGCTCCAAAATATAATCAACAAGATACTTTATCACGAGCAATACCAATTCGAGGATCCTACTTATTTAAATAATACTACTCTTATTGCTGGGGCCGACGGAAACTGGAATCCCAAATTAGGTCAGCCAGCCGTCAAGTACGCAACTGCCAACTACTTCAATAGTGAACATGGCTTTAGTAGCGTTTGGGGCTATGGTGTTTCTAGTGATCCCAATAATCCCAATAATAGCTCGGGGTATACAGGTTGCTATGATAATGAGCGGATATCGGTTAGCCTGATAAACTACACAGCCCACTGTAACGTAACGGTTTGGGGCACTCCGCAGCTTACCATATCCGATATTAACTCAATGTCCAACACCAATTAGTACCCATTATCTATAGGTAATTGCTGCCTCTCGGCCGATTTTGGCTCTAGCGAGTGTATAGGCGAGGCCTGGATTCGTGCTGAAAACAAGGGTGCCGTTACGTATATTGGCTCCTCACCAAATTCATACTGGTTCGAAGATTTTTACTGGGTGGTGGGCGCTTTCCCGCTGCAAGGGAATAATGATGGGTATGTACCCACATTCGACGAGACCACGCTGGGTGCTTACGATGCCCCATTCGTTTCAGATTATATTACCACAAGCGGACTTATCTTTGTGGGAAACTTAGCGGTAACGGAGGTGGATCTTCAGAACTACCCTTCGCATTCATCACCCCTATACTACTGGCAAGCCTATAACGTACTGGGCGACCCATCGCTTGTACCATTCCTTACTGAGGGAGAGGTGAATACGGTAACACATATGGCTATTCTTCCAATTGGACTTGATACCTATACCGTAAGTGCTTTACCAGGCTCCTATGTGGCCATAAGTAAGGATGGTGTGCTACATGGTGCAGCCTTGGTAGATGAAGCTGGAGAGGTTGAAGTGAGTATCGAACCTATTCTTGATGGGGGTGATGTTGACATCGTTGTTACGCGTCCTCAAACGGTTCCATATATGGTTCAGATTCCAGCTGCCGCTCTTGAAGGACCTTATATTGTTCTTGATACCTATGCGGTTAATGATGAAAGTGGAAACAACAACCAGGAGGCTGACTATGGTGAAGCGTTTACGCTTCATGTTACGCTTAAAAATGTGGGAGCCGACCCAGGAGTGGCAATTAATGCCACACTAACCGGCACCGACGAGTACTTTACCATTACCGATGGTGAGGCAACTAGCTTTGGTGATATTGCGAATGGTGAAACAGGAAACACTGCTACTGTTGAAAATGCTTTCGCACTAAGCGTTGCCGATAATGTTCCCGACCAGTATCAGGCATCATTTGTTTTGGAAGCAACCGATGGGACTAATTCATGGGAATCAAATGTAAAGATTAAGGCGAATGCTCCCGCTTTTGAATACGGTGCTCTAGCAATTGACGACTCGGAAAGTGGCGATGGCAATGGGATTCTTGATCCTGGCGAGACCGCCATGGTATCGGTAGTGCTAACCAATGTGGGGCATGCAGATGCCTCGGATATAGCAGCGGCCCTCATCTCGGGCAGCACCGATGTGACAGTTGGCGACAGCCCGCTTTCGGTAGCCACGCTAGCCGCTGGTGCGGAGGTATCGCTCCAGTACGCGGCAACGGCCAAGGGGTCCACCCCGCTGGGCACCTCCGTTACCCTTACGGCTACGGCCACTACGGGAGACCATAGCACCGAAAACGAGTACGAGGTAATCGTTGGTTTCGTTCCGGAGTACTGCGTATCGGGTGCAACCTCATCGGGCTGGGGCGACCTGACCGGATTCACGTTTGGCCCCCTAGAGAATATGACCGAGCTGGGCGGCACCTACGACGATTTCACGGACGTTCCCGAGCTCGTTCACGAGTTCGTGGTGGGCGAAACCTACGACGTGAGCGTAACCCTGGACGATGCCAATAACACGTCGTACACCAAGGGCGCCAAGGTGTTTATAGACTGGAACTATAATGGCGAGTTTACCGATGATGGCGAGACCGCCTTCACGGTAACCCCCCAGAATGCCAACTGGACCGCCGAGGGCACCATCACCATTCCGGAGGATGCCCCGCTGGGGCAGAAGTTTGTGCGCGTGGTGGTTAGGGAGACCACTAACCTGGACGATATTCAGCCCTGTGGCACGTTCTCATGGGGCGGCACGGAGGATTACCGCATCATACTGGTAAGCTCCACCCGTCAGGTTCATTTCGTGGTGGTTGATCCCAACGCTGAGCCCATTGAGGGAGCAGAGGTATCGCTAACCGGCTACGAAGCCCAGACCACCGATGCCCAGGGGTTGGCAACGTTCGCAGAGGTAGAGCCCGCCCAGGGCCTTATCTACGCGGTTACCCATAACGATTTCAAGATGGTTAAAGGAACCGTTAACGTGAACGAGATCGATGTTACGGTGAACGTGACGCTGGACCCCATAACGGGTGCCCCCGTGAACCTAAGCCAAGGGGTGCAGGTATACCCCAACCCCTTTAGCTCGCAGCTAACGCTGGAGGGCGTATCGCATGTTCATCAGGTTGAGGTTATTAACCTGTTGGGACAGCGAATGATGCTGAAGCACAACAGCGGGTCTGAAACCATGTCGCTGCCCACCGACGATTTGGAAACAGGCGTATACCTGGTTCGCCTGACCGATCTGCAGGGTACGCGGACCATTGTTAAGGTTATAAAAGAGTAATATTTTATATATTTAGCTAAGGCAGGTTTAAACCTGCCTTAGTTTTTTTACCAACATCAAATTGAATATGGAAAAAAAAATACTATGCCTTTTTACAGTACTCTTAATTTTTCACTCACAGCAAAACATATTTGCACAGCGTGATGAGTATCGTATAATTAAGGGTGAGCGTAACCCTATCAACCTTAAAAGAGTTGACAAGGAGAGTTATTACCAAAATAGGGTAAGAATTAAGCTGTCTGCCGATTATGAAAAACTTGTTAATCCCGAGAAAGTCGCTAACCATCATAGTTTTGGCATAGAAAGCTTAGACTTAAGTATCAAGCAGCTAAACCTAAAGAGCATTAAACCTGTTTTTCCTCCCCACGCATTAAAATCAGCCTACTCTGAAAGGCATAAAGCATGGGGCTTTCATCTTTGGTACGAGTTGGAGTTTGCAAAGGATGAAGATATACTATCCATAGTGAATACCTACTCATTCCTAAAAGAGGTTGAGGTAGTAGAACCGGTTTTTAAAAAAGTGCTAATTGATTATAATCCAAACCAGTTTTCCCCTGTGGATGAAGTAAATGATTATAGTAGTGAAGACAATAAATGGGAACCAAACGATCCACGATTAAATGAGCAGTGGCACTATTCCAATACGGGCCAGCAAGGGGGTACCATTGGTGCCGATATAGATCTTTTTAGTGCTTGGGAAATTCAAAAGGGAAATCCCGATATTATCGTTGCAATAATTGATGGGGGGATTGATCATACCCACGAGGATTTGCAAGTGAATATGTGGAGCGGCATTGGCTATAATTTTGTTAATAACTCAGAAACCATAGAGCCGCATAACCACGGAACTCATGTAGCAGGAACCATTGCTGCTGTTAATAATAATGGAGTTGGTGTTGCTGGTATTGCTGGTGGTAGCGGAGGAGGGAATGGTGTACGCTTAATGTCGTGTCAAGTATTTACAGCTAGCTCAAGCGGAGGCTTTGCCCCGGCAATGATATGGGCTGCTGATAATGGAGCGGTTATCTCCCAGAACAGCTGGGGTTACACTTCAGCTGGATACTACGAGCAAGCCGTGTTGGATGCAATAGACTATTTTAACCAGAATGCGGGAAGCGAGCCAGGAAGCCCTTTATCAGGTGGAATTAGTATTTTTGCAGCGGGTAACGATGAGTCTTCAGGACAATGGTATCCTGGATGCTATTCAGGTGTAATGGGAGTTGCTTCAACCAACAATAAGGACGAAATTTCGTGGTACTCTAATTACGATACATGGGTAGATATTTCGGCCCCCGGAGGTGAAACCAATCAGGTTACTAGCAGAGGTGTTCTAAGTACTATAAGCGGAAATAGCTACTCATTTTATCAAGGAACCTCAATGGCATGCCCCCATGTGTCCGGGGTTGCTGCGCTAGTGGTTTCTCATATCCCTGGAGAAATCTCCGCTGAGGAGCTCAAGGAAATCCTTTTGGAAACAGCGGATAACCATTATGGTCTCAATCCGGGGTATGAAGAAATGCTGGGTACTGGCCGATTAAATGCATTTAATGCGCTAACCGAAGCCAATGCCTATCTTACTGGGATTAGAAACCCTAAAGATTTCGGTGCAGAGGCCCTTTCGTCAGACGAGGTCTCATTATCATGGGCCCTAAACCCAGATCTTAATCCGGTTGTATTGGCCTATAGCACAGAACCCGAATTTGGGGTACCTGATGTAAATATTCAGGTTGGTGACCTGATTGATGGAGGTGGACATGTTTTATACATTGGTTCCGATACCCTATTTAATCATACTGAACTTGAAGCGATAACCCCTTACTATTATCGGGCATGGTCATACAGCACCGAGGGCGAATTCTCCACAGGACGGGGGGCATATGCAACTACTCTTTGCCCTACGTATGCCTTGCCCTTTAGCGAAGATCTATCCATACCCAATATGCCCATGTGCTGGAGTACCAGCTGGGATGCGGGAAACGAAAGTATTTGGTCCTACTCAAACACAAATAAAAGTGGTGGCGAACCTGGTGAGTTCAAGGCAAAATGGATGTCTTCAACAGGCACTTCAAGGCTGATTACTCCTGCAATAAACACTATGGGCGTAAATTTATTAACGCTAACCTTTAACCATTTCTTTGATGATTACACCAGCGGCTTAACTCTAAAAATTCAAACCTCTTTGGATGGCATAACATGGAGCGATGCGGGTTGGCAAGAACTTTCGGGTAATGGCGATATTGGACCCGAAATTATAGAAACTGAAATAACTGAGAACCTGAACAGCGAATCAACCTATATTGCTTTTACCATCGAGGGGAATCACTACAATTTCAACTACTGGTATGTTGATAACATCTCAATTGAAGGTTTGCCCACGGGTGCTCCTTTTGTAGTTACCTTCGATGCTTCAGACATATCAGAAGATTCAGCTGTAATTGGGGGTTCAATTACCGATCAAGGCGATCAGGATGTAACCCAATCGGGCGTTGTATATAGTACAGAGCCAAATCCTCAAATCGATACACCGGGAGCCATAGCGCTTTATTCGGACCCCTTGGTGAGCCAAGGTGATTTTTCGTTTACATTAAATCAGCTGAATGCTGCAACAAGCTTTTATTACAGAGCATTTGCAACAAACAGCATGGCAACTAGCCATGGTACTTGCAAAGAGTTTACAACGCTATGCGGAACAATTACCCCAGATTATGAACAAGATTTTAGTTCGAATGGCACCCCTGCTTGCTGGGAGAATATTGCCAATGAAGATGGTTCTAGACAAAAATGGATGTTTGGCTCTTTCTCCAACGGTCTGGCAGGTTCCCAAAGCTATGCATACTTAAACAGTCATGCATACGGTTCTGGAAGCAATCAGGATGCCGACCTTATTTCTCCGCCAATAACTATTAAAAATTACGTTAGCATAACCATTAGCTTTAAGCATTACTTTAGAGAATTTAGCTCTTCTGAAGCCACATTTAGGTATAGCTTAAATGGTGGGGAAAGTTGGATAGTTGCTGATGTGTGGAGCTCAACAACTCAAAATCCAGCTCAGTTCGAGTATACTATTGACGATTTGCAGGGATCAACCGAAATTGTGTTTGCATGGAATTACAGCGGTTCATGGGCATACTACTGGTGTGTTGATGATGTGTTTATTACTGGAGAGAAAATACCAGGCGAAGAGCCAACCGTTTTAACGCTTAGCCCAACCGAAATAACCGAGACCTCTGCAACCATTAACGGTATGGTTAACCCTGGCGATTGCGAGACTAGCGTTCTATTTCAATGGGGCGAAAACAGCGTTACCGATTATCTGGCTGAATACTCTGATTTGTTAGACGGATTAAACGACCATTCTGTTAGCTATCAACTTACCGATTTGCAACCCCAAACGCAATATTCATATAGGGTTGTAGCCCAAAATACTTTCGGTGAGGTATTTGGAGATAGTATCACCTTTACAACATTAGCTACTGGTATTAATACCCATAATCTGGGCAGGGTAGCGGTTTATCCAGTTCCTGCTTCCTCTCATATTTATATTAAGAGCGAAGGAAAATCTTCAGGAACGTACGAGATTTATTCAGTAAACGGTGTAGCTATCAAATCAGGCGGTTTAGTAACCCTGTCACAAAAAATAGGAATTGCCAATCTACCTAAAGGTGTCTACATAATAAAGGTTACGTTTGATGATGGAAGTACTTTCTTTAACAGGTTTGTGAAAAATTAGCAGGCTAATTATATAACCCGCATTAATCATCAAACTTGCTAAAGACAAATGCATATACGGGTTACCCCGACCTAGTTGAGCCCAATTTTGGGCAACAAAATAGGTTGTGATACCCAGTCGCTGTAGGAGACCCCAATTATTCATTTGAATAATTGGGGTTATTGTATAAGCAGCGCTTTTCTTTTTCTGAAATGGTAAATCCCATTTATTTTATCAGGCCTCAATAGTTAAATCGACTGATTTATCTTTACTGAATTTTGCACACAAAATTCTTTTCACTATATTGGCAGGTAATAAAAATTCTTGTTAACCCGCATTATTCGTCAAATTTGTAAAAGGTGAATGCAAATGCGGGTTACATCGACCTAGTTGAGCCCAATTTTGGGCAACAAAGTAAGTTGTGATACCTAGTCGCTGTCGGAGACCCTAATTATTCATTCGAATAATTGGGATTAACATTCTAAACAACCTATTAACTTAAAAACTAATTCATGAGAAAATTTGGGCACTAACTCTCGTTTTTGCACCTTTTTTCTTTGGGGTCAACGCGCAGTTAAAATGATAGCGAGAAGGAGCGAATGGGCAAATTGGGCAAAATGCATGAACGATAAGAGCTGAAGTTGAGTTCCCTATTTATACAGGGGACACCTACTGCAATAGCTAAGGCATTTGAGTGTATGCTCGAGGCAGCCTACAGCAATGTTTCCACCGACTTTACAACAGGTGTTACATCAAATGCCGATGCGGGATATATCGTTGCACAAAAGGTTGAAGTTTTCGAATTCCCTTGGGATGCCGTTAGGTTATTTGGTATTCAAGATTTTTATTCTGGAGGATGAAACCCTATGAGCGATGTGGATTCTTACGGGTTAAAAAATGAGTTTTACGAGATAATACGGGTACACCCAGCACGCTAAATTCTACTAAAACCGTATCGTTAAACCGTGTGAATACGGATGTAACCTATCTCCATCCATAATAATTCGGCAACAGGCTTCATACCCAGCTATGTTTAGTTTTTAGGTCGGTTTAATTACGCCCTGATTTTTTGTTCTCATTTAATATCTAGCATATTTTAATCTATTATCCGTGTGTCGCGTGTTTCCAACCAAAGGCATGCCAGAAAACACGCAAAATAATTTGGTAAAAACAAAAATAGATGTCTTAATTTTTCTTAAATCAAAATAATGTCATAAATTTAGGGCCAACAAAAACATTTTTTTATTAACAATTAAAAAAGTTTGCCTATGAGGTATTCCTTTGAAAACTAATTAACATTCTAAACCATTTTTTAACTTAAAAACCAATTAATTATGAGAAAATTTTTGACACTAACTCTCGTTTTCGCATCCTTTTTCTTTGGGGTCAATGCACAGCAACACGACCTTGATAAAGGAAGGACGGAGAAAATCTCCCAAATGCAAAAGAATGAACAACAAAATGACTTTAAGAAAGAAAGAGCGGAGAAGCTCTCTCAAATGCAAAAGCAAAAGCAAGAGGAGAGCACTAAATTATTAATGGGTACACCCACTACTGCCACTAAGGCAATTGAGTGTATGCCCGAGGCAACCTACAGCAATGTTCCTACGGATTTTACAACCGGTGTTACATCAAATACTGATGCGGGGTACATCGTTGCTCAACAAATCGAAGGGTTTGAGCATCCGGTAGGCGCCATTAGGTTCTTTGGTATTCAGGGCTTTCACGATGGTTCTTCATTTAATCCAATGAACGATGTGGACCCTTTCGGGTTCGAAATTAACTTTTACGAGGATGATGCGGGTACCCCCGGTACGCTTATTTCTACTGAAACCGTATCGTTAAACCATGTGAATACGGATGTAACCTTTGCCGATGTATACCATGTATTCCATTGGGATTATACCCCAACGTCACCCATTACAGGGCTTACAGAAACCTTTTGGGTTGGTATAGCCAATACCAACACCGATGCTTGGTTTTTGTGGATAGACACTCAAACTGGCTCCGGAAGTGGCGCGCAATACGATATCGCGGCAGGTACTTGGGGAGTTACTGACTACCCCTGTGGAATTTGCCTTGTCCCCGTTTTGGCCGAGCCGGGTGCTCCCGCTGCCCCAACCAATTTTGTTGTTACCCCTGGTGCAAGCGGTGCGCTTGAAGCTTCTATCGATTGGATAAACCCAGCATTAACCTTTGGCGGTGAAACTTTAACCGAGCTTACATCCGTTTCTCTCTGGGTTAACGATGAAGCAACAGCAGAGTATGAGAATAATACTCCAGATATTGGTGGACCTGAGACTTATACCTATACAGCAGCTGCCTCTGGACTCTATAAGTTTACCGTTTACGGTACCAACTCGGTTGGCGATGGCGAAAAGATAAACCAAACCGTTTGGGTTGGTGAGGATGCTCCAGGAGCACCCCAAAATGTGGTACTTACCGCTATTGCCGACGGTGGTGAAGTTACCTGGGAAGCACCCACCGAAGGGATAAATGGCGGCTATATCAACCCTGCTAATACTACCTATACCGTTATACGCATGCCCGAGACCATTGTGGCCGAGAACATAGCTGGAACTGAGTATACCGATATCTTTAATCCAAGCATTGGTAATTACCAGTACAAAGTAATTGCCAGCAACAGCGTTGGAGAGGGTGGAGCAGCTTTATCCAATACCGCACTTTTAGGTGCCGAAGGAATTGTTTTCTACGAGGCGTTTGATGGAATTGATGAAGGCAGTATTCCAGCTGGATGGACGATAGAGGGCTTTACAGATGCATCGTGGACAGTCCAAAACACAAGTAATGCCGGAGGGGTTGCCCCCGAAATGAGGCTCTACTGGAACCCCTCATTTGAGGATCTTACCCGTTTGGTTACCAATAGTTTCTCTGTACAAGACAATGACAAGCTACGCTTAAAGCTAAAGCACTACTTGAACAACTTTGCAGTTTCGGGTAATACTCTTGCCATACAGGTTTCATTCGACGATGGTGAGTGGACAAACCTTTGGGAGGAAGAGTTAACCTCAGATATAGGCCCCATGGATATGGAGCTTTATATCGATATTCCGACCGGTACAGCAGAAATGCGCTTGGGATGGGAGTTTAATGGTGATTCGTATGACATTAACAACTACAACTTTGATGACGTGGTGGTTGAACCCGTTAAGGGAAACGACCTGGCTGCTATATCCATTGCCGGCAACTCAACACCCACTGTTGGAGAAGTTAGTACCTATACCGTTACTATTCAAAATGCGGGTACTGAATCCCAAAGCGACTATACCGTTAGGTTGATGAGGGAAGGTGGTGTTGAGCTGGCTTCAGCACCCGGACTACCAATAAATTTCACTGAAACCATAGATTTTCAAATTGACTGGACCCCAGCTGCAGAGGACGAGGGAGCTGTTGTATTTTATGGAGAGGTTGAGCTTACTGGCGACGAGGTCCTGGGCAACAACCAAACCGATAACCTAACCCTGGACGTTCAGCCTGCGGGTACGTTTGTAGCTACAATTGGTACAGGAACAACTTTACCAAGCGTACGAATACCGTTCGATTTCTTCTGGAGAAACAGCTTTGCCCAAACCCTTTACTTTCCAAGCGAAATAGGATTGGGTGGAGGGGCTCTTACTGCGGTTTCCTATACTAATAACTTTACATCTAACCTTACGGATATGCCTATTAAGGTATGGGTTGGTGAAACCGATGTTACCGATCTATCCGATGGTTGGGTTGATCCCACCACGCTAACCCTTGTTTACGACGGAACGATGGACTTCCCAAGCGGAGAGAACACCATTTACATTCCATTCGATATGCCCTATGTATATACAGGAGGTAATCTTGTGATTTACACCAACAGGGTTTGGGAGGATGATTACCACAGCTCCAGCGACAAGTTCTACGGAACCGAGGATGCAGGTTCTACTAGAACCTACCGCTTATCAAGAGATGGTACTGAGGGTCTAGACCCGATGAACCCTGGTTCTGGATCAACATCAGATTGGCACCCCAACACCGCTCTATTCTTCTCAACCGCAGGGTTAGGTGCTCTTGAGGGTACGGTTACCGATGGTACCGATCCGATTGAGGCGGTTGAGGTTAGCATACTTGGTACCATGGCTAAGGCTACAACCGATGTAAATGGTCAGTACGCATTCCCATATCTGCTTCCAGAAACATACAGTGTTCAGTTCGAGAAGTTTGGCTATATCACCCATACCGAAGAAGGTGTAATAATTGCGGAGGATGCAACAGAAACTGTTAATGTTGCTCTAGATGCAATACCTACCTTTACGGTTACAGGTGTAGCTAAGGGAAATGACGAGGTTTTACTTGAGGGCGCAACCGTAACCCTTATGGGCTATAGTGACCATAATGCAACCACTGATGTTGACGGAGTGTTCACCATTGAGAACGTTTACGAGGGGACCTATGAGCTTGCTATTGCTCTTCAGGGATATGAAGGTTATTCCGACGCTACTTTAGAGGTTAACAGTACAACTGCACCTAGTGGTGTTCTTGACCTGGGTATCCTAACGCTCGCAGAGATCATCGTTGAGCCCTTTGGCCTAATGGTTGATGTTAATAATGTTGAGCAAAGTGCAGAATTTACTTGGAATAACGCTTTCGAATTCTTTGATGATTTCGAGAGTTACGATGATTTTGCAATGGAATTTAGTCCATGGACATTAGTTGATGTTGACGGTCTAGCAACTTACGGTTTCTCTGGTATTACTTTTCCTAACAGTGGTTCGGCAATGGCAGGTATTATTTTCAACCCAACAGCAACAAATCCTGTTATGACAACCAGCCTTGCCTATTCAGGTGATAAGTATGTAGCTGTTTTCAATCCTGAATCAGGTGTTGCATGTGACGACTGGATAATTTCTCCAAAAACTACAATTATGCCGAATGGTCAGGTATCATTCTGGGCAAGAGGCGGTAACGCATTGTATTCAGCAGAGAAATTCCAAGTAGCTGTTTCAACAACCGATGCTACGCCTGCTTCATTTACAACTATTTCACCCATTGTTACCTGTCCAGCAAACTCAGATGAGTGGGTTCAATACACTTATAGCTTAAGTGATTATTCTGGTCAAGAAGTTTATGTAGGTATTCATGTTACTTCAGAGGATCAGTTCTATTTCTGCCTTGATGATTTCACTATTGGTGCTGCAAAAGCTAGAGCATTTGTAGGGTATAACGTATATCTTGACGACTTAGAAACTCCTGTTACTACCACTCCTATTGAAGAAACAACCTATCTATTTGAAGGTTTAGCTGTTGGTACGCATACTGCAGGTGTTGAGGCGGTATATACAACGGGAACTACCGAGATTGTTACTGTTGATTTTGAAGTGAAACCTATTTACACCGTAACCCTTACCGTGGTTGATGCAGAAACGGATTCTCCGGTTGAAGGAGCTACCTTTATCCTTGATGAGGATGAGCAGACTACCGATGCCAATGGCGTTGTTACCTATGCGCTAATTAATGGTACCTATGCTTATACGATAACCAAGGACGGCTATATTGATGCAGCGGGTGAGATAGCTGTTGACGGCGCTGATGTTACACAAACAATCACGCTGGATCCTGCTCATACCGTAACCCTAACCGTGGTTGAAGAGGATACCACCCCAATCGAGGGTGCTACCGTTATTTTCAATGAAGGGGAAGGTTTAACAACCGATGCAGCCGGTAAAGTTGTTATTGGCGATCTAGTTAATGGAACATATAGCTACACCGTAAGCAAATTTGACTATACCGAGGTTACAGGCGAAATAGCTGTTGCCGGTGGCGATGTTGAAGAGACCGTTACTTTAGTTGATGCTATTTTAACCCCTGAAAACCTAGATGTTGTGGTTGATGGAACAAACGCAACCTTTACATACGAAGTATCAGGTGAAGGTGGTGGAGGCGGAGGTGAAGGTTTCACCGAAAGTTTCGAGGAAGATTTTCCACCAGCAGGTTGGACCTTAGATAATACCAATGCTACTACTACTTGGGTACAAGCCGAAACGGTAACGTTTACAAGTGGAGATATTGTTCCTATAGACGGAGCATACCAAGCGTTCTTGATGTGGGAATATTCAGGTCAGAACGAATGGTTGATAACGCCTTCATTTACTGTACCCACGGGGGCAAACCTTACTTTCTGGTCCTATACAGGTGCTTTTGGAAGTACAAATGGCGACCATTACTACGCTAAGATTTCTACTGATGATGGAACCACTTGGACCGCCCTTTGGGACGCTGTAGAATCTGCGGGTTCGGACTACGAGGAGGTTACCATAGATCTAACAGCATACCAAGGCCAAGACGTTATGTTGGCTTGGCAGGGTGTTGATGGTGATGGTCAGGGGCTATGGTTCTCATGGTTTATTGACTATATTACTGTGGGCAACGCAAAAGAGGCTGTTTCGTTTGACGGGGAGCTTAAATTTGCAAGCAACGTGTCAAGTAGCTCTTCAGTTGTTTCTGATCGTCCATTCAGTCGCGATGGTTCGGTGGTAGCTGTTAGCAACAAATCTACCAAAGCGTTTGTTGGCCATACAATTTATCTCGATGATATGGAAACCCCATACGACGAGGGTGTAGCTGGTTATTCTTACGACTTTACAGGACTTACTGTAGGAACCCATACTGCTGGTGTTCAGCGTGTTTATACAACGGGTGCTTCTGATGTGGTAAGCATTGACTTTAAAGTTGGGCATACCGTTACATTTACCGTAAAAGATGATGAGGCCAACACCATTGAGGGTATAACAATAAGCATTAATGATGTTGAGCTTACTACCGATGCAGAGGGTGTGGCTACTATCGAATTGCTTGATGGTACTTATGATTACACAGCATCCCATGATTACGCCTACTACCAGGCAACCGGTACTGTAGTTGTTGATGGTGCTGATTGGGATGAGCCAGTTACAATGATTCCTACTGGAATCGATTCCGAATTATTCAGCAACCTTAAGGTTTATCCTAACCCATTCAGCAACAAAATTAGCATTACCCATGCCGATAGGGTTAACCGTGTTATTATAACCAACGTAGTTGGTCAGCGCGTAATGGATATAACCCTGAATGGTAACAAGGAGATAGGTACAAGTGAGTTAGGCTCTGGTATCTACCTAATTACCCTTGAAGGGCTGAACGGCGAAAGAATCGTAAGGAAGATGATTAAGAGGTAACGATTTTCACATACTCAGAACGTGACTTGAATGCTGAGCAAGTCTAAGCAAAGTTACGCTCCGAGTAAACTCTCAAAAAGAGCCGTCTCGAATTATCGGGACGGCTTTTTTAATTCCATTAACCCGCATTATTCATCAAACTTGTAAAAGATGAATGTAAATGAGGGTTACCCCGACCTAGTTGAGCCCAATTTTGGGCAACAAAACTGGTTGTAAGACCTAGTCGCTTTCGGAGACAGCAATTATTCGGACGAATAGTTGGGGCTAACCAGGGTTTTGATCAATCAACCCGTTAGCAATAGCATATTTGATTAATCCAACGATGGATTTTGTTTTTGTTTTGACGAACATATTGCGACGGTGGGTTTCTACCGTTCGCTCGCTGATAAACAGCTTTTCGGCAATTTCTTCGTTGCGTAGCTCTTTGGCAATCAAGTTAAGAATTTCTTTTTCGCGCTGCGTAAGTATCGAAGGGCTAACGCCCTGTTCAGCTGGTTTTTCTGGCTGTCCCATATTGTCCAACAGAATTTCCTGAACATCGCGACCGAGGTATTTCCCCCCTTTTGCCACTACCCGAATAGCCTCAAGCACTTCGTTCATATTGGTGCGTTTTAGGATATATCCTGAAGCTCCAGCATCGACCATCTTTCTAATCATATTAATGTCTTCATGCATCGTCAAGGCCAATACCTGAATGTCGGGTTGAATTTCTTTTAAGCGGCGCGTTGTTTCAATTCCCGAACCTTCAGGCATACTGATGTCGGCAAGAACAACCTGTACGGGATTATCACTCACAAAGTCGATAGCTCGCTGCATGGAATTTACACCACCTGCAAAAACGATATCCGTCTCATCCTGCAGTAGTGACTTTAGGCCGTCGATGATTAGCTGATGATCATCAACCACCAGAACTTTAATGGTTTTTTCCTGTTTCATTGTTATACTGTAAGGGAATAGTAATGCTGACAATGGTGCCACGATTAATCATTGAGTCCACGTAAATAGTGCCATTCAGGTTTTCTACTCTTGATTTGATGTTGCTTATACCTCCGCTATTGTTGGCTTCGGCATCATTTACATTAAAACCGTTTCCGTTGTCTTCTACCATAAAGGTAACCTCTTTTTTGCTTTTGATGAGCTGAACCGTGAATAAACTTGCATTAGCATGTTTAATGGTATTGTTAAGCAGCTCCTGAATTGCTCGGTAAATGGTGTGCTCGGTTAAGCCGTCGAGTTCTGTTTCGAAGCCGAACGACTCTATCTGCATACGGAGATGGTTGGTTTTATTGATTATATCCGAGAGATTTTTAAGTGCCTCAATCAAACCTTTTTCCGAAAGCAGGGTTGGCGCCAGATTGTGTGAAATGTTGCGTAGCTCATTAAAAGCCTCGTCAATGCTTTTAAAAGTAGTGTCGAAAAGCTCTTCTTTTCTGCTTTCCCCCAATTGTTTTCTTTGATGCAATACACTCAAATTCAACCGAACTACGGATAAAACTTGCCCTAAACCATCATGCAGTTCGCGACCAATTCTTTTACGCTCTTGTATTTCGGCAGCTACGGCATCACGCGATTTTTTTTCGGTGAGATTAATGATGGCTTGCTGTAGTTTTACCTGTTGTTTATGCTTATAATTAAGGTAAAGTAAGTAGGTTCCGATGATGACAAGGAAGAATGCAACTCCAATAAAAATGAGTAAATTATTCTTTTTGCTGATGCTTAGCTCCTGGCTTTCAATTTGTAGCTGTTGTAAAACGTTGGCTTGGCTTAGTGTGCTAATCTCCAGATTGTAAATCTGATGAAGGACGGTTTGGTTCAACAATTCATCTTTCATATTTACATACTTACGAAAGTGCTGAAGACTTTCTTCAACTAATCCTTTTTTTTCATAGATTTGGGATAACACCTCGTGACATTGGTACTGAAGCACCTGATTGTTCATCTGTTTTCCAATTTCTAATGCTGCGGTTGCCTCGTTCAAAGCGTTGCTTAAATCATCTTCTTTAAGCAGAACCTGTGCCAGGCCTAACATCGAAGAAGCCTCTTGATAGGGCTGCTTGATGGATTGCGCTAGGGTTCGGCTGAGGGTGTAATATTTTTTTGCATCTGCGGTGTTGTTCACCTGAAGATAAAAGTTGGCTTTCCCCTGGTGTGAAATACAAAGGCCGTAAATATTATTATTTCTTTTAGAAATTTCCGCAGCTTTATCAAAATAATAGTGTGCTGAGTCGGAATTCATGTTTTTGGCAAACATTAGACCCTTGTTGTTCAAAGCCGCTGAAATACCGATGCTGTCGCCTACCTGTTGATAGTTTTCGAGGGCAAGTTGAAAATTGAGGGACGCCTTTTCGGTGTTTTCAAGCTTATTAAATAAAAGTCCGATATTATTGTAAACGCTAGCTACATTTTTTTTACTCCCCGAAAGCTGAAACCGTTCCAATGCTTTCAGATAATATTCCATTGCGTCTTTATAGTTTCCAATACTAAAATAAACAACACCTATGTTATTATAGATGGCGCCCAATCCTAGCGTATCGTTGTTTTGTTGTGCATTTGTCAGCGCCTTATGGTAGTAATTGAGTGCCTGACCGTGGTTATTCTGAATGTTATAGGTTGTACCAAGAAGATTGAAGTTCTTGGAATGATTGTGTTTTTCATTAATGCTATCGGTCGTAATGGCATGAATAATAATTGATCGCGCACTGTCAGGATAAGAGTATAGGATATTTATGGCGGTGTTAATAAGACTATCAGCGCTTATTTCAATATTTTTGCTGCTGTCAACGGCAACCCTCACAATGGCCTTTCCAGCAAAGCTGTTGAGCGATACTAAAAGCATAAAAAAAGGAAGAAACCACAAGCGGAACAAGTTTATTAACAAATCATTCATGAACAAATATCTGCATATCAGTTTATTTTTTTTTGATATCGAGTGATGGATGAACATGCTATAATTTGGTTTGATGATTTAGGAGTTTGTCTCCTGACTTTACAAAAGTAGGTTGAAATATATCCTATTGAAAGATAAAACACCAACTTAGACAAAATTACGTGCTAGCTCGGATACGAATCTAAGGCAAATATACGCATCAGTACGGATTGGTTTTCATAATACCGTGGAATATCTTTGTTCGTATTGAATACGATACCAAACTTGACGGCTGGTTAAACACTTGAAATTAAATTTTCTAAGGAGATATTTTCTGGCCGATAATGATTCTTAAATCAACTATTAATTTAAAAATTTAACTATGAAGAAATTATTTACATTAACTCTGGTTTTTGCTACCCTGTTCATAGGGGTTAATGCGCAGCAGAAAGACCTTGAGAAAGAAAGAACGGAGACTAGATTAAATCCTATGAATGCAGAGGTTCAAAAAGAGTCAACTGCTTCCATTCAGGAACTATTGACACGCCGCGATAATATTGGTAAGCAACTGGGCCCTGTTTCTGCGCATTTTTCAATAGAGGAGCAGCGAATGCTGAAATCCTATTTCAGCAATCCGCAATCCGCTAGACCCCCTAATACTGCGAGCACTATTATTTCTAATAGTTCTGCTGAAGGTGAAGCTGGCCAATTAACAACTATTTATGGTATAGACAATCCAAGCAAGGAGCTTATAGGCTTTGATCCAGCATCGCCAGAGAATACCGAAGTTTTTGGAAATTCTCCAATAACTGTAAATTTTGAAGATGCAGGGGCGATTGATCCAAACAACCCAACCACTGGATATGTGATAGATGATTGGGGAGAATTCTACTCTTTCGATGTTGAAACTGGTTTCTATACCTATTTAGGTAGTATGTATGGTTGGTGGCTTGATATGGAGTATGACAGGACTACAGGTATCCTTTATGCGCTCTCAGAAGGAAAACTTTATACCATAGATCCAATTGCAGTAACAGCCACCGAAGTAGGTACACTGGGAGCTATAGCAGATAATTTTCCAGCCGCCCTTGCTATAGATGGGAACGGGGTAGGATATACCTATGAAATGATAAATTACGGTTTCTATTCCATAGATTTGGAAACTGCTGCTACAACCTATATAGGTGATATTGGCTTTACTCCTAATTATAGCCAAGGAATGGCCTATGACCCAACTACAGATATGGTTTACATGTCTGCTTTTAATGATGATACTTTCTCTGCAGAATTGCGTTCTGTAGATTTGGAAACAGGAATGTCAACTTTAATTGGCCCTATTGTTACACCTGCCGAAATTACACAGGTTGCCTGGATATCATTTGGTGAAACCCTTGAAGCACCCACTTGTCCGAGGCCAACCAATCTTGCAGTATCGAACATTACGTCAAGTTCAGTAGATTTGTCTTGGGATGCTGAACCGAATGCAAGTAATGGTTATATCTGGTATATTTTCGAGCTTGGTGCCAATCCTGTTTCGGACACTCCGGTTGTAACTGAATCAGCACCTGCGGGCACAACCACGGCAACAGCAACAGGTTTGCCAAATGGGCTACCCTTTGATGCCTATGTACGTGCCGACTGTGAATCTGATGGATTAAGCCAGTTGGCGGGGCCGGTAAAGTTCTCAACGCTACCAGCCTGTGGGGGTAAATTCTATGACAGTGGTGGTCCGGACGGAAATTATGATAACAATGCAAATGACACCACCGTTATTAGCCCAGACGTTGCTGGAGATGCAGTAACAGTTACTTTTACCTTCTTTGATGTAGAAGATGAATTTGACGCCTTGTATGTATATGATGGCCCCGATACCAGTTCACCAATGATTCCCAGTGGAAATCCTGAGACCTATAGTGGTTTCCCTGCCGGTGGATATTATGGATTTGGGCCCTCATCAATTCCTGGCCCCTTTACATCTACGCATCCAAGCGGTGCGCTTACTTTCGTGTTTTTAAGTAGCGATTTTGGTGTATATCCTGGATGGGAGGCCGATGTAACATGTGCTCCTCTTGTTGGCATAGGGGGCGAAAACCTTATAGAGGGCTTCTCTTTTTATCCTAATCCAAATAATGGGGTGTTGAACCTAAAAAGCGTCTATAAAATTGAGAATATTACCTTTTATAATGTTTTAGGCCAAAAGGTAATGACACAGCGTGTAAATGCAACAACTTCACAGGTTGATGTATCCAGATTAAGCACAGGCACTTACTTTATGAAAGTGACCGTTGACGGACAGTTGGGTACTTACAGAGTACATAAGAATTAGTGTTTTTTAATCCGTAATACCATGGAATATCTTTGTTGTTTTGGATCTTATAATCCGATGTGGGCAATAACGCTAAACATATTTCAGGATTAAAATAAAGGATATGCTATATTTTAACACCTTAAATTTCTTGCAAAGACTAACTAAGTAGATGAATTAAATTGAAATATTCAACAACAAAAAAAGGAGATCAAATATGCGACACAAAAAGATAGTAAAAAGCAGAAAGTTAAAAGGTAAAAGCATCGTAACGGCAATGTTACTTTCAGCTTGCACCTTTTACCTTTCACCTACCATGGCACAAGAAAGCATTAACGCCACAGGCGGCAATGCTTCGGGCAGCGGAGGTTCGGCTAGCTACTCCGTTGGCCAGATGGTTTACACCACAAACACCGGAACAAATGGTTCGGTGGCGCAAGGCGTGCAGCAGCCATTCGAAATTTCGGCAGTAACCGGAATTGAAGAGGCCAAAAGCATTCAGCTTTCGGTCTCGGCTTACCCAAACCCTGCTACCTACTATCTTACGCTGGAGGTTAGGGATTTTAGACTTTCGAACTTAACCTACCAGCTGTACGACATGCAGGGTAAACTTTTACAAAGCGAAAGGATTACAGGCAACCAAACAAGCATTGTTATGAGCAACCTTGTACCTGCAATTTATTTTGTAAAAGTTATAGAAG
>Ga0265295_1003704_pt1 | contig 21754 bp, 20 predicted proteins | sample Munlansysbiofilm_FD_192503 | JGI IMG/M metagenome (GOLD analysis project Ga0265295, IMG submission 192503) | Leachate microbial communities from a municipal landfill in Southern Ontario, Canada - Methane capture system biofilm | ecosystem: Engineered > Solid waste > Landfill > Unclassified ...
GGACTACGGCGTAAGAACCTATTACATGGATAACAAGGCCTATACCCAGTTTGCGATTGATAACTTCGAGAACGAAAAAGACGTGATTGAAAGAATGGGCGATGAATAATTAATTATTCGTATCATGCCAAAAAGTCCAGCCAATTGGCCGGGCTTTAACAATAAACCCCGAGAAACCAGTTCTTAATGCCGGTTTCTCGGGGTTTTTAATGATAGCTGGCTATATGGCTATATGGCTATTTGCCAGTCTGCACCAACCGCATGCGGAGCGCTTTGCAGGCGGTTGTGCTGCTTGCAATAATCAGGCAAAAACGCGGAAACGTTCTTCGTCATCCATATATGCTTTTTCACCGGCGGGGGCTTCAATGCTGCCGAAAGGCATTTGGGCACGCAGTTTCCAGTTGGCGGGCAGGTTCCAGCGGGCAAGGGTTTGCTCGTCAATAATGGGGTTGTAGTGCTGTAATGAAGCGCCAATGTCGTGGTCTGCCAAAGCCAGCCATACCGCGTGCTGCGCAATGCCTGAAGCCTGCTCGGACCAGACCGGGAAGTTGTCTGCATAAGCGGCAAATTTTTCTTGCAGGCCTTTGACCACGTTTTGGTCTTCAAAGAACAGAACAGTACCGTGACCGGCCTTGAAACTGTTGATTTTGGCTTCGGTGGCAGCGAAAGCGTCAGCAGGCACAATGGCGCGCAGGGTGTTTTCAACAATTTCCCAGAAAGCAACGTGCTCGCCATTGAAGAGAATAACGGCACGTGAGCTTTGTGAGTTGAAGGAAGAAGGCGAATTGCGGACAGCTTCCTTGATAATGGATTCAATGGTGGTGTTGTCTGTTGCTACGTTACGGCCCAGTGCGTAAATACTGCGACGTGATTTCAATTTATTCAAAAAACTCATGTCTAACCCTTGTTAAAAAAATAATTATATCGTTCCTGTTCATTTTTGCTTTGCCATTCGGAACCTGAGATGGCAATTAAACTTCTGATGACTGCCGCGATTCTGTGTTTAATGGGCTGTCATGTCAAATAATAGGACTTCGGCATTATTGGCTTGCTGAATCTGAATAAGCGATTCGGTGGTCAGCTTGAGCGCGTCACCCGCCAGCAGGGCCTGGCCATTAATGGTAATACAGCCCTTGACGACATGAATATAGGCGATGCGGTCATCTGACAAGGTATATTCGGGTGCCTGCTGGCCGTTGAAAATGCCGGCATACAGCCTGGCATCCTGGTGAATGCGCACAGAGCCTTGCTCACCGGTTTCAGAGGCAATCAGGCACCACTTGTCCTGTTTGTCTTCAGCGTTAAAAACGGCTTCTTCATAGCTGGGCTCAATATTTTTCTGGTTAGGATAAAGCCAGATTTGCAGAAAATGGGATGTTTCTGTGGCCGAAGGGTTGAACTCGCTGTGCAAGACCCCGGTTCCGGCGCTCATGCGCTGCACCTGGCCACGACGCAACACAGAACCATTGCCCATGCTGTCTTTGTGTTCAAGCGAACCCGACAGCACATAACTGACAATTTCCATATTTTCATGGCCGTGGGTACCAAATCCCTGTCCGGGTTCTACCTTGTCTTCGTTAATAACCCGCAGCGGGCCAAAACCCATTTGTTTGGGGTTGTAATAGCTGCCAAATGAAAATGAGTGATGGCTATCCAACCATCCGTGCTGGACGTGACCCCGCTCATGACTTTTGGTAATAGATAACATGTCATATTCCTTACATATAAGAACAGATTATTTGAAAATCTGTTTTTCTTATCAAAACTGTTTAAATTCAATATGTAGCTATTGTCTTATATTTAATCCAGTTTGAAAAACGGAATGTTTTGTGGGGTATCATCAAAATATTTGAATATAATGTTTTGATCAACGATCAACGATCAACGATCAACGATCAACGATCAACGATCAACGATCAACGATCAACGATCAACAATCAACAATCAACGGCCTGGCGGCCTGTTGTATGAAATGAAGGAAAGGATTTTTTATGTTCAAAATCAGTCTGGATGCGTTGTATTTGCTGGATGCCATCGACCGGCATGGTTCTTTTGCGGGCGCTGCCAAGGAATTGTTCCGGGTGCCTTCAGCGGTTTCTTATACAGTGCAAAAGCTGGAAGAAAACCTGGACGTAAAACTGTTTGAGCGCAATGGCCCCAAAATCAGCCTGACCCGGGCGGGTGCCGAGTTGCTGAAAGAGGGAAGGGTGCTTATGCAGGCCGCTGCCGAGCTTGAAAACAGGGTGCAAAGGGTGGCCAGCGGCTGGGAAACCGAATTGCGCATTGGGGTCAATACCATGTTTTCTTCGCTTTGCCTGAAAGATGATTTGCTGGCCTTTCATCAGGAAACCAGCCAGACAGGCATACGGATATCCGAAGAGGTGCTGTCGGGCACCTGGGAGTCCCTTCAGGATGGCAGAACCGATATTTTTATTGGGGTAACCATTGACAATATTGCCTTAAGCGGCGGGTTTCATACACACTTGATCGGACAGGTGCCGTTTCGTTTTGTGGTGTCGCCTAACCATCCGCTGGCACAGATAGACCGCCCGTTAACGCAGGCCGATTTGTTGGCACATCATGCCATTGTGGTGTCCGACTCAGCCCGAAGGCTACCGGCCCGTACGGTAGGTGTGCTGTCGGGGCAGTCCAGTATTACGGTGCCCAATTTGTTAAGCAAGTTTGAATACCAAATGGCGGGTCTGGGGTTTGGTTTTTTGCCGGCCCCTTATGTGGAAGAGGCGCTGCGCCAGCGCTTGCTGGTTCAAAAAGCGGTCAGTATTCCCAAACCGGTGGAAGCCTTGTATGTAGCCTGGCGTAATGAATCGCCCGGAAAGGCGCTGGCCTGGTGGCAGAAGCGGTTGTCCAGGCCCGATTTATTAGAACGGATGGTGGCATTTACCAAAATGCAGTTGTATAAACGGCCACAGCTTTTTCAGATTGTTTGAAAATGGCAGTATGCATCACTTTCTAAAACAGGCAAAAGGTGTGGAAAGTGTGGTTCCCTGCCGCGACTTCGGCCCGCAGGGGCGTCGGAGCAAAGGGGACTGCACTTGCCGCACCGCTGTTAAATAGGATTTATAAAAATATTTGCCTAGAAGTTATTCAAATAGGCCCAGTGCTTGATTTAACCAGCCTGGTGCTTCGTTTAATTATTTTGTTGTTTGATGCAACCAGCCCGGTGCTTCGTTTAATTATTTCGTTGTTTTATGCAATCAGCCCGGTGCTTCGTTTAATTATTTCGTTGTTTGATGCAACCAACCGGGTGCTTCGTTTAATTATTCCATTGTTTGATGCAACCACCCCGTCAGGCTTTGCCTGCCACCCCTCCATGGGAGGGGAATTTGGGGTTATTGCATCCAGCCAGAATCAGATGGGGTCGTTCCTGATCAAATCCTTGGCAATAATAATCAGATAGAATCGTTCCTGATCAAATCCTTGGCAATAATAATCAGATAGAATCGTTCCTGATTAAATCCTTGGCAATAATAATTTGCTGGATTTGTGAAGTACCTTCATACAACCTGAACAAACGGACATCACGGTAAAACCGTTCAATGCCGTACTCTGACACATAACCCGCACCGCCAAAAATCTGCACCACACGGTCGGCAACGCGGCAGCACATTTCGGTAGAAAAATACTTTGCGCAAGAAGCCAGTGCTGATACATTTTCGCCAGCGTCACGACGGCGTGCCGCGTCAAGAATCATACACTCGGCGGCGTAAATTTCAGCCTTGCTGTCTGCCAGCATGCCTTGCACCAACTGGAAATTGGCAATAGGCTGACCAAACTGCTTGCGCTCTTTGGCATAATTCAGCGCATCGCGCAGCATCCGTTTGGCGGCACCGGTGGCAATAGAAGAAATATGCAGGCGGCCTTTATCCAACACCTTCATGGCGGTTTTAAAGCCAACCCCTTCTACACCACCAATTAACTGGCTGGCAGGAACGCGGCAGTTTTCAAAAATCACATCACAAGTATGGGCGCCTTTCTGGCCCATTTTCTTGTCAATTTTGCCTAATGACAAACCCGGTGTGTTGGCTTCCACAATAAAAGCAGAAATACCACCAGCGCCTTTGATCTCGGTAGAAGTGCGTGCCATAACCGTGAAAATGCCGGCATGGGGCGCGTTCGTAATAAAGCGCTTGGTGCCATTCAGGACATAAAAATCACCATCGCGCACTGCTGTGGTACGCAGTGAGCCGGCATCGGAACCCGCTTCAGGTTCGGTTAGGGCGAAAGAGCCGATCAATTCGCCGGCTGCCATGCGGGGCAGGTACTTTTCTTTTTGTTCGGGCGTGCCGTCAATAATAATGCCAGAACCGCCAATACCGTTGTTGGTGCCGATATAAGAGCGGAAAGAAGGAGAGGTTTGGCCCAATTCAAAGCCAATGCGCACTTCTTCTTCCATTGTCAAACCCAGGCCGCCGTATTCTTCGGGCAAGGTCAGGCCAAAAAGGCCCAGCTCTTTCATTTGCTCAATGATTTCCGCGGGGATCTGATCAGTTTCCGCGACTTGCTCCTCGGCCGGGACAAGTACTTCGTTAATAAAACGACGAAGGCTGTCCTCTAATAATGTCTGGGTTTCTTGATCTTTAATCATGATGTCAACTTCTCTGGTTTAGTAAAAAATTGTTGGAATGCTGCCTGCGCCTCATCAGAAATAAGACATTTGATGAAAGCCTCGCGCTCGCAGTCCAGGGTTTCGTTAATTAACGGGGTTAACGTCCTTTTTAACAGGGACTTGGTGGTTTTTAATGACAGTAAAGATTGTGTGGCCATGGTATTGGCCATTTTACTTGCTTTATCCAGTGCTTGGCCGGGTGGCACAATCTTGTTGATGAAATTGCTTTCTAAAGCCTCTTGGGCAGTAAAAGACTGGCCCAAATACAGCCATTCGTTGGCTTTTCGAATGCCGACATATTGTGCCAATAATACGCTGGAAGCGCCTTCGGGGCATAACCCCAGCGGGACAAAAGGAATCCGGAAAGTGGTGTCGCTGGCGGCAATAATAAAATCACAATGCATTAGCATGGTAACACCAATGCCAATGGCGGCACCTTCTACCGCAGCAATCACCGGAATATCTGTGTTAACCAGTGCTTTCAGGAAACGCAGGCCGGGGCTTTCGCCCTTGGGTTTGCTTTGAAAATCACGCAGATCATTGCCGGCGGTAAAGTATTGTTGTGCGCCATGCAAAATAATCGCATGCAAGTCGTTGCGCCCGGTGGCCGATTCAAATGCCTGGGTAAGGGCGGTATAAGTGGCTGTGTCCAGGGCATTGCGCCGCTCGGGGCGGTTAATCGTAATCGTAAGCACTTTATTGTGCTCGGCTAGCAGAACAGTTTGGCTCATGGGTTCTCCGCCAAGGGTGTTGATGACAGTTTTGTGATCAGGGTACACATAAATACTAGAGTTCTGCCATAATGCGCTTACGGGCGGCATTATATTCTTGCTTCATATTGTTAACAATATCGGCCGTGCTTTCAACCGAATTAATACTGCCCACACCCTGGCCGGCACCCCAAATATCTTTCCAGGGCTTGACCCGGGTGGAACCAAAATTGGTCGCCAGTTTTTCTTCCTCGGTCAGGTTCTCGGGGTTCAGGCCCGAGGCAATAATGCTGGGGGTAAGATAGTTGCCCGGAATGCCGGTAAAAAACGGGGTATACAAAATATCCTTGGCTGATGATTCTACAATCATTTTTTTGTAACGTTCATCGGCATTGGCTTCATGGCTGGCAATAAAGCGGGTGCCAATATAAGCAAAGTCTGCGCCCAGGGCACGGGCGGCCAGAATACTGCTGCCATTGGTAATAGAGCCTGAAAGCGCTATCGGACCATCAAAGAACTTGCGAACCTCGGGCAAAATGGCAAATGGGCTTAACTTGCCGGCATGCCCGCCCGCACCGCTGGCCACCAGAATAAGACCGTCAACCCCGGCTTCCAGGGCTTTTTCTGCATGGCGAATAGTGGTCACGTCATGAAAAACCAGGCCACCCCATTCATGCGCGTGCTTAACGATGTCATCGGGGGCGCGCAGGCTGGTAATGATCATGGGAACCTTATGCCTGGCGCAGGTTTGCATGTCGTTATCAAGCCGGTCATTAGACGCGTGAATGATTTGGTTGATCGCGTATGGCGCCACTTTACGCCCCGGTTCTTTGGCACGCACATCGTCAAGGGTTTCACTGATTTGGGCCAGCCAGTCATCAAGCAGCTCTGAAGGCCGGGCATTTAAGGCTGGCATAGACCCAATTACACCACTTTTACATTGTTCAATAACCAGTGTGGGGCTTGAAACGATGAACATGGGTGAGCAAATAACGGGTAGTGTCATTTGCTGGTGAAGTTTTTCAACGATAGGGTTTGCCATTGTGTCTGCCTCTGAATTAAGTTGTTGTTTTGCTATGCGGTATAGAATAGGGGGTGGAAAAATAGCTTATCAAGCGCCTGGCCTGTTTCAATACGCTATTCCAAGCACTGATTTTAACGGCTAATCTGGCGCTGTGCTAATCAGATTTGGTGAATGCCTTAATCGGATGGGATGAAGTTGAAGGCAGGTGTAAAATATCTTGGTGTAAATACCCTGTATTCTGCATGGCAAAATATATTTTCATTATTGATCTGGTATGGTAGCATTCATGGAAAATGACAGGCCTTGGTAGTAGGGGGAAGGCGAAGGTTTTCTTTCTGTATTTGCCAAGGCCTATTATTTTCTGATGAAAACCAAATAAAAGATCCTGACTATAAATAAAAGAACATGACATTATCCAATCGTTCCAACAGCTCAGTTAGCCTGACTGATTCGCTTATACAAAAATACAAAGATGACCGCCATTTTGTGACTGCCCTGGCCCGTGGCCTTGAAGTGTTGGCCTGTTTTCGTTCGGGCAACAAAGTGCTTAGCAACCAGGAAATTGCCCAGCGTTGTGGCTTGCCCAAGTCAACCGTTTCACGGCTTACGTCCACGCTTATTAAGCTGGGCTATTTAAACCATGATGAAACCAGCGGTAAATACCGTCTGGGCATGGCAACCCTGTCGCTGGGGGTCGGTATGCTGGCCAAGCTGGATATCCGCCAGCTGGCCCGTCCGCTGATGCAAGAGGTGGCTGATTTTTCCCAGGGCATGGTAACGCTGGGGGCCCGTGACCGGCTTTCAATGCTGTATATAGAAAATTGCCGCAGCCGTTCAGCCCTTACATTAAGCCTTGATGTGGGTGCCCGTATTCCAATAGCTACTTCATCCATGGGAAGGGCGTATTTGGCCGAAGCCAGCCAGGCCGAGCGCAATGAAATTATAGAACGTGTACGGGAACTGGATGAGCAGTCAAGCGAAGCGATTATTGAAGGCATTAACCAGGCGATGCAAGACTATGAGCGCCTGGGGTGTACCTGTTCTTTTGGTGATTGGTTAAAAGACGTGAATGCGATTGCGGTTGGGGTTAATTTGGGCCCGAATTACCCGATCATGTCGCTTAGTTGCGGTGGGCCGTCTTTCAGCCTGTCTGATGATTTCTTGCTTGAAGAGGTTCGTCCACGTTTGCAAGGGGTTGTACACCGCCTGAAAGAATCTATGGGGCAGGTGTAAGGGGGCCCCTGCGTGGAACGAGGGGCTTACCCAATGCAAGCTTAACGCTTTTCAATGAGCGAAAATACCCCGCTTGCATTGAAAACATGCTTGCCCTCAACCGTGAGTGCACAGCCTGCAAAAATCATCCGTTTGCCGGCACGATGAATCTTGACCCGCGCCTCTACCCAATCGCCGGCCTTGGCCGCTGACAGAAACTCGCTGTTGAGCGTGACCGTCACAAAAGCCACCGGATGGTCGTAATGGGCCAGAATTGCATCACCGAATGCGTTGTCGGCAATCGTCATCATCGTGCCACCATGGGCTACCCCGATCTTATTCAAATGCTCATTAGTCAGGCGGATACCTAAAACAGTATGCTTGCCATTCTCATCAACCTGCTCATAATAAGGGCCCGTTAAATCTGAAAACGGGCTGTTCCTGTTCAACAAACGGAACCCACTGGGAATATCGTGATTGCTCATGGTTTATTAGTATTTAAAAAGTTAATTCAAAGGGACGTCAAGCATATCACTATAGCGTTGCATATGGAAATCGTGATCGCCAAACATCGTGTTAATCAAATTGACACGCTTATAAAAATGCGCCACATTCAGCTCATCGGTCACCCCCATGCCGCCATGCATCTGCACTGCTTCCTGGCTAACTTTGCGGGCCAGATTGCCAATATAAGCCTTCGCACCAGATGCCTTCATTATCCGGTGTGGTAAATTTCCGTTTTGCATCTCAATCGCGGCCAGCAAGGCCATGGAATTGGCTTGTTCGGCCGCAATGGCCATCTCGGCCATGCGGTGCTGCAAGGCCTGGAAAGTACCAATCGCCACCCCAAATTGCTTGCGGGTTTTCAGGTACTCAAGGGTCGCTTCATTCAGGGCATTAATTAATCCAACCAGTTCGGCGCACAAGGCCACGTTGGTTTGGGCAATTGCATCCATAATCGCGGGCAGGGCCTTGCCTTCTTCACCAAGCAGGGCGCTGGCAGGCACTTCGGCATTGTCCAGCACGATATCAGCGGCATAATGGCCATCGTGGGTTTTGTAGGTTTTCAATGTTACACCGGGAGTGGCAGGGTCCAGCAGGAAAACGCTAATCCCTTCCTCATCGCCGGTTGCACCACTGGTGCGGGCTGATACCAAAAGCTGGTTGGCACTGGGGGCGTCGATGGTCATGGCTTTTTGTCCGCTAAGTACCCAACCGTTGGCCGATTTTGTGGCGCTGGTGGACACCATTTTTTCCAGGTAACGGAAGTCGGGTTCGTAATGGCCAAAGGCATAGGTGACAGAGCCGTCGGCAATTCCGGCAATGAGTGTTTCTTTTTGCTCTGCCGTACCCAACGCGTTAATCAGACCGCCTGAAAGCACTACGGTGCTGACATAAGGCTCTAAAATCAAGCCGGGAGCCAGCGCTTTCATGACCAGATATGTATCCAGTGGTGTACCGTTCAGACCACCCAGGTCTTCATGAAAAGGCAGGGCCAAAATACCCAGCTCGGCGTAGGTATTCCAGGCTTTTTGGTCATAAGCCTGTTCACTGGCGGCCAGTTGTCTTCTTGCTTCAAACGCATAGTCTTTATTAATAAACCGGCTAATGGTATCTTCCAGCGCCAGCTGTTCTTCGGTGAAATTAAAATCCATGGAAAAGCTCCAGATATTCGTTTACTAAAGTTCAGGTAAGTAGGGTCAATATTGCCGCTTGTGCCTTACAGGCCAAGAATCATCCGGCAAATAATGGATTTCTGTACTTCACTTGAACCGCCATAAATGGTTGTTTTGCGCACGTTGAACGCATTCCCCGTTAAATGATAGAAATCAGCCGGGAAGGCATGGCTGATATCCTCATGGGAAGAATCCATGATGTGAGCAGGTGCATAATTGCCCAGGGCCAGCGAGGCCAGTTCGGCAATATCCTGCTGGATTTCAGAGCCTTTGACTTTCAGGATGGATGCCTCGGGGCCGGGGGTGTGTTGCTTGCCATCGGCCGAAACCACCTTCAGGTTGGTAATTTCCAGTGCCATCAGATCCAGTTCAATGTGGGCCAGACGGTCACGAAAACGCGGGTCTTCAATAAGCGGTTTGCCATTATTGCCCGGTTGTTTGCGAGCCATTTCCTTAACACGGGCCAGCGCGGCTTTGGAGCGGCCAACCCGGGCAATGTTGGTGCGTTCATGACCCAGCAGAAACTTGGCGTAAGTCCAGCCCAGGTTTTCTTCACCCACTAAATTGGATACTGGTACCCGTACATTTTCAAACCACACTTCGTTCACTTCGTGTCCGTCATCCAGCATGATGATGGGCCGTACGGTAATGCCGGGGGTTTTCATGTCAATCAGTAAAAAGGAAATGCCGGCCTGCTTGCGTACTTCAGGATCGGTGCGAACCAGGCAGAAAATCCAGTCGGCGTGCTGGGCCAGGGTGGTCCAGGTTTTTTGGCCATTCACAATATAGTGGTCGCCATCGCGCACGGCGCTGGTTTTCAAAGAGGCCAGGTCCGAGCCGGCACCGGGTTCGGAATACCCCTGGCACCACCAGTCTTCACCCGAAATAATGCGGGGCAGGAAACGGTCCTTGATTTCCTGTGAGGCATATTTCTGGATAACCGGTGCCACCATTTTCAGGCCAAACGACAGTTGTTCAGGGGCGCCATAAGTGGCACATTCCTCTTCAAAAATATGGCGTTGCACGGCATCCCAGCCGGTGCCGCCGTATTCAACCGGCCAGGCGGGGGCGCCCCATCCCTGGCGGTACAGTGTTTTTTGCCATTCTTCCCGTTCTTGTTTAGCTAACGGTTCGCAATTGAAAATTTTTGCCCTGATGCTGTCACTGACATTGTTTTTCAGGAATGTCCTGACTTCTTCCCGGAACGCGAGCTGTTCCGCATTGAAATTGATATCCATAGTTAGATCCCGGTTGTATTTATTAAAGCTTTAATTAATGCTTTAAAATTCTGCATAGCAAAACTAAATTATTGAAAATGGAATTATCATACCGCGAATTTGCTTTCATTAAAAGCATTGTGTTTTAACAATCACAGCATAAAGAATAAGGGTTTTGCTGAATAATATGGTGTATTATTATTAGCATCTATTATTTCCGCATTGCGGAATTATTAATTTGCCAAGTAGTTTACATAACCCTTCGGAGCCAGATTAAGAATGAGTCACGCAACTTATGACATTAAAGATCGTATCGCTTTAATTACGTTTCAGAACCCTCCCGTGAATGGCATGAGCTACGCGCTCAGGAAAAGCCTGGTTGTTTTTGTTGACCAGGCCGAAGCAGACAGTGGTGTGGATGCCATTGTGATTACCGGTTCGGCGCGCGCGTTTTCAGGCGGTGCCGATGTGACCGAATTTGGTACCCCCAGGGTGTTGCAGCAGCCCATTTTACGTGTAGTGATTGAAGTACTTGAAAACGTCACCAAGCCGGTAGTCGCGGCTATAGATGGTGTTTGTCTGGGTGGAGGCCTGGAATTGGCCCTGGGCGCCCATTATCGTGTTGCCGCCGCTCATGCGCAAATCGGCCTGCCTGAAGTAAAGCTGGGCTTATTGCCTGGCGCGGGTGGCACGCAACGCCTGCCGCGTGTTGTAGGGCTGGAAAAAGCCTTGCACATGATTACCACCGGTCAAATTATCAAGGCCAAGGCATTGGCCGACACCGCCTTGCTGGATAAAGTGGTTGAAACTGACGTAGTTGGTGCTGCCATTGACTTTGCCAAAGAAGTGGTTGCCCAAAAACAGCCCCTTAAGCGTGTTCGCGATATTGACATTAACCCTGAAGGGGCTAACGAAATTTTGCAAGCCGCCCGTGAGAAACTGCAAAGTGGCAAAAAAGGCCAAATTGCCCCGCTTAAATGCCTGGATGCGGTGCAAGCCAGTGTTTTCATGCCTTTTGAAGAGGGCCTGAAATATGAACGCGAATTGTTCCTGCAACTCATGAGCTCACCTGAATCGGCTGCCATGCGCCATATTTTTAGTGCCGAACGTGCCGCTACCAAGATTCCCGATGTGCCTGCCGATACCCTGCTGCGCAAGGTTGAAAAGGTGGGTGTTATTGGTGCGGGCACCATGGGTGGCGGCATTAGTATGAACTTCCTGAACGTGGGTATCCCGGTGGTGCTGCTAGAGCAGAAACAGGATGCCCTGGATCGGGGCGTGGCCACCATTCGCCGCAATTACGAAAACACCATGAGAAAAGGGCGTATTACGGCGGGGCAGGTAGAAGAAAGAATGGCATTGCTGTCAACCACCCTTAGTTATGATGGTTTTGCCGATGTTGATCTGGCGATTGAAGCGGTTTTTGAAAATATGGATGTCAAGAAAGCCGTGTTTTCAGAGCTGGATCGCGTCATGAAAAAAGGTGCCATCCTGGCTTCCAATACGTCCACATTAGACCTTAACGTGATTGCCGGCTTTACCAGCCGCCCCGAAGATGTCATTGGCCTGCACTTCTTCAGTCCCGCCAACGTCATGAAATTGCTTGAAATTGTGCGTGGCGACAAAACCGCCAAGGACGTGCTGGCCACTTCTATTGTGCTGGCCAAAAAAATTGGCAAGAAACCGGTGGTGTCCGGTGTTTGTGACGGCTTCATTGGTAACCGCATGCTGTATGCCTACCGTGATGCGGCCGATAACGCCATGCTGGCGGGTGCATCGCCCTCACAAATCGATAAAGCCCTTGAAAGCTTTGGTTTTGCCATGGGCCCTTACCGTGTGGCCGACCTGGCCGGTCTGGATATTGGCTGGGCCGTGCGCAAGCGTCGTGCCGAAGCTAACCCTGAGGCCTATGTGCCGGTGGTGGCAGACCGTATTTGTGAAGCTGGCCGCTTTGGCCAGAAAACCGCTGCGGGCTGGTACAAGTATGAAGCGGGTAACCGTACGCCTATTGTTGATCCGGTAGTTGAAAATATTGTTAAAGAGTTTCGTGACGCCCGTGGCATCACGCCGCGTGTCGTTAGTGATCAGGAAATTGTTAGCCGCTGCATTTATGCGCTGGTTAACGAAGGCGCCAAAATTCTGGAAGAGGGCATTGCCCTGCGCGCGTCCGATATTGATATTGTCTACCTGAATGGCTATGGTTTCCCGGCTCATCGTGGCGGCCCCATGCACTATGCCCAGCAGGTTGGTCTGTTTAATGTGGTGCGAGCCATCAAGCGGTTTGCCGCTGCTTCCGACGCAGAAGCCCAGTTCTGGCAGATTTCTCCGCTGCTTGAAAAACATGCAGAATCCAACGAGCCCCTGAAATAAGCAATTTATACGGCGGGATACGTTAAAATTATTAGTCTCAAAGACAAACTAAAAATCCTGAATGGCGTGGACATGCCATTCAGGATTGAAATCTACGGTGTAAAAAATTTATGCTGTCTTTGTGCGAATTGATTACATTTACATTAGTCGCAAACTTAAGGCTTTAGATTATGATAAATAAAATTTGTGGCAGCGTTGAAGAAGCTGTCGCGGACGTGTTTGACGGAGCAACCGTTCTAATTGGCGGTTTTGGTGGAGCAGGTCATCCAACAGAATTGATTCATGCCCTGATCGACCAGGGAGCACGGGATCTGACGGTGGTCAACAACAATGCAGGTAACTTTGAAACCGGCCTGGCCGCGTTACTCAAGGCCGACCGGGTTCGCAAAATTATCTGTTCATTTCCGAAGTCATCCAACTCCAATGTATTCAACGAGAAATACAAAGCAGGCAAGATTGAACTGGAATGCGTGCCACAGGGTACCATCGCCGAACGACTGCACGCGGCCGGTGCCGGTCTGGGTGGTTTCTACACCCGTACCAGCTATGGTACAGACTTGGCCAAAGGCAAGGAAACCCGCGAAATAAACGGTCAGCACTATGTGTTTGAATATCCCATTCATGGCGATTTTGCTTTTGTTTTGGCCGAAAAGGGTGATCGCTGGGGTAACCTGGTGTATCGCAAGGCCGCGCGAAACTTTGGTCCGGTCATGTGTCAGGCTGCCAAGCAAACCATCGTTCAGGTCAAGCAAATTGTTGAGCTGGGTGATCTGGATCCCGAGCATATTATTACGCCGGGAATTTTCGTGAACCGTGTGGTTCAGGTTGAAAATCCTCATATCTCTAGCTAAGGAAAACCATAAAATGGAAAAACTCACACGCGAGCAAATGGCAGAGCGCCTGGCAAAAGATATTGCTCCTGGCAGCTACGTTAACCTGGGTATTGGCATTCCCGTACTGGTGGCCAATTACCTTAATCCTGAAGACGAAGTGCTGTTGCATAGCGAAAACGGTATTTTGGGCATGGGCCCAACGCCTGCAGAAGAAGACGTTGATTATGAGCTGATTAACGCCGGTAAACAGCCGGTCACCCTGTTAACGGGCGGCTCTTTTTTCCATCACGTCGATTCTTTTGCCATTATGCGTGGCGGTCACCTTGATTTATGTATCATGGGTGGCATGCAGGTATCGGCTAATGGTGACCTGGCCAACTGGTCTTTGGGTCGTCCCGGTGAGCCACCGGCAGTAGGTGGTGCCATGGATTTGGCAGTGGGTGCCAAAAAAGTGTACATCCTGATGGACCACAACTCTAAAGACGGTGCGCCTAAAATTCTTGAAAAATGTACCCTTCCTGTCACCGGTCTGGGTGTGGTCAGTCGCATTTATACCGATATAGCGGTACTTGAAATTACCCCTGAGGGTGTCAAAGTCATCGAAAAACTGGTGGATATCAGTGACGAAGACTTGCAGGCCCGTACAGGCGCCCCACTCATTTTCTAATTATTTTTAATTTTTTCTGGAAATCAGCAAAATGACTAATGCATATATTTGTGATGCCATCCGTACTCCTATTGGTCGTTACGGCGGTGGCCTGTCTACCGTTCGCACCGATGATCTGGCTGCATTGCCCATTAAAGCCCTGGTAGAACGTAACCCTTCGGTTAACTGGGCCGAACTGGACGATATTATTTACGGTTGTGCCAACCAGGCCGGTGAAGATAACCGCAACGTGGCCCGTATGGCCGGTTTGCTGGCCGGTTTGCCGGTTGAAGTGCCCGGTGCCACACTTAACCGTTTGTGCGCATCCAGCCTTGATGCGATTGGTACCGCCGCCCGCGCGATTAAATCGGGTGAAGTTGATCTGATGATTGCCGGTGGTGTTGAAAGCATGTCACGTGCCCCATTCGTCATGGGCAAGGCCGACACCGCTTTTTCACGCGCTGCCAAAATTGAAGACACCACCATTGGCTGGCGTTTTGTCAATCCTAAAATGAAAGAGCAGTATGGTATTGACTCCATGCCCGAAACGGCTGAAAACGTGGCTGATGACTTCAAGGTTTCGCGTGACGACCAGGACGCTTTTGCACTGCGCAGTCAGCAACGTGCTGCCCGTGCCATTGCTGACGGTGTTTTCAAAGAAGAAATCATTTCGGTCAGCGTGCCCCAGAAAAAAGCCGATCCCAAAATTGTTGATACCGATGAGCATCCTCGTGCGACCACTGCCGAAACACTGGCCAAACTGAAAGGGGTGGTTCGTCAGGGTGGTTCGGTTACTGCCGGTAACGCATCGGGTGTTAACGATGGTTCTTGCGCTGTGTTGCTGGCTTCCGATGAAGCGGTTAAAAAATACGGCCTGACACCCAAAGCACGTGTGGTTGCCATGGCAACCGCCGGTGTTGCCCCGCGTGTCATGGGTTTTGGTCCTGCACCGGCTATTCGCAAGGTACTGGACAAAGCTGGTTTAACCCTTGAGCAAATGGACGTGATCGAGCTGAACGAGGCGTTTGCCGCACAGGCACTGGCGGTTACCCGCGACCTGGGCTTGGCCGATGACGCAGAACACGTCAACCCCAATGGTGGTGCCATTGCCCTGGGTCACCCATTGGGTGCATCTGGTGCCCGTCTGGTTACCACAGCCATGTACCAGTTGCAGCGCACCGGTGGCCGTTATGCCCTGTGCACCATGTGTATTGGTGTTGGCCAGGGTGCTGCCGTTATTATTGAACGCGTTTAATGCCTGTTTGGCAGGCTTGTTTTCCCGTTAACGGGCAGGGCCTGCCAGCATGAATGGTTCAATAATCAAGAAGCCCAATCCTGTTATATGCAGGATTGGGTTTTTTGTTTGTACGCGAAGCTTTTATTTTTATTACAATGGGCCATTATTATTTGCCTTGATTAAAAAAACGAATGAATAAACCTCATTACCCTCATCCTGTTATTGCCAAAGAGGGCTGGCCTTTTCTGGCTATCTCAATAGTTGCCGCACTTATCGTTTCGCTCTGGTCGTTTGCGGTTTCTATACCGTTCTGGATCATTGCCCTGTTTGTATTGCAGTTTTTTCGCGATCCCCAGCGGGTAGCCCCCGAGGGTGACAATCTGGTGCTGTCTCCTGCCGATGGCCGCATTGTGGCCGTCGAAGAGGTGTATGATATTTATGCGCAGCGCGATGCCATTAAAATTAGTGTGTTCATGAATGTGTTTAATGTGCATTCCAATCGTTCGCCGGTAGATGGTTTAGTTAAAAAAGTCCAGTATTTTTCGGGCAAGTTTTTTAATGCGGCCCTTGACAAGGCTTCTTTGGAAAATGAACGCAATGCCATGGTGCTTGAAACGCCCACCGGGCATACAGTTACCGCTGTGCAGGTGGCTGGCCTGGTAGCCAAGCGTATTTTATGTTATGCCCAAGAGGGTAACCAGCTTAAACACGGCCAGCGTTATGGTTTTATCCGTTTTGGTTCCCGGGTAGACGTTTACCTGCCTTTGGGCTCTCGTCCAAGCGTTGTTATTGGTGATAAAGTCAGTGCCACCAGCACGGTCTTGGCCAATTTACCTGCAGAATAGAAAACATCATGAATGATCTTCACCGCCGTCGCAGTGTTTACCTGCTGCCCAATGCTTTTACCACGGCCAATTTATTTGCCGGATTTTATGCCGTTGTGCAGGCCATGAATGGCAAGTTTGAAGTGGCGGCCATTGCCATCTTTGCCGCCATGGTCCTGGATGCCATGGATGGTCGGGTGGCCAGAATGACCAATACACAATCGTCTTTTGGCGAGCAATATGACTCTATGTCCGATATGGTGTCTTTTGGTGTGGCGCCGGCTTTGGTTATGTATGAATACCTGCTGCAGGATATTGGCCGCTGGGGCTGGATTGCCGCCTTTATTTACGTGGCGGGGGCGGCTATCCGGCTGGCCCGTTTCAATACCAACATAGAGGTGGTGGATAGCCGTTTTTTCCAGGGCTTGCCCAGTCCATCAGCTGCTGCGCTGGTGGCCGGGTTTGTCTGGCTGTCGGTAGATAATAAAATTCCCGACTACGAATTCCAGGCCTGGATTGCCTTTGTTATTACCACCTATACCGGCATTACCATGGTCACGAATGCCCCGTTTTTTAGTGGCAAGTCTTTGGCCCTTGAAAAAAAGCTGTCACCGGCCAGCATTATGCTGGCGGTGGTGCTGGTTTTTGCTGTTGTGTCTATTAATCCGCCCATTGTGCTGTTTGGGCTGTTTGTTATTTATGCATTATCGGGTTGGGGGGTATGGTATTTTCGCTGGCGTAAAATTCGCCAGCATTATAACAAGCGCCGCAACCCTGACGACCCGCCGGCGTAACGCTTAGGGCGCCTTAACTTTTTCTAAAAAACCGGCTTTGACGGCCACCTGAAAAGCCGCTACATCTGTTTGCACGGGTGTGGCGGCTTTTTGCTTAATCGTTAAACCAGCGTTCATAGCGCAGATCGGGCCCAGAGTGATAATGGGTGACGGCATCGCCATTGCGCCCGAAATACACAAACATTAACGAATTCCAGGCATTGCTTTGTTTGTAGCGGTAAGTCCAGACCACTTCATTTTTTTCACCCAGGCCTACCCGGTCTATTTCGGCTGGTGGGCCAAATTCGCAGGCAACGTCGCTTTGTGTCCAGTGGCCTTCGTTCAGTCGCCTGAAGTGGCTATCGGTAAGGAGTGACTGGACTTTGTCTATATTGCCCTGCTGGTTTACATTGGCACCATAGGCGTATTGCCCCTGTGGTTGTTGGCTCCAGACCAGCCGTTGGCGGCCATCGGGCAGGGTGCAGCGGTAATTGGGGGTGCCCAGCTGGTTTTCAACCTGGCTAATAGGACTGTTGGGGGGGATGTCCCGGTAGGTAGAACAGGCCGATAGCGTCAGGAGCAAGCCGGTTAGCAGCACGGGTGTTAGCCGCTTGGGTTGTCGCTTATGTTGTGTTAGTGCAAACATTTTTAATTCCTTTTTGGTGCGCAATTTAAACGGGGCATTATTCAGCAGAATAAGCTATAATTACGCACTTGACTTGTTTTTGTTTTGTAAAAAACCATAAGTACATGCATTTATTATAGGGTGCATTTATTGCAGGTATAGGTTCAGGCCTTCATAGCAAGTATTATTAAGCATTAGTACTGTTAAGTATTAATGCATTTTTTCAATTTTCATGGTAATTCACGGTAATGCCCCTCAGTGTTGCCGCATGTCTCCAGAGGAATATATTATGTCAGTATCAGATATCAAAAAATCAGAAATCGTTTCAGAATTTGCCCGTAAAGAAGGCGATACAGGTTCTCCTGAAGTTCAGGTTGCCCTGTTAACAGCCCGTATTAACGAGTTGACCGGTCACTTCAAAGCACACATGAAAGACCACCACTCACGTCGCGGTTTGCTGCGCATGGTTAGCCGTCGCCGCAAAATGCTTGATTACCTGAAAGGCCGTAACCCTGACTCTTACCGCGCTCTTATCGAAAAACTCGGTCTGCGTAAGTGATTCCCGGGGTTTTTGCCCAAGGATAAAACCGTGCACAGCACTATTATGGTGCTGTGCACGGTTTTTTTATTGTTGTTTGTTTGCCAAATTTAAATGCATGGAATCATGGTGTGTTTTTGTAGTGAACGGGCAAATAATTATTGTAAGGAATACAAATGTTTAATAAAGTGACTAAGTCATTTCAGTATGGTGCTCACACCGTCGTTTTGGAAACAGGTGAAATCGCCCGCCAATCATCCGGTGCCGTTCTGGCATCCATGGGTGATACGGTTGTGCTGGCCACTGTCGTGGCCGCCAAGCAGGCAAAAGCAGGGCAAGACTTCTTCCCTTTAACGGTTGATTACGTAGAAAAAACCTATGCGGCCGGTCGCATTCCCGGTGGTTTTTTCAAACGTGAAGGCAAGCCTTCCGAAAAAGAAACCCTCACCTCCCGTTTAATCGACCGCCCATTGCGTCCGCTGTTCCCTGAAGGTTTCTACAACGACGTTCAGGTTATTATTCATGTCCTGTCGGTAGATCCCGAGATTGATCCCGATGTCTTGGCCATGATTGCTTCCTCGGCTGCCTTGTCTGTTTCTGGTATTCCTTTCAATGGCCCCATTGGTGCCGCCCGGGTAGGCTATATCAATGAGCAGTATGTGTTAAGCCCAACGTCTGCCCAATTGAAAACATCCGACATGGACCTAATTGTTGCGGGTACTGAAGAAGCCGTTTTAATGGTTGAATCAGAAGCCAAGCAATTGTCTGAAGAAATCATGCTGGGTGGTGTGGTGTTTGGTCACGAACAAATGCAAGTGGCCATCAATGCCATTCACGAAATGGTTGAAGAAGCCGGCAAACCTGAATGGGATTGGCAGCCGGCCCCCAAGAATGAACCGCTTATTGCTGCAATTACCGCACTGGCCAGTGAAGGCCTTAAAGCCGCTTACGACATTCGCCAGAAGCAGGAACGCACCACCAAACTGAAAGAAGTGTATGCCAGCGTCAAGCAAGGTCTGGTTGCACAGGCTGCCGAGCGCAACGAAGACGCGCCCGATAGCGTTGCCGTTGAAAACATCATGTTTGATCTGGAATCAGCCCTGGTGCGTGGTCAAATCCTGAATGGCGAGCCTCGTATCGACGGCCGCGATACCCGCACCGTACGTCCTATTAGCGTTCGTTTGGGTGTATTGCCCCGTACGCACGGCAGTGCCTTGTTTACCCGTGGTGAAACACAGGCCCTGGTTATTGCTACGTTGGGTACCAAGCAAGACGAACAAATCATTGATTCCGTCATGGGCGAATACCGTGACCGTTTCATGCTGCATTACAACATGCCTCCGTTTGCCACTGGCGAAACCGGCCGTTTCGGTTCTCCCAAACGCCGTGAAATCGGCCATGGCCGCCTGGCTAAACGTGCGCTGGTTCCCACCTTGCCCAAACACGAAGATTTCCAGTACACCATTCGTGTGGTTTCTGAAATTACTGAATCCAACGGTTCTTCATCCATGGCTTCTGTTTGTGGTGGTTCTTTGGCCATGATGGACGCTGGTGTGCCGGTACAAGATCACGTGGCCGGTGTTGCCATGGGTCTTATCAAAGACGGTGGCAAGTTTGCCGTACTTACCGATATCCTGGGCGACGAAGATCACCTGGGTGATATGGACTTCAAGGTAGCTGGTACCCAAAACGGCATTACCGCCTTGCAAATGGATATCAAAATCCAGGGTATTACGAAAGAAATCATGCAGGTTGCACTGGCACAGGCCCGTGAAGGCCGCTTGCATATCCTGGGCAAAATGAACGAAGCCCTTACCGGCTCACGTACTGAACTGTCCAGCTTTGCCCCGCGCATGCTTACCATGAAAATCAACCCCGATAAAATTCGTGACGTGATTGGCAAGGGTGGTGCCACCATTCGTGCCCTTACCGAAGAAACCGGTTGCCATATTGATATTAGCGATGAAGGCGATGTGGTTATTTCAAGCGCCGACCTTGAGCAGGCCAAAGAAGCCGAGCGCCGTATTGCTGAATTAACCGCTGTGGTAGAAGTTGGCCAGGTGTACGAAGGCACGGTTCAGCGCTTGCTGGACTTTGGCGGTATTGTACAAATCCTGCCAGGTCGTGACGGCTTGCTGCACATTTCTGAAATTGCCAATTACCGTATTGCCAATATCAATGATGTACTTGCTGTTGGTCAGAAGGTTAAGGTTAAAGTAATTGAAGCCGATGACCGCGGTCGTTTGCGTCTGTCTGCCAAAGCGCTGGGTGGCCTTGAGGGCCTGGAAGGTTCTGTTGCACCAACAGAAACGCCCACTGATGCTGAATAAGCGTCTTTAACAAGTGGTTCTCACGTTTTACTCCGTCCTTCTCGTTTTCACGCCCCTGCGTGAGAACGTCTGGGGCGGGTAGTACGGTCTGCATTCTTACGCAGAGCGTGGGAACCAGTAATCAGCAGTGCGAGTAGTATAAAAAAACGCTATCCAGCAGGATAGCGTTTTTGTTTAGCCGAAGTTTCATGACTATTTTAATCGCCGTTGTTAAACCACGCCTTGGTCAATCATGGCATCGGCAACTTTGCGGAAGCCTGCAATATTGGCGCCCAGCACCAGGTTGTGGGGCTGGCCAAATTCGTTGGCGGTTTCCGAAGCGGTAACATAGATGTTTTTCATGATGGTTTTTAAACGAACATCCACCTCGTCAAAGCTCCATTGAATCATGCTGGCGTTTTGGGCCATTTCAAGCTGGCTGGTGGCAACACCACCGGCATTGGCGGCTTTGCCAGGCGCATACATAATTTTTGCCTTCAGGAACTCTTCAACCGCTTCTGGAGTAGAGGGCATATTGGCCCCTTCCGCAACCAGAATACAGCCGTTTTTAAGCAGTTCACGGGCGTCAGCCTGATTTAACTCGTTTTGGGTTGCGCACGGGAAGGCCAGGTCGCAGGGAACTGACCAGACGGCATTGCGGCCGGCCGGGTAGCTGGAAACCGGGGTGTAAACCGCATCGGTGTGAATCTCGGCATATTTGGACAGGCAGGCGGATTCAGTTTCTTTAAGCTGCTTAAGCGTTTCCAGGTTGATGCCCGACTTGTGGTAAATAAAGCCGCGAGAATCGCTGCAGGTAACCGGCACGGCGCAGTTCTGGTACAGTTTTTCTATCGTGTAAATGGCAACATTACCGGCCCCCGATACCACGCAGGTTTTACCTTCAAGGGCCTGACCACTGGTGGTTAGCATGTTTTGGGCAAAATAAACGGTGCCGTAGCCGGTGGCTTCGGTGCGGGCCAATGAGCCGCCCCAGGGAATTTTTTTACCGGTGAAAACGCCTTCGTAACGGCCGGTAAGACGTTTGTACTGGCCAAACATATAACCAATTTCACGGGCACCAACGCCAATATCACCTGCGGGAACGTCGGTGGTAGGGCCAATGTGGCGATACA
>Ga0265295_1003706_pt1 | contig 21744 bp, 22 predicted proteins | sample Munlansysbiofilm_FD_192503 | JGI IMG/M metagenome (GOLD analysis project Ga0265295, IMG submission 192503) | Leachate microbial communities from a municipal landfill in Southern Ontario, Canada - Methane capture system biofilm | ecosystem: Engineered > Solid waste > Landfill > Unclassified ...
AGCTACAATTTATAGAGATGCTCCGGATGCTCATTACCGTACAAACCCGCAGGCTTATGAAATCGTTAAGCAGACGGTTTGCCGGGAAGACGTGCTTACAGTCACAGCAGCTCCCGGAGGCGGATTTGCTATCTCTTTTGCGAATTAGGGTGCAACGCACACATTGTTCGTTTGCCTCAGAATCAAATACTTACGAAATTCGACCCCCGGGGGGTCGATTTTGTTAACTGCCTGATATTCAGCGAAACGAACAATGTGTGCGTTGCACCCTAATTAAAGATTTAGGAAATCGTGGTAATTCCCGGGATTTACCACTTGAAAAGAGGCTCCCGGATACGAAGTTGCAAAACCTTTAGGTATCCGGGGGCTTTTTTTACCCCATTTAAATTCATAGGCCCGTAACGATCCATCCGTATGGGTTTCTATCAGATCAATTTCCTGTTGGTCGTAGGTTCTCCAAAAATTGAACTTCTCCAATCCGTTTTGGTTCAATGAGTTTTTGATCCTTTCGCTGATCATATAGTTTTCCCACAATGCTCCCATATCTGAACGCAAAGCTTCCGGTTTGAAATTTCCGGTCAAAACATTCCGGATCCCGTTGTCATAAAAATACCATTTGCGGGACTTTGTGACTTCTTTGCGCATATTACCAGAGAAACCGCTCAAAGAATAAATGATATAGACTTTGCTTAACAAATCCAGGTAACGGATCACCGTATTTCTGCTTAGCCCGGTTTGTTTTCCCAGTTCATCGTAGGACACTTCCTGTCCTACCTGATGTGCGACAAGTCTTATTAAACTAACCAATTTTGCAGAATTACGAATACCATCCAGTTCCAGTATGTCTTTTAGAAGGTATGCGTCTGCCATTTGTTCCAGGTAGTTTTGCCTTTCTTTATTGCTGTCCATTTTAACCACGTCGGGATAGGCCCCGTAAATCAAACGGTCAGGCAAAGACCTTCTTGTTTCCAGTAAATTTTCCTCCCGGCCGAGTTCCACTTGGGAAAAAGGCGTAAGCAAAAACTGGTGAGCACGTCCCACAAGCGGCTCTCCACTTTTATTCAACAAATCAAATGACGAAGATCCCGTAGCAATAACTTTTATGGTTTTAAATGTATCAACAATCAATTTTAATTTATTACCAATGTCAGGGATTTGTTGTGCTTCGTCAATAGCCAAGATATCAATCCCCTTTAATAATCGACTGTAGTTGGATATGCTGCGTTCCTCCAGCAACCTGATTGTATCTTCATCGTCTCCGTTTAAAAGCATTACCTTACCTTTCATCCGGCTCAGAACACTTTCCAGCAAAATGGTTTTTCCAACACGCCGGGCCCCGAAAATAAGCACCACCCTTTGTGGAACCATGGCTTGTTCAATTACCGGCTCCAAATTTCTTGGTAGAATTTTTTGGTCCATTACCAATTATCTTATTTATAGCTGATACAAATATAGTAAAATAATCAACGTAATGACGGAATTTATATAAATACAGTCAACGTGATGACGGAATTAACAACAAAAGGGTGCAACGCACACATTGTTCGTTTGCCTCAGAATCAACTACTTACACATTTCGACCCCCGGGGGTCGATTTTGCTAACTGCCTGATATTCAACCAAACGAACAATGTGTGTGTTGCACCCTTGCTAGGATCTTTGCTGACAAGTTAAGAAACGTACCAAACCCACCGGTCTGCGGGGTCCCAAAGCAACCAGTTAAAATGTTTCCGGATTTCGAGATGTTTGAAAACTGTGGAATTAACCCCAGTACCCAAATGAAAGTAAATAATCAGCAACGGTCGTGTGAACTGACTCCGGGGCTGTATTTCGCTTTTAAAATAAGCCACACTCCGACTGGATTTGTCTGTTGTGTCTGTTGGCCCGAGACTGAGGGCGCTGTTTGACGGGAGGTACTGTTGGTACGGGACTGAGGATATTTCTTGGCGGGAGGTGGTAAGTAACGGCGGTGTTGTAAAAATCCGCAACAATCTGAAATTGAGCTTGAAGGAGGTATTGTCCAAATTTCCTCTACTTACCACGTCCCCCGGTTTTTGCTGTTTTTAGGCAATTTTTGGGGGAGGTAGTAAGTAACGACAGTGTTGCAAAAATTAGTAATACACACATATTGTGTGAATTACAACCGAGAGCGCTATTTTGACTACTTACTACCTTCCAGCACCAACTGTATACTCAAAACAGGAACAGCAACACAAAAGCTTGTTGAGAGCACTAATCTTTGAATCTCTAATCTTTGGACCTTCTGCAGGTTCAACGTCTGTCAGTTGCTGCACCACAAAGAACCGGGAGCTTGTTTTATAACGCCGAGGCTCCCGGTTCTTGTGGTGGCAGCGAATTGAAAAAAGGGTGCAACGCACACATTGTTCGTTTGCCTCAGAATCAACTACTTACGAAATTCGACCCCCGGGGGGTCGATTTTGTTAACTGCCTGATATTCAGCGAAACGAACAATGTGTGCGTTGCACCCTAATTCTTTCTATCTTTGCGCCATGGAACTGATCTTTTCCCTTGAGAACATAAGGAAAGCGGCCACGGCGCTATTAAAACACACCGGCCATACAGGCGTGATTGCCTTTTACGGACAGATGGGCGCGGGAAAAACCACTTTTATTAAAGCGTTGTGCGAGGTACTGGGGACCGGGGATCAGGTCAACAGCCCTACTTTTACCTTGGTCAATGAGTACCTTTCATCCGAAGGGATCCCCATCTATCATTTTGATTTTTACCGCATTAAAAACCTTCAGGAGGCCGTGGACATTGGTTGTGAAGAGTATTTTGAAACGCCCGGAACCCTTTCTTTAATTGAATGGCCCGAGTTGATCACCCCCTTGCTTCCCCCGGAAGCCTGGCAGGCCACCCTGGACGTCCTTCCCTCCGGGGAACGGAAACTGACTGTACGTCGAGACTGATCTCTGGCAGCCGATGATCCCTGGCAGCAGCTGATCCCTGGCAGCAGCTAATCTCTGGCAGCAGCTGATTCTGCGCATTAGCTGACCGTGAGCAGCCGCTGACCGTGGACCCGTCTTAGCAGATCTCCCCGATGCAGGTGGCTCCGTAATCTTTTTCAAGCACATCCTTCAGACCGGGATCAGCCGCAATAAGCAATCCCCCGCTGGTCTGGGGGTCGCAGAGCCGGAGTTTCACCGGGTCGGGCAGGGTGCCTCCTTCCGGAATACCCACGATCACGGTATTGTCTGCAGCCGAAAAGGCCAGCCGGTGACCGTAGCTGGCAAAATTGCGATGGGTTCCCCCGGGGATACAATCCTGTGTAATATATGTTTCGATGCCCGGGATGAAGGGGACCCGATCCACGTCAATACGTGCGGTAAAGGAACTCTTGTCCACCATTTCCAGACAATGACCCAACAGTCCGAAACCCGTTACGTCGGTAAGGGCGTGTACTTCCTTAAGCCCTGCCAGCCGGGGTCCTTCAATATTGAGCCTGGTCATTTGCGCCAGAGCCGTATCCATATGTTCTTTTGATGCCAGCCCCTTTTTGATTCCGGTACTTATGAGCCCTATCCCCAGGGGCTTGGTAAGGAACAACAGATCTCCCTTCTGAATGGTATTGTTCTTTTTTATATACGCTGTATCAATAATTCCCGTAACAGCCAGTCCAAAAACAGGTTCCGAAATGCTGATGCTATGTCCCCCGGCAAGAGGGATCCCCGCTGCCGTGCATACGGCACGGGCGCCTTCCAGCACTTTTCCTGCTACAGCAGCCGGTAATTTTTCCAGGGGCCATCCCAGGATGGAAATGGCCATAAGCGGGGTTCCGCCCATGGCATATACGTCCGACAGGGCATTGGTGGCAGCTATACGGCCGAAATCATAAGGATCGTCCACGATAGGGGTAAAAAAATCCGTGGTGCTGATAACGGCTTTCCCCCCTCCTATATTGTAAACGGCGGCATCGTCACTGGAATCGTATCCTACCAGCAGTTCCGGGAATCCTGTTTCACCGGCGGTCTCACCTTTGGGCAAACTTTCGTTAAGAATGGTGCGAAGTTCAGCCGGAGAGATCTTGCATCCGCACCCGGCTCCGGGGCTAAATTGAGTCAAACGTATCAATTCCATTGTTCTTTTTTCGTATTTCCAATTGGTAAGTGTAGGCTTTATCGTAATAGGCAAGACAAATGCCGAGGGCTGTCCGGATATCACCGTTGCGGCAGGCCTGAACGGCTTTTTTGCATTGGTCATATCCCAGTCTTTTCTCAATTTTCAAGATGGCCTGTTCCAGCAAACAGGTATCAAAACCGGCGTATTCATTCATAAGACGGTGGATGCGCTCCCGGTCGGAAGCCGGCAGGAAATAAAAGCGGGCCTGCTGCATTTTTTCCCACAACCCGTCCGGGAGGCTGCACCGGCCCACGTTCCGGCTTTCATCCTCCAGCCACACGGGACGGGAAGGATCCATTTGGGAAAAAGCCCGGAACAGCAGATTTTGAAAATGTTCGGTGGAAGGTTGAGGCGGATTTCCCAGGTTCCCGAAAGCCGACCCTTTGTGATGTGCCAACCCTTCCAGGTCTATGACCTGTTCCCCGGTGGCGGCCATTTGAAGCAACCGCTCCGTTTTTCCGCTGCCGGTCAATCCTCCCAGTACGTGTATTGGATGGGGAATATTGTTAAAAAAGCCGAGGAGGTGGTTGCGGTAGGCTTTGTACCCGTTTTCCAGGGTATAGCAACGGATGCCCACTTTTTCCATGAGCCAGGCCACCGAGGCGGAGCGCATCCCGCCCCGCCAGCAGTACAATAAAAGGGAACCTCCGGGATACGTAGCAGGACCTCCGGCAGCAGCAGGACCATCGGGACCTGCAGCAGAACCACCGGCAGTTCCCGGCCTTCCGCCCGCAATTTCAAGGCCCCGGCGGGCCATTTGTTCCAGGCGGGGGCCGACCAGTTGCAGCCCTTTGAGCACGGCGGCGCTGCGTCCTTCCTGCACGTACAGGGTGCCCACCTCGGCTCTTTCTTCGTTGTTGAAAAGGGGAAAAAGAAAAGCCCCCGGAATATGACCTTTTTCATATTCCGCGGGCGTTCTTACATCGGCCACCGGAGTGGTCAGCGATCTTTTCAGGAATTTTTCAACAGAGATTGGTTCCGGCATACCGCAAAGGTATGAAAAAACCTTCTTAGTGTTTACGTTCAATAAAGTATGCCACTAGCAGGCCGATCCCACCGAAGAGCAAAGGGCTGGCAAGCATCAGGAATCCGTTCACGGCATCGCGGGGGGATCCGAATCCCGATCCGGGGAACCATGAGGTAAGCCCGAGCCATACGATCAGCAGACCAATTCCCAGACCTATCAGCAAACAGGCAGGCCTGATGTTGCCCCTGGGGTCTTTTCTGACGTTCAGCTCCCATTGGGGATTGAGCTCTTTGAAGGCAGCCAGTGAATCCGGCGTCATGGAAGCAATGGTTTCCATGAAACGTAAACGTTCTTTTCTTGTAGCGGCGCGGTTCCATACCGCATAGATAAAATAAAAGATAACCGCAGTGATCAAAATAGGTGTGAGTTCCATTTTTTTAATAATTTAGCGTGAAACATTTTTTTCATTCACTTCTTTGACGTAAGTCGGCAGTTCCGGTTACACACGATGTAACGTTTTTTGTCATTTTGCGTCAAAAAGTCAAAGAAAGCGGAGTGCCTTGACACAGGACCACCTTGAAATACATAGCGCGCTGCAGGGCGATGTTCGGGCTTATGCCGCTTTGGTAAACAAATACCAGAGCATGGTCTTTGTATTGGTACGCAGTGTATGCCGGTCTGCCGAAGATGCTCAGGAAGTAACGCAGGATGTGTTCCTGAAGGTATACCAGCAACTGCATACTTTTCAGGGGAACGCCTCGTTCAGGACATGGCTTTACCGGATCGCATACAATACGGCCATCAGCCACATCCGGAAGTCAAAAACACGGGGGAAAGCAGAAGATGCCTATACCAGGGACGTGACCTATACCGGGGGAGAGGCCGATGAAGAACCTGATCTGCAACGGGAAGCCCGGTACGAGCAATTGCGGTCACTGGTGGAGGCCCTGCCTCCACAGGAACGGATGCTCATTGAATTGTACTATTATAAAGAGTTGAAAATGGAAGAAGTGGCTTATATCTGCGGAATGACACTGTCAAATGCCAAAGTACGTATTTTCAGGATACGTCAGAAATTGCAGGAAGCCATGACAAAAGCATAAAAGGAAAAACCATGGATACGTTAAGAAATTTCTTTGAAGACGAACGCAACCGGCGCGAAAAGGAAGCCGCCGTGATGATGCCTGCAGGGGATCGCATTGCGTCCATGATAGCTAAACAACAGCAGTCCAAACACAGAAACCGCTGGATAGCCTGGCTGTCGGGGAGCCTTGGTTTTGCAATTGTCGCAGCCGTTGCCGGACTGTATTTCCGGGAACCCCTGGCAGTGGCCTGTCGTTGGGCAGAAAGCTTTGCCGGAGGCGTTTCGGACAGGATCGCTGAAATATTTGAAAACATAAAGCTCACATTGTTTTCCTGGGGAACCGGAATAAGCCCCGCTGCAGGAATGGGGATCATTGAAAAGGCCACCTCGGAAATAACCGGGTGGCCCGTTCAGGTCTGGTATGTGGTTTTTCTGGCTGCCGGGGTGGGCCTGCTTCTGGGAGCCGACCGCCTGGTGCGCCACCGCAAACCCGTTTAATCGTTATACATCTGCGGGATATCTACAGAATTTTCATAATCGCCGAGCAAATACCGTGAAAAATAATCGGCCATTCTCCAGAAGAAATATTCGGTCATGTCTCCGAAGCCGTGGCGCTGTCCCGGCAGGATGAGCATGTCAAAACGCTTGTTGGCGCGTATCAGCGCGTTGGCAAGACGTAAGGTGTTGCCCGGATGCACGTTGTTGTCAATGTCGCCGTGGATCAGCAACAGCCTTCCTTCCAGATTCTTCGCCAATTGTGAATTGGTTCCGATGCTGTACTTGAATGTGGTATCTCCTTTGGCCGTGATCTCTTCAAGAACCCCGTGGTGTTTTTCACTCCACCAGCGGTTGTAGATGTTGTTTTCATGGTTCCCCGCACAGGAAACGGCCACTTTGAAGAAATGAGGATACTGCAATATGGCAGCCGAGGACATGAACCCGCCTCCCGAGTGACCGTGTATGCCTACACGGGACAGGTCTATGAAAGGATAACGGGCGGCAAGCTGTTCTATGGCGTATTTCTGATCTTCCAGGCCGTAATCACGTAAATTGCCGTACCCAAAATTGTGGTACCATTTGGAACGGTTGGGATGGCCTCCCCGGTTGCCCACGGTGATCACAATGAATCCCATTTGGGCCAGGCGGTCCAGGCGGTCCATGGAACGGCTCCAGGTCTGCCCGGGGCCTTCGACCTGGGGGCCGGGGTATACGTATGTGATGATGGGGTATTTGCGCGACGGATCAAAATCGAAAGGTTTGTACATGATCCCGTGCAGGCTGGTGATCCCGTCGGCGGCCTTGACCTGGATACGCTCGGGGAACTTGTATCCCGCTTCGAACAGCAGGCTCAGATCGGTTTCCTGAAGTGCCAGGAGTTTCTTCCCGGTATTGTCGTACAATTCGGCAACGGGAGCAACGTCCACGCGGGAGCGGTTCATTACGAAAAATTTACGGCTGTCGCTCATGTCCGCTGTATGGTGAAAATCACCGGGAGTCAGCATCCTTAGCTGGCTTCCGTCAAGTCGTACGGAATAAAGGTGCTCATAATAGGGGTCCAGATCCGTTTCCCTTCCGCATGCGGTAAAATACAGGGTACGTGTGGCTTCATCCACACCCAGTATCTGTTCCACGTGCCAGGGACCAGATGTGATGGCATTCTTTTCATTTCCGTTTTCATCGTACAGGTACAGATGGCCCCATCCGCTTTTTTCGGACCAGTGGATGAGTTCTTTCCCGTTATTTACAAGGTACAGGGGACGGGTTTCCACATAGGTGTTCAACCGTTCCTCAATGAGGGTCAGGGCGGTATCCTTTCCGATCTCTGCCCGGCAAAGATCTATTCTTCTGAGGTCCCTGCTGGTACGGTGAAAATAAAATCCGGAATTGTCCCCCAGCCATTTCCAGTGACGTATCTCATCAGACATGGTTCTCTTTTCGGCCGGAGTATAGCCCAGGCTGAGGGACTGGTCTTTAAATGCGGCGGTTTCAATGTATTTCCACGTTTTGTCTTCCATATTGAACACGACCAGGGAATGTTGCGGGATATTTTCCTCTCCGGGCATTTCGTATTTATAGCGTTCCAGTTTGGGACGCGGCTCGGCAAGCACGTTGATCACGAAAAGATCCTTGACCTTGGTCTCATCGGCGCGGATCATGGCAAAATGACGGGAATCGGGACTCCATAACAGACTGCCTGCCCCCGTACGTTTTTGCTGTTCGGTGGAATCGGCGTAGAAGTCTTCGGATCCTGAACCAAAAGGAAAATCGCGTGTTCCGGTCGTTGTCAGACGATGTTCCACAATGGTGGAATCCTTTTCGTCTTTGCGGGCTTTTTCGAAGTTTTCCCAATCCATCCAATAGAGGTCAAAGTTCCTTGAAAAGACCACATATTCCCTGTTGGGTGAAATGTTGGCCCAACGAGGCAGGGGCTCTTTTTTCTCTTCGTCCTCAAGCCATGTCAGCGTTCCCGTTTTCCAGGCATACTCAAAAAAGAAAAGACGAGGTTCTTTGCCGTTCTTTTTGTTGTTCTCTTTTTCGTCGTCTTTTTTCTTCTTCTCCACCATCTCGGTGCCTTGCACATAGAAAGTGAAGGTGTCGTCATCTTTGAGTTTCAGGTCTTTCAGGGCAAGGTTCTGTGCGTCGAAAGGATCCTTAACGATCCGGGTCAGGTCGGCGGCAAATGTTACCCTGTCAAAAAGTTCCCTTTGTGTTCCTTTTGCCGGATCCACAACGTACCATGCTTCTCCGGAGGGGGTTTTGTATGCATACCAGAAAAGGTCCGAGGTTTTGAACCAGTTGGGTCTGACAGAGGTGGAAAACACCATTTTGTCCACTTTCTTGCGGGAGAACCTTGCGGCCAGCTCGTAATTGGCTTTTTCACGTATCATTCCCCGCTGAGGTTGTGCCTGAAGGGATATACCGGCAAGTATTGCCAGGCAGATCATCAGCATCCTTTTGTTCGTCATAAGATTAGGTTTTTAGGTTTATATTTTGATGATAATTTTTCGTTTGTAGAGGACCATGGCCATGAGCGTAAAAATGGCCACATAGATCACGGCGTAGGCAAGAGATCCTGCCGGGTTGTCTCCGAAAACGGGAACGCAAACGTTGTGATACAGCCATCCCAACGGGGTTGCCGTTCCACCCGAAGCTGTTTGCCAGTGAATGATCCTTCCAAAGAGCTTGGCAAAAAGACCGGAAAGGACAAAGGCAAACAAGGGATTCAGGCCCAGTGCCTTAAAGGGCATGAACCATTTTTCCTTTCCCTTAATGTCTATAAGATATACAAAGAAGCCGAGCATAAGGAGGGTCCAGCCGCCGGCATACAGTACGTAAGATCCTGTCCATAAAGGTTTGCTTATGGGCAGCCAGATACTCCATGCCAGACCGGCACCCAGGCTGACCAGTCCCCAGGTATACAGACTTCCGACGGCGTCGATCTTTTCCGTGTTCTTGCGAATGCACACACCGGCCAGGTATCCCATCAGCACAGTGCCGGCACCTGACAGCATCCCAAGTACGCCTTCAGGGTCGAAGGGCAGCCCGTACCCCTGGTACAGGTGCTTGGGCCCCAACAGGAACAGATCGGTGACACGGGCAAAATTAGTTTCCCTTGAATAGGGCTCGTCTCCTCCAAAAAAGAAAAGGAGCCCCCAATGGAGCAACAAGGTCAAAGCAAATGCCCATGCGATGGGACGGGGTTTTTTCAGCCACAGGGCCAGTGTTCCGCCCAGGGCATAGGCCATGGCAATGCGTTGAAGCACGCCCAGTATCCTTAGACCGGAGTAAAACCGGCCCAGGTTTTCCCAGAATGAAAGGTTCGGGTCCGTTTTCAACGGCACAAAGGGAAAAGCGTTCAGCAACAGGCCGATCAAAAAAATGAGAGCAGCCCTTTTGTACAATTTGGCATACCCGCTCCTGACGGAAACCGTTCCGTCAAAAAACCGGGAAAAGGAAAAAGCCATGGCCGTTCCCACCATAAAGAGGAAAAAAGGAAAGACCAGATCGGTAGGAGTGCATCCAAACCACTCGGCGTGACGCAGCGGGGGAAAGATTTTGCCCCAGGTACCCGGATTGTTCACCAGGATCATCCCTGCGATAGTCATCCCGCGTAATACGTCCAGCGCCACATACCTTTGTTTTGTCGATAGCGTAGACATGTCTCTGTTGTTTGTGCAAATATAGTTATTTGAAGGAAGCCAGGAAAACAGCCCCCAGTGCAGCGGTCTCCGTCCTAAGCACGGACTGTCCCAGGTCCACCGGAGTACATCCCTGTTCCATGGCCCGGGAGACCTCTTCGGGGGAGAAATCTCCTTCGGGTCCTATCAGGAACAGGATGTTTTCCCGGGCGTTCCTGATCCATGAGGCGGCTGGCTCCCGGTACACTTCGGTCTCGCAGCAGGCAATGGCTGCCGAGGTTTCCCGGACTGCCCCGGAGCGGAGAAATTCGTCAAAAACAACGGCCTGGCGTATCTCCGGCATCTGTGCGCGCTTGCATTGCTTGAGGGCAGAGACGGCGATCCGCTCGGCCCGTTCTGTGCGGCATTTTTTTCTTTCCGAGCGTTCACAGATCAGGGGCGTGATGATGTCCACCCCCACTTCGGTTGCTTTTTCCACGAACCATTCAAAACGGTCCATGTTTTTGGTGGGGGCAACGGCAATGTGGAGGCGGTAGGGACGTGCGCCGTAATTTTCTGTTGTTCCGGTGATCAGGATACGGCATCCGCGCGGGTCCGTTTCAAGGATCCTTCCGGTACACAGACTGCCTTTGCCGTTGGTAAGAAAAATGATGTCCCCGGTTTTCAGCCTCAGTACCCTGGTGCAATGAACGCTTTCCTCCGGGGAAAGAATGTGTTCCGGTGTTTGAATATGTGGGGAGTAAAACAGATGCATGACGTATCAGGAGAACCACTCATGTGGCAGCGGGAACGATTTTCCGGTAGATTTGTCAAATGTGGACATGACGCTCCTGGAGCGTACCCGCACGGTCCCTTTTTCATCAACGATCTCCTGAACAAAATGTAAACTGCGCTCTCCTTTTTTTTCTATGCCGGTCTCCACAAAAAGCGTGTCTGTCAAAAAGCAGGACATCATGTAATCATACTCGGTATGGACCAGGATCAGGATCTTGTCGTCTTTGAAATAGTCTGGAGCATAGTTCGTTGAGTTCAAAAAGAAATCTTTGCGCGCCACATCGCAATAATGCCCGAACATCACGTTGTTGACGTGTCCCAGCATATCAATGTCATTGAAGCGGATTTGTATGGGTGTTTTCTGCATGAGTGAATGGTTGTTAAGGTCTGATGATCTCTATTTCGTTTTTCAGTCCAACCCGGATGATGGATGAGGGCTGGCCGGTAGAATTGTTTTCCAGAAAAGAAGGGGCAGTCCAATCCACCCGGTTCATCAGGGCTTTGTCGATTTGTGAGAATTTTTCCGGGGTTTTTGTTCCGCTGCTGTTGGCAGAGGTGGACAGTACGGGTCTTTTCAGCATTTTGATCAGCGCCCGGCAGAAAGGATGGTCAGGTATGCGTATGGCAACACTGCCGTCTGGACCAGTTACGCCGGGGGCCAGGTTCATGCCCGCCGGATAGATGATCGTTATAGGCTTGTCGGCAACGGAAAGGATTTCTTCCGCAATGGAAGGGATCTGTTCCACATACCGGGACAACATATACAAGTCCGATACCAGGATGATGTAATTCTTGACGGCAGGACGGTTTTTCAGGATCGTCACTTTTTCAACGGCCGAGGCATTGCAGGCATCGCATCCCAATCCCCATACCGTGTCGGTGGGATACAGTATGGTGCCCCCGGAGCGAAGCACTTCTGAAGCTGTGCGGGTAAGGGCAATGAGGTCCTGATTTTCTCCCATGGTTTAGTAATATAAACGGTTTCGTTTTCTCCAGTAGCGTACCAAAATAAATCCGAAGATCATTCCTCCCAGGTGTGCAAAATGGGCTATGTTTCCTCCGCCCACCAGGCCCAGAACCAGTTCTATGACAGCGAATATGATAACAAAGTATTTGGCTTTCAGGGCTATCGGCAAAAATATAATACGCAGTTCATTGTTGGGGAACAGCATCCCGTAAGCGAGCAGAATGCCGTAAACGGCCCCTGAGGCACCAACGGTCGGGGTATTCATCAGCATGCGGTAACGGGTGAGCGCCTGCATGGCCTCCACTCCGTTTTCATTGATCTTGCTGACAAGGGATGACGCCTCGATCCACTGTACGCCCATGTGCAGCGCCGCTGCACCCAGTCCGGTCACCAGGTAATAGAGGAGAAATTTTTTGGGCCCCCAGAGCTGCTCCAGCACCGAACCGAACATCCAGAGTGCGTACATGTTGAAAAGCAGGTGTCCGAAATTTCCGTGCATGAAAATGTGGGAAACGATCTGCCATGGCTTGAAAAAAGGAGAAGCAGGATAGAACAGGGCAAAGCGCTGTAGCATGAATTCCCGGTTGATCATCGTCAGGATCAGCATAAACGCATTGATGATGATGATGTTGCGGATAACTAGTGGTATGTTGGCGAAGAAACCGCCTCTGTTGTATTGGTACATGATCTAAGTAAAGTATTTGTCAATTTGTTCCATCGGGACAATGGTCATACATATTCTTCCGTCCGGTGTGCTGTTTGGCTCCTTACAGGCAAAAAGCCTGTCAATGAGAGCCTTTCCGGCAGCCCCGCTCTCATCTTGTCCGGCCGCTGCCCTCCGGCGTGCCAGCAGTGCGCAGAGACGTTCCCCGTAAACCGCTGTTCCGGGGTCCTCCCCCGTGCCGGAGAGGATCTCCTGAACAGATTCCCTGATTGCGGCCTCATCTATGGGGTGGTCAGGAGGTACGGCAGTAATGTTCTCATTGTCATCGGCTTCAAAGCCCATTTGTAACAACCTGTCCCGGTTTGCTTTCAGGAGGATGGACTGGGAAGGCTGCAAGTTTAGTGCCACGGGAAAATAGAGTTTTTCGGGTACGGGTTTTCGTTCCCGCAACCCGGGCAACAACTCTTCGTAATAAACCCGTTCCAGAGCCCTTTGCCGGTGGACAATCAGCAGGCCCGAAGCAACCGGGGTGATCAGGTATTTTTTTCGGATCGGGATTACGGGTGTTTCGTAGGTCTGTAAGGGCTGTTCTTCAAAAATGCCTGAGGAGCGGTTTTCTCCCGGTTCCCGGAAAGGATCAAAAAGCGGATCGTAGCGTAGCCGGGGCGGTGAAACGTGTTCGCCCGGGGATGGGGGAACGGGAATATGGTGTTGCATGGCCCCCAGTTCAAAGTCTATGCTGGGGCCAAGTGCAAATTTGCCCAGTGTTTCGCGGATCACTGCCCCGAGCATCTGGAAGATCACGTTTTCATCTTCAAACTTGACTTCGGTTTTGGACGGGTGAATGTTCACGTCAATCATGGCGGGGTCGGTTTCCATGTATATGAAATACGACGGCATCCTGTCCTGGGGCAGCAATTTCCCGTAGGCGTTCATCACAGCCTTGTGCAGGTACGGACTTTTGAAATATCTTCCGTTAACGAAAAAGTACCTGTGCCCTCCTTTTTTAAAGGAATCCCGCGGCCGGCTCACATAGCCGCGTATCTGCACCAGGGAGGTATTTACATGAATGTCGAGCAGCTGGGAGTTCAGCTCTTTTCCAAGCGTCCCGGTGATGCGGGACCGTAACGTGTCACAGGCAGGCAGGTGGTATACCGTGCTTTCGTTGTGGGTAAGGGTGAAAGTCTTATCCGGATGGCACAGGACCACCCGGTGGAATTCTTCCATAATGTGACGTAACTCAACGGCTTCCGATTTGAGGAAGCGCCTTCGTGCGGGGACATTGAAAAAAAGATTCCTTACACAAAGATCGGACCCTTGCGGACAGACGATCTCTTCCTGCGAAGTAACGGCAGATCCCGCAATGGTAATTTCCGTCCCCATTTCATCTTCTTTTCTGCGGGTACGCAGACGCACATGCGCTATGGAGGCAACGGAAGCGAGGGCCTCGCCCCTGAATCCGAATGTCTGTACCTTTTGCAGGTCTTCCACGTCATGTATCTTGGAAGTGGCGTGGCGTTCGAAGGCCAGAGGCGCATCTTCCGGGCCCATGCCGGATCCGTTGTCTGTGACCTGCATAAGCGTAGCTCCTCCGTCTGCCAGTACAACATCTATCCTGTCTGCACCGGAATCCACGGCATTTTCCATCAATTCCTTGATGACAGATGCAGGCCGCTGGATGACTTCTCCCGCGGCTATCTGGCTGGCAATATGGGGAGGAAGAACGTGGATCATTGGAATAATTTAAATAAATAACTGAACCCCTGTGTCAGGTATACCGCAAGGACCATGATCACGATAAGGGAAATTACAATGATGGCCCGGATGAGCTTCTGACGTGCAGGATAACGCCGTTCCACCTCGTGTCGTTTCTGAAAAGAGCCCCTGATGGATCCCCCGGGTACGTACGGTTTGTCCTCATTTTTTTTGGTGGCGGCGACTTTTTCCCGGGACTTTTTTACGCGTTCTTCAAACGCTTCTTTTTCGGGATCCCAGTAAACAGGTTTGTAATTGAAAACCCTGTGCTGCGGTGTTCTGAAAAATGATATTCTAAATGCCATAACGGTAATTTTTTAAAGCGGTAGATTTAAGATGATCCTGTCGCCTTCACGGGTTTCTTTCGCCTGTCCGCCGGTAAGGCCGTTGATGATCATCAGGCCCAGTCCGTCTTCATCCTGAGCGCTGTTCAGGATGGTACCGAGCCGGGCGTCGGCTGTAAAACGTATGCCTACAGCATTGTTTTTTTCCGCATAAGAGACGAACAGGCCGATACCTCCGGTTTCCCGGATCAGGTCCCTGCGGCTTTCCGTGCCGGGATGGCCGTCCCTTCCCATGCACAATTGCATGGTCTCTTCTATCAGGTGCATGATAGCATCCCGCCGGCCGGGACCCAGAAAATGTTTTTCACAGAACTGGAAAACCTCTGCGGTAAGCGCGTAAATATCGTAACGGGGATAATCTTCAATGAGCCAATCCAGGTTCCTGACACGGTTGATGAAGGTGCGGGTTGCCTCTTTTTGGGGATCGTCGAATATCCGGGAAGGAGGGCCTTCTTCGAAAATGATCCCCTGATCCATATAGAACACCCTGGAGGAGACATCGCGGGCAAACTGCATCTCGTGCGTAACGATGACCATGGTCATGCCTGTTTTGGCCAGGCGCCGGATCACCCCCAGCACTTCACTTACCATGGTGGGGTCAAGGGCCGAGGTGGGTTCGTCAAAAAGGATGATATCGGGGTCCATGGCCAGGCACCGGGCAATGGCCACACGTTGTTTCTGACCTCCGGAGAGCTCCGCCGGATAGGCATTCTCTTTGGCTGCCAGCCCTACCATTTGGAGTAATTCGCGTGCTTTTTCGCGTGCCTGTTCCCTGGATTTGTGCAGGAGCTTAACGGGTGCAAGCGTAAGGTTATCCAGCACGCTCAGGTGCATGAACAGGTTGAAGTCCTGGAAAACCATGCCCATTTTTTGTCTAAGCAGGGCGACTTTGGCCCCCGCCGCGGTAATCTCGGCCCCGTCAATGAAAATGCGGCCGCCGGTAGGAGGGTCCAGCAGGTTCAGGCATCGGAGGAAAGTGCTTTTTCCTGTGCCGGAAGGACCAATGACAGAGATCACCTCTCCTTTTTTTATGTGAGCGTTCACGTCTGTCAGCACTGCCAGATCGCCGAATTTTTTCGAGACATGTTCCACCCTGATCATAGGCCGGCCTGTTTTATGTAATCGTCAATTACCCCGGGAAAATACATGTGTTCAAGTTCGTGGACCTTTTGGGCCAGTGAGTCGGGAGTATCTGCCGGATCAACTTTACAGGTAGCCTGGAAAATCACCCGGCCGTGATCGTAGAGTTCATCAACAATGTGTACGGTGATCCCCGTGCTGGTTTCCCGGTGATCAAGAACAGCCTTGTGTACCCGGTCGCCGTACATGCCCGGACCGCCGTATTTTGGAAGCAAAGCCGGATGGATGTTTACGATTTTACCGGGGTAGGCGCGGATCAGATGCGCCGGGATTTTCCACAGGAAGCCTGCCAGTATGATGAGATCAACCCGGTGTTCTCTGAGCAGTCCCAGGACACTGTGCTCCCGTTCCGGAGATTCCAGTTCTTCGCGTGAGAACAGGACGGCGGGAACCCCTGCCTGCTGCGCACGTTTGAGTACGTATGCCGCGGGGTTGTTGCATAAAAGCAGCACCACTTCCCCGCGGGTAAGCCTGAGGATGAGGTTTTCCGCATTGGAACCGTTCCCTGACGCAAAAACGGCAATTCTTGTCATAACTTACAAAGGTATGGAAAAATCGTTATTTTTGTGTAATGATGAAAACAGCTACAACAGAAACGAACCCTGTCCCCGCGAACGGGATAAAATCCAGTGAAAGCCAATCTGTTGCGGGGTTTGCTTTGCCCCGGGTTGGCAACAGCTCTGATGATCTCAGACTTGTTGCAGGCATGCAGATTCCCCGGATCGGTAACGGTTATGATGTACACGCCCTGGCCCCGGGGTTGCCTTTCTTCCTGGGCGGATTACGGCTGGACCACCCCAAAGGATGTGTAGCCCATTCAGACGGAGATTGCCTTATCCATGCCGTGTGCGATGCCCTGCTCGGGGCCCTGGCCCTGGGTGATATCGGCACTCATTTTCCGGATAATTCGGAGGAATTCCGGGGAATTGACAGCAAGATCCTGTTGAAGAGAACGTATGATATGATCCGGGCTACAGGATACAGACCGGGTAACGTGGACTGTACGGTTTGTCTGCAGGCTCCAAAGATCTCTCACAGGATACCCGAAATGCGTGCGGTGATGGCCGGGATCCTGGAAATTCCGCAGGATCGTATTTCTGTCAAGGCCACGACTACGGAATACCTGGGCTTTGTTGGCCGGGAGGAAGGCATTGCCGTATATGCCACTGTACTGCTTTGGCCGGTTGGTTGAAATCAAACTCCCGTTTGTGTGTTTCAAAATAATTCTTACTTTTGCAGCTCCGCAGCGGCGAGGTAGCTCAGTTGGTTAGAGCGCATGATTCATAATCATGAGGTCACGAGTTCAATTCTCGTCCTCGCTACGAAAAACACCTGCAAAACACCTGCCTATGGCGGGTGTTTTTTTTGGAGGGGGGGGTGGAGGTTCCACCTCTATCCCCCAAAATTTCCTATATTTACAGGGATGAATTTTGATATACATGTTTTCGGAGAAGGTTTCCACCGGTTTGTCCAGCAGGAAATGGATTGGTTTACTGTGCCCCTGGGTCTTCTGTTTCATGTGCTGGCTTTTCTGGTTTTGATACTGGTCTTTATTTACGGGAACAAGGTCCGAAAGTTGTTTACTGTGTACTTTACCATAAACTGGCTGTTCCTGTTTGGTTACTGGGGAGTCTATGCCATTGTATATTGGGCCCGTATTGGTCCTGTTTATCTGGCGACTTTCGTGATGACCCCCATCCTGTTGGGATTCATTGCAGCCGAGTGGATACGGGAATGTGTCCGGCCCCGTATTGATATTGATCTGAGGAATATTCCTGCCTGGCGGTATTGGGTTCTGGTTATTGTGGTATGGGGTTTATGGTATCCGACCTATCTTTACGGGGAAGGTTTTGTGTTTCAGGCCAGGGACCTGTTGTTCTCAAATTTCGGACTGATGCCCTGTCCCACTACCATGGCGGTGCTCGGTTTGTTTACTTTGAAATATCCTGCCGGGAACAGAAGGTTGTTTGTTCTGTTAACCATGTTTTCTTTGATTGTTGGAATACCCACTGTGGCCACCGGCTGGATTCCGGACATTCCTCTTATTATGATAGGGGTCTATGGCGGCATCATGCTTGTCTTTTTGAGACGACAGAAACGTAAGAGTCAGATTTGAAAGAACACATATTTATGGAGTTTACAGAATTAATACAACACCGTCAGAGCGACAGACGCTATACCGATAAGCCGGTTGAGAAAGAAAAGATCGCAACATGCCTGGAAGCGGCGAGACTGGCTCCTTCGGCAAACAATTCCCAGCCGTGGAAATTCATCGTGGTGGATGACCCGGATCTGAAAGACAGGGTTGCGGACTGCTCGGCCAGCCTGGGAATGAACAAATTTACATTCCAGGCACCGGTTATCATAGTAGTGGTGCTGGAGCAGGAAAATATTTTCTCCTCTATTGGCGGGAAGGTCAAAGACAAAATTTTCTGTCATTACGACATAGGAATTGCCGTAAGTCATTTTTGCCTGCAGGCCGCCGAACTCGGATTGGGCACCTGCATCATTGGCTGGTTTGATGAAAAAAAGATCAGGGAATTATTGAATATCAACAGGAAGCGGCGCGTTCCCCTGATCATTTCGCTCGGCTATCCGGGTGCACCCGTACGACCAAAGAAACGCAAATCCCTGAAAGAGATCAGCAGCTGGAATACCTATTGAAACTATCCAGACTGTGCAGCCGGGGGATCGGATCAGTCAATATCCTTTATCATGTCATCCAGCAGGTCTTCCACGTGTTCCCGGCTTTCCCCCATATCTGCTCTCCAGCCGCCTTCAAATTCCTCATCATCCGATTTGTAGATGGTTTCCCCGTCCCGGCTTTCTATGACATAATAATGATGGACATCGTCATCGTCGTATTTCGCCACGTAATACAGAATGATCTCGGCTTCGTATTCCGTATCCACCAGTTTCCAGAACTGGCTGTGGTCTTTAACAAGCATTTCGCGGGTGTTGAGGCAGCCCATTATCTGCCAGCGATTGTCTCCATACATCAGCGGCACATAGACCTTGGCCCCTTTTTCCAGTAATTTTTCCGGGTCACGACGGGATATCCTTTGCAATTGTTCGTCATAGACATCGTGCTTGTTTTTGTTGTACTGGTAATATACTACTTTGCCGTCGTATTCCAGGAAGTCTACTTCTTTAACCGGAATTGTTTTCTTCACACCATATGAATTTTCATATTCAATGGACGTTGAGGTAACATTAATTACGGTAATGTATTCGCCTTTCCTTTCAGAGATCTTCAGGTAATCAAAATATGTCTGAGCCGCAAGCAGGATTGGAAAGGCACAGAACATTGAAGCAATCAGCAGTTTCTTCATAACGTTTACTTTGAGTTGGTTAAACTTGAGTAAATATACAATATTTTCTCGTGCATGGTGTATACGTATTCATAAAAAAGAAGGCTTTACCGGAGGGCTGTAGGAGAAAAAGCATTCTCTGAAAGGTCCGTACCCATTTGAAGACGGTTTACAATCATTTCGGAGACCCTTTTGTTCTGTACATTTTCCATGACCATACGGTGTGCGAAATACGTCTTCCCGGTTTGTTCCTTATAGTCCGAAAGGTGTTGGATCCGGTGTAAGTTCCCTGAAAAATCATAGTATTCAACTCTGTGGCTCACATAATTTTTCTGATCTATGTAGCGGACAGTTTTACTGTACCCGCTCGCCTTTTGAATATCCGTGTCAATGCCTGTCGTTTCTATTTTCCAGCAGGTATTGCCGTTGTATTCTACTGTCCCCAGTAAGGTATAATTGAAATCCGCCTGGTTGGGTTTGCTCATGTCTGCATTGGTAAATTCTGACCCCATAAAGCTTTTGCCTTTTTCAGAGCTTATAATACGGCGGACCTTTTTTAGTGCAGGCATAAAGATCCACATATCATCGTCTTTATCCGGGTGATCATAGATCAGTAACAAGGTCCCTTTTACATCGGCTGGTGCAGTAAAACGAATCAGGGTTTTGCCCACATCCCCGAATTTTCCGGAACTCATGGTGATCTGCCGTACCCTTTCATTTCCCTTGCTGTCACGTATAAAAACGGTCAGGTCCATTTCCATGGGCCCGATATCGGCAGCTTCGGCGGATCTCTTGCTGATCTGGGCTGCTGTCTGGCCGGATACCGGCAGCGAAACTGACAACAGCATCAAGCAGGCGGTCAGCACGGACAATTTTATTTGAATCGGTTTCATTCGTAAGTGTTTTTAATGGGTTTATTTAAAAATTCGGGTCTGAACAAGTAACACATAGCGGGAACTAGTACCAGTCCGCTCACAAGGCAAAGGATAAGCGACACGATGATCAGAAAGGCAAAAGACCGTATGAGCGGAAAGGCCGACAGGAACAGTACGGCAAATCCCAGCATGACCGAACAAGCGTTGATAATGATTCCCCTGCCGATCGTTTTGAGCGTGGAGGTTATGCTTCCGGCATAATCATTTCCCGAGGCAAGTTCCCATTTTATCCTCCAGAGCACATGAATGGTAAAATCCACCCCCAGTCCGATGGAAATTGAGGAAAGCAGGGCGGTTACGATATTCAGCTCAATACCCAGCCAACCCATCAGCCCGAAGGTACACAGTACGGCAAAGACCAGTGGCAGACTCCCGAGCATTCCTGCATAAATGCTTTTAAAGATCAGGCTCAGCAATATGAGGATCGCCACAAACGCCGCCAACAGTGAATAATACTGTCCGTGTTCCACAGACTCACTGATATCTTTGTCCGTAAGGCTGGGCCCTCCGATCACCGGTGTCAGTGAATCCTTTTGTGAAAGCCGATGCAGCATGTCAGGGATTTGTCGTACCTGCGCAAGGTTGTCCGCCTGGTACTGGATGGTCATCAGTGTTTTGGTATAGTCGAAACTTACGTATTGTTCCAAATCTGCCGGATCACCACTCATGGAATACAGTTCCAGGTATTGGGCAATCGCCTGTTGCGAAGGGGGAATGGCGTCATAGCCCGATTCTGTGGAATCGTTCAGCGCTTTGCTGATTTTCCTGACTATGGTGGCAAGAGAAGTCACCGTCCCCACGTTGGGCAGCATTTTAAGTTCCTGTTCATAACGGTCCAGGCTATTCAGCAGCCCGGGATCCGTCACGTCTCCGTCATACATCGCATAGATCACTTTACTTCCCCCGAAATGGGTATCTGCAATGCTAATTGCCTTATTAAAAGCGTGTTTTTCCGGCAAGACTTTATTTGAATCGGGGGCGATTCGCAGGAACAGCAGTCCGGCCGCACTTAATCCCATAAACAACATAAAAACAATGACTACCATCCTGGGTCTTTCTGTAATCCGGTGCGCTGTCCGCGTCAGCACTGAAGTAAAAAACCCATTGGTCCCGTTTGATAATGTTTTACGGGCATTGCCTTTTTTCAGCAACGACATGACGGCCGGAATGAACAGCAAACTGCAAAGCAGGGCAAAGGTTATCCCAAGCGCGGTGACAACACCCATTTGCCGGGCCGGGATCAGAAGATGTGCTGCCAGACCCAGGACACCCACAATCGTGGTAAGACCGCATAAGGCCACCGGTTTGACAAGATACGCTGTTGTTTTTGTGACAAGGGCGTTAACGCTCAGATCCGGTCCGGCTGCATTGAGGTCCTGGAAACGTGCTACGAAATATACCCCGTAATTATTCGCTATGGCGATCATCATTATGGGTATGAGCACCCCAATTAAACTGAGTTCCCACCCGAAAACCGGGATCAGGGCCAGACAGATCACTATGGAAAAAAGCACGGCGGAGAATG
>Ga0265295_1003707_pt1 | contig 21739 bp, 24 predicted proteins | sample Munlansysbiofilm_FD_192503 | JGI IMG/M metagenome (GOLD analysis project Ga0265295, IMG submission 192503) | Leachate microbial communities from a municipal landfill in Southern Ontario, Canada - Methane capture system biofilm | ecosystem: Engineered > Solid waste > Landfill > Unclassified ...
AAGCATGCTTTGAATAAATTTGTATCAGGGTGTGCTTTTTTTATTACATTTTCAAACTAAGGGTTTTGTTACATTTTCAGAGCGGTGATAACAAAGCTGGTTTTGCAATTATGATGCTATGATAAATAAAAGATCTCCAGATATTCAAACTATAAATGAAATTCAAGTAAAATGGTTTGAATATGTGAACCAGTCTGTAGATGAGACTTTCTTTATGACTGACATTCTTGCTCTAATATCCGATGATGAAGAGCAATACCATAATATTCAACACAGCTATGATGACTTATTGAGCAGAGCAGATTCAAATGATCTACGAACAAAAGAAATAGGGGATCTAGGTGAAAGTTTGGCTTATGGACATGAGTGTAAAAGAATTTCTATTGGAGGCAGAGAAGACCTATTGCATTTGATTAAATTGATCCCAACTTCTTTTGCTGTTGGATATGACTTGCAGTCTGTTGAACTCGACGAAAGAAAAAGATATATAGAGGTTAAGACTACTATAAGTAGTAAAAATATTTCTTTCCATAGATTTCACCTTACTCCAAATGAATGGAATACAGCGAAATCGTTAGCAGACAGATACTTTGTATATAGGTTATATATAAGCACGGAGTCAAAAAAACTATACATTTTACAAAATCCAGATAAACTCTATAAAGACAATAAGATTGATATGATGATAAATAGAAGTATGGGGGTGGAAATAACCTTCAGCCCAGAAATTAGTGGTGAGTATCAGGAGTTGTTGTCATGGTCTTAATAAAAGTGGCCTCATTATTTAGTGGTTGTGGCGGAACTGATTTAGGTATAGAAGGTGGGTTTGATTTTTTAGGAATACATTATAAAAGGCATAATACAGAAATTGTCTATGCAAATGATATAGAGCAATCTGCATGTGAAATATTTAATCATAACTTTAATGTAAGATGTGTAAATGAAGATATTAGGAATATAAAGGCATCAGATATTCCAAATCATGATATTCTTACCGGAGGCTTTCCTTGCCAATCATTTTCAATTGTCGCACAAAATCCGCCAAGGCTTGGCTACAAGGATGAAAAAGGAAAATTGTTCTTTGAAATGGTAAGGATTCTTAAAAAAAAACAGCCAAAAGTATTTATTGCGGAAAATGTGAAAGGCATTTTATCAGCAAACAAAAGAAAAGCATTCCCTCTAATTATCAAGAATTTCGAAGATGCCGGCTATAATGTCAATTGGAAATTATTAAACTCCGCAGATTTTGGTGTTCCTCAAAGACGAGAACGCGTTTTTATTGTCGGTGTAAGAAAAGACCTAAATTATAATATTTGTTTTCCCTCTGGTAAGTATACTAATAATCATGTTCCCCTTAAAAAAATTCTTTACTCTGACTTCGATATTCCTGAGAAATATTTTTTCAGTGATAGGGCTGTTCAAGGTTTAATGAATTCTAATAAAGCAATGAATAAAGGAAGAGCTCAAGACCCAGAAAAACCTTGTAATACTGTAGGTGCTCATTTAGCAAAAGTTTCATTAAACAGCACCGATCCAGTAATGATGACTAATGGCAGATATAGGCGTTTTCTTCCAAGAGAGGTTGCACGGATTCAATCGTTTCCAGACAGCTTTAATTTAGTAGGAACAGATTCATCACAGTATAAGGCCCTTGGGAATGCAATACCTCCAGTTTTTATGTGGAATATAGCTGATGCAATCATAGAACAGATATTTAATAGGACGTATTCACTAAAAGAGTTCTCTGGGCAATATGAATTTGTTTTTGAAAAGGAAGAACTCTTCCGCACATCAGTGTGCTCGGGCTAAAGATGAGTATGGAAGATATTTGTAAAACGGAGTGATTTGTTAGATCAATAATGGACAACTTTTTAAGTTTGTTTTGACTCGTTCCAAAGCTCTTGCTTTGGAATGCAGTTTGAGGAATAGAATTTGTTCAAAGGGTCAGGTCTGATCTTGACTTATTGCACAGTAAAAAAAGTCAAAACAAGATTTTATCTTTTTTCAGAACCTCTGCACTTCCAGAAAGACCTTAAAATGAAGTAAAAAATCTAAAAAATGTAAATAACCAAAAAACAAATGTTTAAAAATAACCAATAAATTTAAACTACTTACAAATGTTTTAAACAAAAATTATTAACAATGATAATAAACTTTTTTTATGGTTTCAAAATCCGCCCGTTTTCCATAACATAAACAAAATCTCCTATTTCACTTGCTTCTTCATGGTCATGGGTAACCAGAACAACAGGGCAGTTTATTTTGTCCCTTGCGGAAATCAGAAATTCACAGCCTTTTTTCCTGTTTTTAGGGTCAAGGGATGAAAAAGGCTCATCTAAAAGAAGGATATCAGGCTGTCTTGCAATTGCCTGTGCCAAAGCTGCTCTCTGCCTTTCTCCGCCTGATGCTTTTGAAGGTTTTCTTTTTCTTAAATGGGAAATTTTGAAATGCTCAATAAGCTCATTTCCAAAGTCTTTGTCTTTTGCTGTGTATAAAATATTTTTTTCAATATTCCAGTGCGGAAAAAGAGTGTATTCCTGAAAAACATAGGAAATTTTTCTTTTATGGGGAGGAATGTTTACTTTTGTTTTACTTGAAAAAAGAGTTTTATCCTTAATTTCAATTTTTCCGGTACTTGGTTTTTCAAGTCCTGCAATAAGCCTTAAAAGTGTTGTTTTTCCTGCACCTGAATCTCCGATTATTGAAACAGCACCTTTTGCATCGCAATTAATTTCAGCATTTACAGAAAAATTTTTCCTTATTTTTTCAACATATACTTTAAGCATTATTTTCTTAAAACTCCTGTAATAAGCCATGAAAAGAAAAGTCCTGTTACAAGCAAAATTGCAGACATTTTAAAGGCTCCTGAATAATCAAGCATTTCAACAGACTCAAATATTGAAACAGAAGCAGTTTTTGTTTTGCCCGGAATTGCTCCTCCAACCATTAGAACAACTCCAAATTCTCCAAGACAATGGGAAAAAACAAGGGCACATGATGCTGCAATTCCTCCAATTGAGTTTGGAATTATTACCATGAAAAAAGTTTTTAATTCTGAAAATCCAAGCATTTTTGATGCTTCAACAAGACGTTTGTCAAGTTTTTCAAACGATGCTGACATTGGCTGAAAAGCATATGGAATATTTGAAACCATAAGTGCTAAGAAAAGTCCCTGAAAAGTAAATACAAGCCTTTTTCCTGTAATATTTTCATAAAACTGACCTAAAAATGACTCCGGAGACATGGCAAGAAGAAGTAAAAAACCAAGAACAGTCGGAGGGATAAAAAGAGGAAGATTTAAAAAAGCCTGGGTAAAGGTTTTCCCGTAAAAGTTTTTAAAGCTTATTAAATATGACAAAGGCATTATTAAAATTATAAGAAACGGAGTAACAAAAAGAGCGATTTTGATTGTGAGAAAAAGAGATGTTATGTCTGTCATTTGTAAGTCCCAAAAACTTTTCAGGGTTTTTCATAACCATATTTTTTTAAAATATTGTCTGATTTTTTAACATATTCCACAAAATTATATGCAGACTTTTTTGCCTTTAAAATGCAGCCTCCCTGAATAACTGGTTCTGCTTCATCAAGACTTAAATAAAAACCGGTTTTTCCTTTTTCAGATAAAGCCTGGGACAGAGCACAAAATCCTGAATCAGTAAAACCTGAAAATGCATACTGAAATGACTGGGAAACATTTTTTCCAAAAACAAGTTTGTCTTTATATTTTAAAAGTCCCTTTTTTTCTAAAAGCTCATAAACTGTTTTTCCATAGGGTGCTGCATCTGGAAGAGCAATTGAAACGCTTTTTGAATTTTTAAAAACATCCTCAAAATTTTTCAAAATTTTCAGATTTTCAAATTTTGTCCATAAAACTGATTTTCCCTTTGCATAAAGAAAAAAATCTTTTCCGGTTTTGTTTTGCACAAGAAGTTCAGGCCTTTTTGTGTCAGCAGCAAAAAAAATGTCAAATGGTGCACTGTTTATTATCTGAGAGTAAAGCATTCCGGTTGAACCAAAAACCGGAGTGATTTTAACCTGATATTCTTTTTCAAAATTTTTGCTTATTTCCTTCATTGGAAGAATAAAGTTTGCAGCACAGGCAATTTTAAGTTCTTCGCAAAAACCATAATAAGGAATCAAAAGCAGTATTAAGACAATTTTTAAAACCTTCATTTTTTTATTTCCTTTTTGTTTGGTCACTGAATAAGAATCTTGTTTTTTTGGCCAGTTAATATGTAGATTATTATGATTTTAAAATAATAAAAAGAGTCTTATTTGACTTTTTTTATGCCAAATAAGACTTGATTTATTTTTTAAACTGCTTGATTTTCAATCAAAAGTTTAAGCTCATTTTTATCAAGAGGCCTTTTTTTATCAAGAGATAAGTTTTTAATGTTTTCCACAAGCATTTCAAACTGTGGATCTTTTAACATTATGCCTGTTTTTCCAATAAGATTTTTCACAGCAGCCTTTCCTGTTTTAAGTCCAATGGCTGTTTTTCTTTTTTCACCTGTAAGTTCAGGCGGATAAGGCTCCATGAGCAGAGGATCTTTTCCTATTGCATGAACATGGATTCCTGATTCGCATGAAAAAATATCTTTTCCTGCAAAAGCCTTTATTCTTGAAATTTTTATGTCTGCAAGCTTTGAAACCTTTATGCACAGATTTTTAATTTCAATGAGATTGTAATTGTTCCTGTTCATTACAACAAGCCTTGAAGCAATCTCCTCCAGTGGTGTAATTCCGGAACGCTCGCCAATTCCAAGAATGCTTGCGTCTGTGTAATCTGCACCTTTTTCAAGTGCTGCAACTGAATTTCCGGATGCAAGACCAAAATCATTGTGAAAATGAACTCCTATTTCAAGGTCTGTTTCGTTTCTGAAAAATGAAATCAGATCTCCTGCCATTAAAGGTGAAACAAGTCCTCTTGTGTCTGAAAACCGTATTCTGAAACCTCCGTTTGACTTAACAGCTTTGATTGCTTTTTTTATAAAGTCAAAATCCGCTCCGTAAAGGTCTTCAAATCCAACAGTTACTTCCATTCCTGAAAGGGAGGCTTTTCTCACGTTTGCTGATACCCTTTCAAGAAGCTCTTCCTTTGTGGTTTCAAGCCTTTTTTCAATGTGCTGCTTTGAAGAGGGAACGCCAATATTTATTCTTTTGATTCTGTAATCTGCCGCAAGCTCGATATCCTTTTGTCTGCATGGAGACCATACTGAAATAATTGAATTTTCAATTTTTTCTCCGCTCCATTTAAAAAGTTCGTCTATTCCCTTCATTCCTGTCCAGCCTGCTTCAATTTCTTCAATTCCTGAAGCTGCAAGACTTTTGATGATTTCTTTTTTTTCTTCATTATCAAAGTAGGTGTTGAAAAGCTGAAAACCTTCTCTAAGGGTTGTATCAATAATCATGGTAAAAGCTCCTTTCTTTGCAGTGCCGGATTTTAAGTTTCCGGCACTGCATTTACTTATCCCTGGATATAGGATGATACTTCAAAGTCGGGGTATGCATTACCTCCGTGTTCTGTCTGGTCAAGTCCTGTCATTTCCTCTTCTTTGGAAACTCTCAGTCCTATTGTTTTGTCAATGAGCTTGAACAGGATGAAAGCAAGAGGGAATGTCCATGCAAAACATGCTGCTATTCCTATAAGCTGAACTCCTATTATTGATGCTGATGTTCCGCCCATATTGAATATCCCTGCTGCAAGAGTTCCCCATGCACCGCATACGCCGTGAACTGAAACTGCACCAACAGGATCATCAACTCTGATTTTTTCAAAGAACAGTACAGAAAAGACTACTATTACCCCTGCTATTGCTCCGATTATTATACTGCTCATTGGAGAAACTGTTGCACAGGGACTTGTGATTGCAACAAGGCCGGCAAGAGCACCGTTCAAACTCATGCTTATCTCTGGTTTCCCGAATTTAACCCATGAGGTAATCATTGCAAGAATTGATCCTGCGGCTGCTGCAAGGTTTGTATTTACAAAGATCATTGCTATGTCTTTATTTGCTGCTGTTGTTGATCCGGGGTTGAATCCGAACCATCCAAGCCACAGGATGAATACTCCAAGTGCTGCAAGAGGAATATTGTGTCCTGGAATTGGTCTGATTTTTCCGTCTTTTGTGTATTTCCCGATTCTTGGTCCAAGAACTATTGCCCCTGCAAGAGCTGCCCATCCGCCTACGGAGTGAACTACAGTTGAACCTGCAAAATCTATGAATCCAAGTCCTTCAAGCCATCCGCTTCCATTGAAAAGGCTTCCCCACGCCCATCCGCCGAAAATCGGGTAAATTATTGCACTTAAGCCTATTGAATAAAAAATATAGCCTATAAATTTTGTTCTTTCAGCCATTGCACCTGATACTATTGTTGCAGCAGTTGCACAAAATACTGCCTGAAACATCCAGAAAGCCAGAACCCATGGATCTCCGCCTGGTGTGTAGTCGCTCAGGAAGAATCCTGTTGTACCGATGAATCCGCCCTTTGAAACACCAAACATAAGGCCGAAACCTACAGCAAAAAATACAATTGAGCCGATACTGAAGTCCATGAGGTTTTTCATCATTATATTGATGGAGTTCTTGGCTCTTGTAAAACCTGCCTCAACAAGTGCAAATCCTGCCTGCATGAAGAAAACAAGACCTGCTGCAATAAGTGTCCACAAATAGTCTGCGTGTGACTGTACAAGTTCTATGGCGGCTCTGTTCGATTCAAGAGTTATCGGATCATCGCCTGCAAAAGCAAGAGAAGCAGGTAGAGCAAGCCAGATGCCAAGGTTCAAAAATAATTTCATAATTTCCTCCCTAAAAGTCTTTATTGAATATTAAAAATTTATAATGCAGATTCGCCGTTTTCACCGGTTCTTATGCGGACTGCACTTTCAACCGGAATAACAAAAATTTTGCCGTCTCCGATTTTCCCTGTTGCTGCTACTCCGATTATTGTTTTCAATGCACTTTCAACCTTTGAATCCTCAACAACAACCTCGACCTTGACCTTGGAAACAAAATCAACCTGATATTCAGCTCCTCTGTATATTTCCTGGTGGCCTTTCTGCCTTCCAAAGCCTTTTACTTCGCTTACGGTCATTCCATTGATTCCCAGAGTTGTGAGTTTTTCCTTTACATCATCAAGTCTGAAAGGTTTGATAATCGCTTCAATTTTTTTCATAAGTCCCTCTCCTTAAAAAATTTGCCTTTTTACCGCCTGCTATCTGACAATGCACAACTCTTGCCATGTTTTTTAGAGATGTAGTTTTTTTGATATAACTTATTGATAATAAAGGTTATAAAAAAATAATCCCGTTATTCTTATAAGCAGTGATTAATTTGGTTATTTTTATAACTAATTGTTTTTATAGTTATATTTCGATAAAAGCACATTAATGTGTTAAAGTACAAAATTGTATTAAAATGGCAATGAAATCCGTTTTTTATACAGCAATAAAAAGGTTGTGATAAATTTTATTTTATAACTATTTGTTATTAAAGTATTTTTCAGCAACGCATCGTTGAAAAATAAAGATACAAAAATGTATTTTAACGTGCTTTGTTTCCCATTTTTATGAATTTAGTGTTTAGGTGTCATAATTTGAAATTCCTTTAAAATCTACATGTTAAGTGGTTTTTGTTCCTATGGCACACTCATTGCTTTATCTGGTTCAGAACCCACAAATTTGGAGAAAAAAATGAGAAAGGTAGCTATTTACGGAAAAGGCGGTATCGGCAAATCAACTACAACACAGAATACTGTAGGTGGCCTTGTTGAAATGGGATTTAATGTAATGGTTGTTGGGTGCGATCCAAAGGCTGATTCAACAAGACTTCTTCTTGGAGGTCTTTCACAGAAATCGGTACTGGATACATTAAGGGAGGAAGGTGAAGATGTTGAACTTGATGATATCAGACTCAAGGGTTTTAAAACCTCGTGGTGTGTTGAATCCGGCGGTCCTGAGCCTGGCGTGGGGTGTGCCGGAAGGGGAATAATTACTTCCATCAATATGCTCGAATCCCTTGGAGCCTATGAAGAAGAGCAGAACCTTGATTATGTTTTTTATGATGTACTGGGAGACGTTGTATGCGGTGGATTTGCAATGCCTATCAGAGACGGCAAGGCAGAAGAAATTTATATAGTCTGCTCAGGTGAAATGATGGCCATGTATGCTGCAAACAATATCTGCAAAGGTATCTTAAAGTATGCAACGTCAGGAAAGGTAAGGCTTGGAGGTCTTATCTGCAACTCAAGAAATGTTGACAATGAAAAGGAGATGATAGAGGAGCTTGCCCGTAAAATAGGAACAAAAATGATTTATTTTGTTCCAAGGGACAATGATGTCCAGAGAGCTGAAATTCATAGAAAAACAGTTATAGAATGGAATCCTCAGGCCCCTCAGGCTGATCATTACAGAAACCTTGCCAATGCAATTGACAAAAATGACTTATTTGTAATTCCAAAACCTCTGGAAATTGAGGAACTTGAAAAACTGCTTCTTGATTTCGGTCTGCTGCAGGTTGCCTGATATCATCAGGTTTTGATTTTTAATTATAATGTTCAAACAATAAAGGAGAAATCCAGATGATAATGATAAAGGCCGTTGTAAGACCTGAAAAATCAAATGAAGTTATGAAATCACTTTTTGATGCAGGATACCCGGCAGTTACAAAGATAGATGTGGCTGGAAGGGGAAAGCAAAGGGGTCTGAAGTTTGGAGAGGTTGTTTATGACGAACTTCCAAAGGTACTTTTAATGGTTGTGGTTCCTGATCTGGACAAGGATTACGTTATAAAGTCAATAATGACCTCTGCTAAAACAGGATCAAAAGGTTCCTTTGGAGACGGTAAGATTTTTGTGAGCGAAGTTGAGGAAGTTTACACAATCAGCTCAGGAGTAAAGGAAGGCGAGGAGGCAGCATGAAAGAAGTAATAGCCGTAATAAGAGCAAACATGATCAACCAGACAAAAAATGCTCTTCTTGAAATGGGATTTCCTGCATTTACTGCATGCAAGGCCCTTGGAAGGGGAAAAAGATCAGTGGATTTTCAGGTGATTCAGGCACTGGATAAAAACGGCTCACTTTCCGAAACCCCGGATCTTCTTCCTTCCATAAGTCAGGGGGGACGCCTTATTCCCAAAAGATATTTAAGCATAGTTGTACCTTCGGAAAGGGTTAAGGAGCTTGTTGATACAATAATCAAGGTGAACCGCACAAAGCAGCCCGGAGACGGAAAAATATTTGTGCTTCCGGTAAAAAATGTATTCAGGGTGAGAACCGGTGAAACCGGAGAGGCAGCTCTGGATGAAATGGCTGTATAATCAGGAGGTTTTATGAGTGAAATAATGACCGGGCCAGAAGTTAATCTTGAGTCCTGGGTAGACAATATAATTTCAAAGTATCCGCCTAAAGTTGCCAAAAAACGACGCAGACACATGGTTGTAAGAGAAGAGGGCGAGGCAGGCTGTTCACAGACAATTGAAGCAAACACAAGAACCGTACCCGGAATCATAAGCCAGAGAGGATGCTGTTATGCCGGGTGCAAGGGTGTTGTAATCGGTCCCATCGGAGATATGGTTCACATTACCCACGGTCCTGTCGGATGCGGATACTATTCATGGCTTACAAGAAGAAACATGTACAAGGCAAGGGATGACAAGAAAAACTATATGTCATACTGCTTTACAACAGACATGCAGGATCATGACGTTATTTTCGGAGGTGAGAAAAAACTTGCACAGGCAATAAGGGAGGCTGCACAAATTTTCAAACCTGCTGCAATCTCTGTTCATGCAACCTGTCCTGTGGGACTGATCGGTGATGATATCCATCAGGTCGCAAAGGATATGGAAAAGGAAACCGGAATTCCTGTAATGGCTTTCAGCTGTGAAGGCTACAAAGGTGTCAGCCAGTCAGCGGGTCATCATATTGCAAACAACAAGCTTTTTACTTCAGCTGTTGGAAAGGTTGATGAGCCTCAGCCTGAATTTACAATAAATATTCTTGGTGAATACAATATAGGGGGCGATGCCTGGGAAATTGAAAGGGTATTTGAAAAGTGCAAAATCAAGGTACTTTCAACCTTTTCAGGAAATATGTCCTATTTTGAAATGGAAAAGTCACACAATGCAAAGTTCAATCTTGTAATGTGCCATAGATCCATAAACTATCTCGCTGAAATGATGGAGAAAAAATACGGGATTCCATGGGCAAAGGTAAACTTTATCGGGCCTGAATCCATGGCAAAAAGCATGAGAAAAGTTGCAGCTTTTTTCAACAATGATGAGCTTACAAAGAGAATTGAAGCAGTTATTGAAGAAGAGGTTGAAAATGCAAAAAAGGGAATAGAACCTTATCTGAAAGGGCTTGAAGGAAAAAGAGTAATGCTTTTTGTGGGCGGTTCAAGGGCTCACCATTATCAGTCTGTTTTCAGAGAGCTTGGAATGGAACCTGTTGTTGCAGGTTATGAATTTGCACACAGGGATGACTATGAAGGAAGACATGTAATCCCCACAATAAAAGTTGATGCAGACAGTAAGAACATAGAAGAATTAAAGGTTGAGGCCGACCCCGAAAGATATATGCCTGCAATTGACGAGGAATACAGAAAGAGGCTGGAAGAGGAGGGCGTTTTGTCAAATTATGACGGAATGTGGGCTGATATGGGAGGCGGAACTCTCATAATAGACGATATCAGCCATGTTGAACTTGAAAGGCTTATTCTTGATTTCAAGCCTGACCTGGTGTGTTCGGGAATCAAGGATAAATATGTGATTGAAAAATTCGGGGTTCCAAGCAAGCAGCTTCATAATTACGATTATTCAGGGCCTTATGCAGGCTTTAGGGGAGCGGTTAATTTTGCAAGGGATATAGACATGCTGATAAACAATCCTGCGTGGAAACTTGCAAGAACTCCTTGGAAAGACAGGCCTTTTCTCAATGCTTCGCTTAACAGCTGAATGAATACCAATGAGGGAGAATTAAAATGCTACACCATACACCGGACGAAATATCAGAAAGACATGCCTTGAAAATCAATCCTGCCAAGACATGTCAGCCAATAGGAGCAATGTATGCAGCTCTTGGAATTCACGGATGTCTTCCCCACAGCCACGGAAGTCAGGGATGCTGCTCCTATCACAGAAGTCATCTTACAAGGCATTACAAAGAACCTGTAATGGCCTCTACAAGCTCTTTTACCGAAGGTGCTTCGGTATTTGGAGGTGGACCTAACTTAAGGCAGTCACTTAAAACAATTTTTCAGGTTTATGAGCCAGATATTGTTGCAGTCCATACAACCTGTCTTTCAGAAACAATAGGAGACGATCTTCCTTCAATAATTAAAGGTGCTGTTGAAGACAAAACAGTGCCTGAGGGAAAGCATGTGATTTACTGCAATACACCAAGTTATGTTGGTTCGCATGTAACAGGATATTCCAACATGGCTGCAGGAATAGTTAAATGTCTTTGTGAAAAGGATGAAACCGAGTCTAAAAGAATTAATGTTATTCCAGGATTTACAGACCCATCTGACATGAGAAAGATAAAGGGAATGTTAAAGGAAATGAAGGCAGATTTTATAATGTTTCCTGATACTTCCGGAGTGCTTGATACTCCCCAGACTGCAGAGTATAAAATGTATCCTGACGGAGGGGCGAAAATAAGCGACATAATGCGTGCAGGCGGATCAAGTCTCAGTCTGTGCCTTGGGAGATGGTCTTCTGAAGCTGCTGGTGTTGAGCTTGAAAAAAAATGCTCAGTACCGTTTAAGGTTTTAGATCTTCCAATAGGGGTGCTTGCAACCGACAGGTTTGTTGAGGCTGTTTCCCAGGAAATGGGGCTTCCGGTTCCAAAATCAATAAGGGATGAACGCGGAAAACTTGTTGATATGCTAACAGATTATCAGCAGTATCTTTACAAAAAGAAAGTGGCGATTTTCGGAGATCCTGACACGGTTATTCCAATGACAGAGTTCCTTTTAAGTGCTGGAATGATGCCAAAGCACATAATTACAGGAACTCCTGGCAAGGCCTTTGACAAAAGAATAGATGCTCTGATGAAGGAACACGGACATGATTATGAATACAACTGCTCAAACTCTGCTGATCTTTTTTATCTTCATCAGCTCATTAAAAAGGAGCCTGTTGATCTTCTCATTGGAAACACCTACGGCAAATACATTGCGGCAGAGGAAAACATTCCCTTTGTAAGATTCGGGTTCCCGATTCTTGACAGGGTAGGGCACTCCCATTTTCCAAAGGCAGGATACATGGGAGGAATGCACTTTATTTCAGGAGTGATAAATACCCTTCTTGATAAAATGGACAGGGATACCCCTGAAGATATGACAATGGAACTTGTTGCGTAAAAACCGGAGGATAGGATGAAAAAACCAAAACATCATATATTTGTGTGTAAAAGTTTCAGAGGTGAAGAAGTAAAAGGGCTTTGTGCAAAACAAAGCCAGGGGGATTTTCTTTCATACATTGATTATGAGATTTCCGACAGGGGGCTTGATGCAATGGTTACGGCTTCAGGATGTCTTAAAATGTGTGAAAAAGGGCCTGTAATGGTTGTCTATCCAAAGAACTGGTGGTTTGGAAATGTGAAAACAAAAGAAGATATTGATGAGATTCTCGATGCTCTTGAAGAGGAAAGACCGGCGGAATCTTTCTTGATTCAGGATTAAAATATTTTGCGGATTTCCCGCTTGCACAATCCTGGCAGTGCAGTGGGAAATCCCTTTGGAAAAAGGGGGGAAAAGTTATGACCCTTGGCATACTTAAAGATAGAAAAGATCAGGTTGTAGAAAGAATAAACGGAAATGAAACTGTTTCATGCAGCAAAGAAAGTCTTGCAGGAGCTGTAAGTCAGAGGGCATGTGTTTTCTGCGGTTCAAGGGTTGTTCTTTATCCGATTGCGGATGCACTTCATCTGATTCACGGACCCATAGGCTGTGCTGCATACACCTGGGATATAAGAGGAGCATTGTCAAGCGGACCTGAACTTCACAGGCTGAGTTTTTCCACTGACTTAAGGGAAAGAGACATAATTTTCGGAGGTGAGAAAAAACTTGAAGCAGCACTTGATGAGCTTATTACAAGACACAATCCAAAGGCAGCCTTTGTTTATTCAACATGCATAGTCGGAATAATCGGAGATGATCTTGGTGCTGTGTGCAGAAAAATGACAGAACTTAAAAAAATCCCTGTAATTCCTGTTCAGTCGGAAGGATTTAAAGGAAGCAAAAGGGAAGGATATTTTGCTGCCTGCAAAGCCATGTTTACCCTTGTTGGAACAAAGGAACCGGAAAATATATCTCCTGTATCAGTAAATATTTTAGGCGATTTCAACCTTGCCGGAGAAATCTGGATAATAAGGGATTATCTAAAGAAAATGGGAGTTGAAGTTGTTGCAAACATAACAGGTGACGGAAGGGTTGACGACATCAGAAGGTGTCATGGTGCAGCACTCAATCTTGTTCAGTGCTCCGGTGCAACCCTTGATCTTGCAAAAATGATGAAGGAAAAATTTAACATACCTTTTTTAAGGGTTTCATACCTTGGAATCGAAGATATGGCTGAGTCTCTTTATATTGTTGCAGACCATTTTTCCCATATTGACAAGGATATTGAAGAAAAAACAAGGCAGCTTGTAAAAACCGAGCTTGAGCAGATCATGCCTGAAATCAGGAAAATCAGGGAAGAACTTAACGGAAAAAAAGCTGCAATCTATGTTGGAGGTGCATTCAAGGCTTTTTCACTTGTAAAGGCTTTCAGAAGAATAGGGATGAGTGTTGTACTTGTGGGTTCCCAGACAGGAACTGATGAGGATTACAGGGAGCTTGCAAAGATAACTGATCCCGGAACTGTGATTGTGGATGATTCAAACCCACGTGAACTTTCTGATTTTATTGTGGAAAAAGGTGTTGACGTGTTTGTGGGCGGAGTAAAGGAAAGACCCATTGCATACAAGCTTGGAGTTGCGTTCTGCGATCACAACCATGAAAGAAAAATAGCTCTGGAAGGTTTTACAGGTATGTTAAATTTTGCAAAGGAAATTCATAATTCAGTTACAAGTCCTGTGTGGAAATTTCACCCTGCAAGGCTTTCAAGGGTAGAAGAAAAAAGTTCGGAGGTGTGCTGTGGCTGAAAATCATGTTTCAACAACAAATGCGTGCAAAATGTGTACACCAATGGGAGCATCGCTTGCCTTCAGGGGAGTTAAGGGTTCCATGCCTTTTATTCACGGTTCCCAGGGGTGCGCCACTTATATGAGAAGATATATAATCAGTCATTTCAGGGAGCCTGCCGATATTGCATCTTCATCTCTTGGTGAAAAACATGCTGTTTTCGGAGGAGCTCCGAATCTTAAAAAAGGGATTTTAAATGTTACCGAAAAATACAATCCTGAAATGATAGGAATTGCATCGACATGTCTTACTGAAACAATCGGAGATGATCTTAAAATGATTACAACCGAATTTTTAAGTGAATTTGCAGACCTTGATCTTCCTCATCTTGTGACAGTTTCAACTCCAAGCTATTCAGGAACCCATCTGAACGGGTGGAAGCTTGCAGTAAGATCCATGATAGAAAAGTTTGCAGGGAGTTCACCGGCTCTTACTGCAGATAATACCATAAATATCTTCCCTAATTTTCTCTCTCCTGCCGATATCCGGCTCCTGTCGGGGATATTCAGGGAATACGGTCTGAAAACAATGATTCTTCCAAACATTTCAGACACCCTGGATTCCCCGTCATGGAGGGAATATATCAATATTCCAGAAGGAGGGACTTCGGTAAATGAAATTGCACTGGCTCACAGGTCAAAGGCAAGTATTGAGTTTGGATATTTTCATAAAGGAGAAAGTGCAGGCTCTTATCTTGAAGAAAATTTCAGTGTGAAAAATTATAATCTTCTTCCTCCTGTAGGTATGAGGGCAACAGATGCTCTTCTTTCGGCAATTGAAAAAATTACAGGACTTGAAAGGCCGCAAAGGTTTGTAAATGAAAGGGGAAGGCTTATTGATTCTCTTGTTGACGGACACAAATATATCAACTTCAAAAAAGCTCTTGTATACGGTGATGAAGATTTTGTTGTCTCAATGGTTTCCTTTCTTTGCGAAACAGGGGTTAAGCCTGTAATTGCTGCAAGCGGTGGAAAGGCAGATTTAAGAAAAAGAATTGAAGCAATATGTAAAGGCTTTTGTCCATGTCCTCTGGTTCTGGAAGATTCAGATTTTGACACAATAGAAATTGCGGCAGCAGATATAAAGCCTGATTTAATGATTGGAAATTCCAAAGGTTTTAAGATTTCAAAAAAACTTGGAATTCCTCTTATAAGGGCAGGATTTCCAATTCATGACAGGTTTGGAGGCCAGAGAATAATTACAACAGGCTATGAGGGAGCACTAAGTCTTTTGGATTTAATTGTGAATACAGCCATTACCACTCTTCAGGAAGAAACAAGGGTGGGATACGGATATATGTAAAGAGGTGATATTATGAAATCAAATTCTTCAACACACCCATGTTTCAATAAAAATGCATCCGGAAAATACGGAAGGGTTCATCTTCCCGTAGCTCCCAAATGCAATGTAAGCTGTAATTTCTGCAACAGAAAATACGACTGCGTCAACGAATCAAGACCAGGCGTTACAAGTGCGGTCTTAAATCCATATCAGGCCAGGCAATATATGAGGCTTGTAATGGAGAAAGCCCCCTATATAAGCGTTGCAGGAATTGCGGGCCCCGGAGATCCCATGGCAAATGCTTCAAATGTCTTAAAAACCATGAAGCTTATAAAGCAGGATTTTCCTGAGATGATTTTCTGTCTTTCAACAAACGGTCTTGGAATGCCGGGCCATGTTGAGGCTTTTGCAGAATTTATAAGTCATGCAACAATTACAATAAGTTCAGCTGATCCTGAAACAGGCGGAAAAATTTATTCAAGGGTTACAGACGGCAAAGCAATTTACAGCGGAGCAAAAGGCGGAGAGGTAATTCTTTCAAGACAGCTCAGGGCAATTCAGGAGCTTAAAAGTCATGGTGTTGCTGTAAAAATAAATTTTATTGCAATTCCAGGAATTAATTATGAACAGGTTGAAAATGTTGCAAAAATTGGTGCTTATCTTGGAGCTGATCTAATGAATATAATTCCGCTTATGCCTGTAGAAGACACAGTTTTTGCACATCTAAAGGAACCTTCTTCAAAAGAAATAAACGAGCTTCGCAAAAAAGCTGAAAAATATATCCCCCAGATGACCCATTGCAGACGCTGCAGAGCAGATGCTGTGGGACTTCTTGGAAATGATCTTTCATCAGAAATGGCTCCAGGACTTTTCAGATGTTCAAAAATGAGCTGTGAAGAAGAGAAAAAAGAATATGTTGCCGTTGCTACACGGGAAGGAATTCTTGTGAACGAACATCTTGGAAAGGCTTCAGGTTTTCATATCTGGGAAAAAACTGAAACCGGTGCAAGGTTTGTTGAAGAAAGAAAAGCTCCTTTGCCCGGAGGCGGTGATTCAAGATGGGAAAGTCTTGCCTCAGTCCTTCATGACTGCAAGGCAGTTCTTGCATTACAGGCAGGTACTGCCCCGGAAGATGCCTTGAAAAAACACAAAATAAAGGTGCTTTTGTGTTCAGGTCTTATTGAAGATGCAGTTGAGGCTTTTTTCAGCGGAAAGGGTACGGAATTTTTTACTCCCAGGCGTTTTGGGGTTGGCGGCGGATGTTCTAGCAGGGGTGAGGGTGCAGGGTGCTGCTGATTGAAAATAATGAAGTTACGAAGGGTTGCCTTCGTAACTTTTATTGCAAATATATTTTGAAGTATTTCAATTCTTTTAGTTTGAGTGTTTTGTGAAATTTTCATCCTTTATGATTATGATAATTGTCGTAGGAGTATTTTTTCTAAAGGAGGAAAATTAGAAACATTAAAAAAATATTTGGATGCCGGCTTTGAGTTGAGTGATGATCAGCTTTCTGACATATACTGCACCCCGAAGTTTGCGTATTGCTTTTTCTACAGTTTCAGGTCTGTTATTCATGACTGCATCGCCAAGTTCTGCAGACATTGGGTTTTCCATTGCTATTTTGTCCTTTATCTTTAATTCAACTGACATATATTCACCTTTTTCAAATGATTTGAACAGCAGGCTGCTTACAGGTCTTTTTTTAAATTAAATCCTGATTCAGGTTTACAATTGTTCTGCCCCTGTTTCTGCCGCTGAGCATCAGATCAATTTTTTCACTTAAAAGTTCAAGGGGAATTTCAGAAACAAATTCATTTATTTTATGATGGTTCCATTTTTCTGCAATGGCATCCCAGACTTTTTTTCTCAAAGGCATTGGACATTGCTGTGAATCAATTCCAATCAGTGAAACTCCCCTTAGAATAAAAGGGTATACATTGAGAGGCAGTTCATGTGAAGCCGCATTTCCGCAGCAGGTAACAGCTCCGTTCTGCTTTGTCGATTTGACTGCATTGGCAAGAATGTTTCCGCCTACAGTATCTATGCAACCGGCCCAGCGTTCTTTAAGAAGAGGTGCATTTCCTGCTGAAGCCTCCTCAATACTTATTACGGATTTTGCACCAAGGCTTAAAAGGTAATCTGATTCATCGCTAAATCCGTTGACGGCACACACAGAAAAACCCCCCTGATTTAAAATTGAAACCGCTATGCTTCCAACCCCTCCTGTTGCTCCGGTGACAAGTATTTCGCCGGATTCAGGGCTTATGCCTGAGTTTATAAGTTTGTATGCAGAAAGTCCTGCTGTAAAACCTGCAGTTCCAAACATCATGCTCTGTCTGAGGCTGAGTTTTTCCGGAAGAGGAACAACCCATGAGTCAGGAACTCTTATAAACCCGGAAAATCCTCCTGAAGTGTTCATTCCAAGATCATAGCTTGTTACAATAACTTTATCGCCCGGTTTGAAAAGACTTGTCTGACTGTCCTCAACAATACCTGCTGCATCAATTCCCGGAGTGTGGGGATATTTTCTGGTTACACCCTTATTTCCGCTGGCAGACAAGGCATCCTTGTAATTAAGGGATGAATAATAAACACGGACAAGTACATTCCCTGAAGGAAGATCTTCAATTCTGCGTTCCCTGATTTCGCGGTGAAAAATTCCTTTTTCCACTTCGTTTACAACAAGAGCTTTAAACTTTGTGTCTGACATTTTTCCTCCTTATTTTTGAATTTGCGATAAATGGTCTGTCAAAGATGCAATTGTATAATCAAGATTTTCTTTTGATTTATCAGCGGTATACATTACACATGCACCGAGAAGACCTGAAAAAATCATTTCAGTAACCTTTCTTGTATTTACGCCTTCAGCCAGACCGCCTCTTTTTTTTTCTTCATCCAGAAGAGTTCTGAACATATTCTTTAACCTTTCAAAACCCTTGTTTACTTCCTGTGCAAGTTTTGGAGCCTGATCATTCAGTTCCACAGACAGGTTGATAAAAATACATCCCCCAGGGAAATTGTGCTGATCTGCAAGATATTTATCCCTGTAATTTTCAAGGATTTTTTTTATTTTTTCCAGGGGCCTTTCAATTTCTTCAGTTCCTGAAAGGTTTTTTTCCTGCCAGAGTTTTCTTGCTCTGCTCAATGTGGCAAAATAGAGGTCTTCCTTTGATTTGAAATGGTTGTAAAATCCACCTTTGGAGGTTCCTGCTGCCTGAATGATATCTGTTACAGATGTGGTCATAAATCCCTTTACTGAAAAAAGCTTTAATGATTCATCAATTATTTTTTCTTTTATACTCACGGTGTATTCCTGTTTAAGTCAAATTGAGTTATTTCTTGCTGAATAAAAAATTCTGGTTTTTTGCCAATCTCTATTTAGTTTTTTTATCACAGACCGACCGGTCTGTCTTCTCATGAATATATCCTCTCATTTAACCTTGTCAATTGAAAATTTTTCTTAAGTCTCCAGTCTGGAATCAGAAAATCCGGATTTTCGGCTGTTACTATTTAGTTGTTGTTTTAAAAAAAAGTTCAATGGCTTATCATAAAAAATAAAATCCAAGTCAAAAAAGGAGCAGACATGAAAAAAATAGGACCTGTAAACGGATTATATCCAATGCCTACAACACTTATCGGAGCCATGGTTGACGGAAAGGCTAATTTTCTGGCAGCTGCCCATGTCGGAATTCTGAATCATGGGAAACCTCAGTATCTTTCTGCGGGGCTTAACAAGTCACATTATACAAATAAAGGCATAAAAGAAAACAAGGTGTTCAGCATCTGTATTCCTTCCTTTGATCTTGTTGTAAAAACAGACTACTGCGGCATTGTAACAGGGAAAAAAACTGATAAATCAGGGGTTTTTGAAGTTTTCACAGGAGAGCTTGAGAATGCACCGATGATAATGGAATGTCCTGTAAATATGGAGATGAAGCTGCACGATATTCTTGATTACGGAACACACGAGATTTTTGTGGGCGAAGTTTTTGAGACCCATGTTCATGATGGTGCTGTTAATGAAAAAGGAAAAATTGACATATCAAAAACTCAGCCTATGGTTTTTGACATGCACAGCATGACCTACAGAAAAGTGGGAGACATTGTGGGCAAATGCTGGAATATTGGAAAAGAACTTAAAAAATAACACGGAGGTCTGGATCTTGGATATTTTTGATGCCCTTAAAACAAGAAGAAGCATAAGAGCCTACACTGACAGGGAAATAAAAGATGATGATATAAAGACAATAATCAATGCAGCAATGATGGCTCCAAGTGCTGGAAATGCAAGACCCTGGCATTTTATAGTTATTAAGGACACAAACACACTTTCAAAAATTAAAAATATAAATCCCTATGCAAAAATGGCGGACAATGCAAAGGCCGCAATATTGATTTGCGGTGATATTTCTCTTGAAAAACATCCCGGCTTCTGGGTTCAGGACTGTTCTGCCGCAACCCAGAATCTGCTTTTGGCTGCCCATGGGCTGGGTATAGGAAGTGTCTGGACAGGGGTTTATCCCATAGAGGAGAGAGTCAAAGGCTTTAAAGAGCTTTTTAATCTCCCTGAGAATGTTATTCCTTTGTCCCTTTCCCTTCTTGGTTATCCTGAAAAAATTCCGGAATCAGGATCAAGATTTGAGGAAAACAAAATTCATTTTGAAAAGTGGTGCTGATTTTGTGATGAATAAAAAATTATTACGGATGTTTTTTTTATTTTAATGCCAATACAAATCAACTTGAACCTGAACTGATTCTTTATGTTTAAAAATTAAGCCGGAGGGACTATGGTTTTTGAAGAAAATATAGAGCAGCCTGTTCTTGTTACTGGAGGCTGCGGTTTTATCGGGAAAAGAGTAGTAAAAAAACTTTTGGACAAAGACATAAGAGTAAGGGTGCTTGCAGTTCCCAATGAAGAAATACCTGCAGACTGGAATGAAAAAGTTGAAATAGTCAGGGGCTTTCTTCCTGATGAAAAAACTGTAAAAGAGGCGTTAAATGGCGTCAGGACAATAATTCATCTTGCAGCCATAGTCTCGGACTGGGGAGATGAAGATTTTTTCTGGAAAGTAACAGTTGAAGGCAGCAGAAAAATTTTTGATGAGGCACTGGCCAATGATGCAAAGGTTGTTCTTGCTTCAAGCATAGTGGTTTACGGCGAACAAATCGGAAAAATAGAATGTGACGAAAAAACTTCCTATGGAAAAACTTTCGGACCTTACAGCAGGACAAAAAAAGAGCAGGAAAAACTTGCTCTGAAGTATCATAATGAAAAAGGAATGAAGCTTTCAATAGTAAGGCCTGCAAATGTTTACGGACCAGGGGCAGGAACCTGGCTTCATGATGTTATTGATGTCTTGAAAGGCAAAGCAGGGGGACTTGTTTCCGGAGGGAATATGAATGCCGGCCTTGCCTATGTTGATAATGTGGCTGATATACTTATTCTTGCCGGAGCCCAGGAAAATGAATCCTTAAGGATTTATATTGCCTGCGACTGCAGTGAAATTACATGGAAAAAATATTTCACTGATATTGCAGAAATAATTGGCGAAAAACAGCCCAAAGCTGTTCCATATTTTGCCGCATATCTTGGGGCCATTATTTCTGAAAAGATATGGAAACTTTTTAAAATAAAAAAAAGACCTCCCATTACCCTGGAAGCACTGAATCTCATTGGGTCTGACAACAGATTCTCTATTGATAATGTGAAAAGAGATCTTGGGTATGTCCCCAGGGTAAGTTACAGCGAAGGTCTTTCAAGAACAATTGATTATTTGAAGGAAAAAGGAATTGTAAAGATTTAAATTACTATATTCAATATTTTGGCTGTCAAATTGTACCACGCATAGCATTGGCACAGCGTGATACAATTTGTTGTTAGCTGAAAAGACTTTAAAATCCACCAGTTTGGGGGTTGGATTATCAGAATCTGTAGGCAAGATTTACTCCAACTTCCCTTGGATCTTCGTAAATTGTATAGTTTATAAAATAGCCTTCTGAATCATGATTTTCATCAAAAATATTTTTTCCGTAAACGTAGACATCAATATTTTTAAATTCATATCCTACTTTTGCATTCACAAGGTGTCATCCGTAATTCCAAAATGCACTAAACTCCATAGTCTGAAAATGTAATATTTTTTTTTTCTTTTTCTTATTTTCTTCTAAAGAAAGACAAATTTTTAAAATCTCTTCTTCAATTTTCTTTTTTTCTTCAAGTATTTTTTAAAATTTAAAAAGTCTCCATAATAAAACAAAACAAATCTATGG
>Ga0265295_1003709_pt1 | contig 21720 bp, 18 predicted proteins | sample Munlansysbiofilm_FD_192503 | JGI IMG/M metagenome (GOLD analysis project Ga0265295, IMG submission 192503) | Leachate microbial communities from a municipal landfill in Southern Ontario, Canada - Methane capture system biofilm | ecosystem: Engineered > Solid waste > Landfill > Unclassified ...
CACGGTGCGGTCCGAGCGGTCGGGGGCTCGAAAGCTCCGGCGCACTTCGGACAGGGTGATCAACGGCACGGATTCCTCGGCCATGCGGCGGTTCCTCAATCGATCCTAAGCCGTTCTTCCGCCAGCCGGTACATCCGGCGCCAAATCTGACGGTTGAACAACATGACATAGATGCACATGACCGTGATGCCGAGCGCGATGCGGGGAAAATCCCCCTGCTTGGTGCTTTCGGCGATATAGGAGCCCAATCCTGTGGCCATCAAGGTGGTATCACCCCAATCCACCATCTCGGACACGATGCTGGCGTTCCACGCCCCGCCCGACGCGGTGATCGCGCCGGTGACATAGGTCGGGAACACGGCAGGCAGATACAGTCTTTTCCAGCGCAGCCAGCCCTTCAGGCCGAAATTGCCGGCAGCGTCCTTCAATTGGGTCGGGATCAGCATCGCACCGGAAATGACGTTGAACAGAATGTACCACTGCGTGCCCAGAATCATCAGCGGGCTGGTCCAGATCTCGACCGACAGATCGAAATGCAGGATCAGCATCACCACCAACGGAAACATCAGATTGGCCGGAAAGGCCGCCAGGAACTGGATGATCGGCTGCGCCGCCTGCGCCACCTTGGGGCGCAGCCCGATCCAAACCCCGATCGGCAGCCAGACCGCCGAGGCCAGCGCAATCAGCACGATGACGCGCAAAGCGGTCGCCAGCCCGAGCAGGAAGACATGGCCGATTTCGGCCAGGCCGATGCTGCCATGCACATAATCGATCAACCGTCCGGTGATGGAGAGAGCCACGACCAGCAGCAAGACATTCCAGCCGCGGTCGAACCAGCGCCAGCCCGACTGGGACGACATCGCCGGCACGGGCGACAGCCCGTCGCGGCGCTTGCGGAACACAGGCAGGGATTTCTCCCAGACCCAGGACGGCAACGCGGCGACATGCCCGAAAAGCCGCGCCCGTTGCAGGATATCGAGCAGCCGCGACGTCGGCGCTTCCTCACCCGGGGTATGTTCGGATTTGAACTTGTCGGCCCAGGCGACCAGGGGGCGGAAAAAGAATTGATCATAGATCAAGATGCCCGCGAACATCGCCAGGATCGCCCAGCCGATGGCGGCAAGGTTTTCCTGCTGGATCGCAAGGGCGATATAGGAACCGATGCCCGGCAGGGTGATGACCTGGCCGTGGACGGTGATCGCCTCGGAAGCGACGACGAAGAACCAGCCGCCCGACACCGACATCATCATGTTCCAGATCAGGTTCGGCGTGGCGAACGGCAATTCCAGCCGCCAGAAGCGCTGCCAGGCGGACAAGTGGAACATATTGGCCGCTTCGGACAATTCGCTCGGAATGCTTTTCTGCGACGCATAGAAGCTGAACGTCATGTTCCAGGCCTGGGACGTGAAGATGGCGAAGATCGCCGCGCATTCCACCCCCAGCAGATTACCCGGGAACAAGGCGATGAACCCGGTCACCGTGATGGACAAAAATCCCAGGATGGGAATCGACTGAAGGATGTCGAGTACCGGGATCATGACTTTCTCGGCATAGCGGCTCTTGGCCGCCAGCGTCGCATAAACCAGCGTAAAGACCAGCGACAGCGCCAGTCCCGCCGCCATGCGCAAAAAGGAACGCAGCAGGTAATAAGGTAGCTCGACCGGATCGAGGCTGATCGGCAGGGGATCGCCGACATTGTAGGGGGTCAGCATCTGCGAACCGCCGAAAGCCAGCAGCCACAAAATGCCCAGGACCAGCGGCAGAATGGCGAGATCCCAGACATTCGGCCGCAATTCAGGCGTAAAACTAACGGTGGCTGGGAGGATCGTGCGCCGCAAAGGTTCCTGCCTCATGACGACAAAGGCCACCGCGGGAGACGTTCCCTATCCGCCGGCAGACCCAATTTCTTATATCCCCCTGACTTCTATACTGCCGATTTAAGCGGAACAAGCACAGAGGATGGAACCGAAAGTTTTATGACGGCGGCACGATAACACAGGTGGGCCAATCGATCGCGGTTGAAATTATCTATCGATAATGACGTGGTCAAAAATCGTATCCGACATCGCCGGGCTTGGCGAAACACGCAGCGCATTCCATTCCGAGTATGATATTCTATCCTGAGTATTGAACTCCTGACGAGATACCCGATCCATGTTGAAACATGCCGACATCTGGGCCGCCATCGATCGTCTGGCACAAGACAACGGGCTTAGCCCGTCCGGGCTTGCCCGGCGCGCCGGATTGGACCCGACCACATTCAACCGTAGTAAACGCATCACTCACCAAGGCCGGCGGCGCTGGCCTAGTACCGAAAGTATATCCAAAATCCTGGCGGCAACCGGCACGTCCCTGGCCCAGTTCGTCGGTTTCGTCAACGGCAACGATATCGAGAACGAACGCCACACCGTCCCGCTGGCCAGCCTGACCGATCTGCGCAACGGCATCCGTTTCGCCCCGTCCGGATATACTTCCGGGCAGCAATGGGACGAAATCGCAGCACCCGCCGTCACCGATCCGCTGGCTTTCGCCGTCGAGATGTGCGGCGCCGATTTCGAGCCGGTTTTCCGCGATGGCGACATCCTGATCGTCTCGCCTTCCGCTCCGCCCCGGCGCGGCGACCGCGTCATGATCCACACCCATGACGGCACCGTGCAGATCGGCCTTTTGCAGCGCCAGACCGCCAAGCGCATCGATATTCAGACCTTCGACCGCAACAGCCAGAACAGCTTTACTCTGGACGACGTCGCCTATGTCGCGCGCATTTTATGGGCGTCGCAATAACGTCCCGTCTTCGCACGGACCGGGATGCTCGAAATGACCACCGGAACCGGACGCTGCTACGCGGCGTCCGGTGGGATTGTTTGACTGTCCCGGTTCAGATGCCGGCAACCGTCATGCCGTCGATCCGGACCGTCGGCGCATCGACGCCATAGCGGAAATCCAGATCGTCGGCCGCGTGCATGCCCATCAGCATGGTCTTCAGATTGCCGGCCACCGTCACTTCGTTCACCGCATAGGTGAGCTCGCCGTTCTCGATCCAGAATCCGGCCGCGCCGCGCGAATAATCGCCGGTGATCCCGTTGACTCCCATGCCGATCAGCTCGGTGACATAGAAACCGTTGGCGATGTCGCCGATCAGATCGGCGGGGCTCATCGTTCCCGGCGCCAGCCACAGATTGGTCACCGAGGGCGAGGGCAGCGAACAGGTCCCGCGCGAGGCATGGCCGGTGGTGTCCTGCCCGATCTGCCGGGCCGAACGCAAATCGAGCACCCAGCTTTTCAAAATGCCGTCTTCGACGATAATGCGCCGCCCATTGGTCACGCCTTCAGCGTCGCACGGTTTCGAGCGCAGACCGCGCGGACGGTGCGGATCATCGATGATCGTGCTGCCGGGAGGCATGATGCGCTGGCCCAAACTGTCCTTGAGAAAGCTGATGCCGCGCGCGATCGCACCGCCATTGACGGCCGAGGCGAGATGGCCCAGAAGGCTGCGCGAAACGCGGGGGTCGAAGACCACCGGCACCCGCGCGCTTTTCGCCTTGCGCGCGCCCAGCCGGCGCACCGCGCGCATTCCCGCCCGCCGGCCGATATCCTCGGGCGTGTCCAGATCCGAGAAATAAACTTTGGCGGAAAAATCGTAATCCCGCTCCATGCCGCCCTCGCCATTCCCGGCCAGGACCGAAGCGGATAATTGCGCGTTGCTGACCCAGTAGGAATGGGCGATCCCGTTGGACCCGGCCATGGTCACGCGGGAACGGCCCCATCCGGCCTCGGCGCCGCCGGAATTGGTCACGCCTTCGACCGAACGGGCGGATTCCTCGGCCCGCTTGACGTAATCGATCAGCACCGAACAGGCCGGCTCGACAGGATCGTCGATGTCCAGCACCGGCAGATCGGCCGCCAGACGCTCGGTTTCGGCCAGACCGCAAAACGGGTCTTCCGGCATGCGGCGCGCCATGGCGACGGCGCGCTCGACCAGCTCGTCCAGAGCCTTGGGCGAACGGTCCGACGAGGACGCGATCGCCTGACGCCGGCCGATCAGGACGCGCAACCCCAGATCGCCGCCTTCAGAGCGTTCGACCGTGTCCAGATGCCCCATCCGCAGCGCCACCGAAAGACAGGAGGATTCCACCGATACGCCATCGGCGGCGTCAGCACCGGCAGCCCGCGCCTTGGCAACCAGATCCGTCAGAATATTCAAACTGTTGTCTGCATCCATGATCCGCTCCTCCCCCTATTTTTTTTCGTTCATTTTCCAAATGGGGCGACCGGAACCCGGCAGTCCGTAACGATCCCATTTTTGCGTCACCGCCTGGATCACGTCCTCGTCCATGCGGATCAGCCGTCCCCAGGGGCGATGCGTTTCGGGCGGCACCTTATTGGTGGCGTCCATCCCGAGCTTGCCGCCCAGCCCCGATTCGGGGGATGCAAAATCTAGATAATCAATGGGGGTATTGTTTACCACCATGATGTCCCGCGCCGGGTCCATCCGGGTCGAAACCGCCCACATGACGTCCTTCCAGTCGCGGGCATTGATGTCGTCATCGACCACGATGACGAATTTGGTGTAGACGAACTGGCGCAGGAACGACCATACCCCCATCATCACCCGCCGGGCGTGACCGGGGTACGCCTTCTTCATCGACACCACCGCGATGCGGTAGGAACAGCCTTCGGGCGGCAGCCAGAAATCGACGATTTCAGGGAATTGCTGGCGCAGCAAGGGCACGAACACCTCGTTCAGCGCCTCGCCCAGCATCGAGGGCTCGTCGGGCGGACGCCCGGTGAAGGTGGACAGATAGATCGGATCGCGGCGCATGGTGATCGCCGACAGGGTGAAGACCGGAAAGCGCTCGACCGCGTTGTAATAGCCGGTATGGTCGCCATAGGGGCCTTCCTCGCCGGTCTCGGTCAGCGAGACATGGCCTTCAAGCACGATCTCCGCCTCGGCCGGCACCTTCAGCGGCACCGTCTTGCAATCGACCAGATCGAGCCTGCGGCCGCGCAGCAGCCCCGCGAACTGATATTCGGACAGGCTGTCCGGCACCGGCGTGACCGCGGCGATGATCGTGCCGGGGTCCGCGCCGATGACCACCGCCACCGGAAAGGGTTCGCCGCGTTCCTTGGCCCAGCGCTGGAAATGCTGGGCCCCGCCGCGATGGGCCAGCCAGCGCATCAGCGTGGTATTGCGTCCCGTCACCTGCATACGATAGACGCCCAGATTGAAGCGGTCGCGCGAGTCAGCCTCCGCCCCGGACGGGTTGGGGCCTTGCGTGACCACCAGCGGCCAGGTGATCAGCGGCGCGGGCTCGCCGGGCCAGCAGGTCTGGATCGGCAGCGCGCCAAGATCGATGTCCGCCCCCGTCAGCACCACCTCCTGGCAGGGCGCGCGGCTGACGGTCCTGGGGCGCATCGCCAGCGCGGTCTTCAAAAGGGGCAGCATATCGACGGCGTCGCGCAAGCCCCGGGGCGGTTCGGGCTGTTTCAGCGCCGCCAGCGCCTCGCCGATCGCGCGCAATTCCTGCGGGGTGCGGTCCATGCCCCAGGCGACGCGCTCGATAGTGCCGAACAGATTGACCAGCACCGGCATACCGAAACGCTTGCCACCCGGCCCGACGACAGTCTCGAACAGGACCGCCGGCCCGCCCTCGGCCAGCAGCCGGGTTTGAATCTCGGTCATTTCGAGATGAGGCGAAACTGGCTCGGCGACGCGGACCAGACGTCCCTCGGACTCCAGCCGGACCATGAAATCGCGCAGGGAGGAATAGGGCATGGATCCTGTATTGGGCAAAAGGTTAAACCAATCTATATCTATAGGAAGGGGAGATGCGCCGTTCGTCAAGGCCCCCGGACCGAAATACGCCGCCCTTTTTCCGGTGTCACGGCTCGCGTTCAGGACCCGCAAGCTCGCGCAACCGGTCGAAATCCTTGATTTCCAACAATGCCCTGCTCGTGGAAACGATCCCCTGCCGTTTCCAGGCCGACAGAATACGGCTTAGCGTTTCGTAGCGCATGCCCAGTGTCGCCGCCCACTGCGCCCGCGCCAAGGGCAAGGCGACCGTCAGGCCGCCCGCTGCCTCGGACAAACGGAGAAGATCGTCGGCCAGACGCTCGGAAGCGGAACGGGCGGTCATCCGGTCCACCCGTTCGACCGCCTCGTGCAGCCGTTCGGCGAACCGGTTCAAAAGACGCATCGCCAGGTCCGGATGGGCGCGGCACAAGGCGCGCAGCCCGTCCGCCGGCACCAGGGTCATCCGGCTGTCTGCCAGGACAAGGGCGGTCATCGGAAAACATCCCCGGCTCATGAACGCCGCCGCCAGAGCGATGAATTCGCCTTCCGCAAACTGCCCGAACACCTTCTCGCCGCCCTCGTCGTCATGGCGCGACACGCGCACCCGGCCGCTTTCCAGCAACGGCACATACCGCACCGGGTCGCCTTCATGGAACAGAACCTGTCCGGCGGCGGCATCGAACCGGACAGAAGATGCCGCCAGCCGGTCGAGATCGGCAGCGGGCAATCCTGTGAACAGAGGATGCGCGCGCAGCAAGGCGGCGTTCCCGCCAGGACCGTTTTTGACGGATGTCATAGGAAGACCTTTCCGGTCGGGGTAAAACGGTTTTGTAAACAGATAATAATATGCATTCTCGACATCAACCGACAGAAGGAAGGTTCCGCCATGTCCTCTGACAACAGCATCGATCCCGCCCGCGCTCTCGCCCTGCACGATCTGGTCACGCCCACCGAAAAAGGCATCGCCAGCCGAGTCCTGGCCCGCACCAGCGGCGGCAATCTGACCCTGTTCGCCTTCGACGCCGGGCAGTCCTTGAGCGAACATACCGCCCCCTTCGACGCCCTGGTCCTGGTGCAGGAAGGCCGGTTGATCCTGACCATCGGCGGCCAGCCGGTAACGGCCGAACCCGGCAGCGTGGTCCGCATGCCCGCGCATGTGCCCCATGCGCTGGAAGCGCCGGAAGCGGCGCGCATGCTGCTGGTGATGCTGCGCGAGGCCGCCCAATGAAATCCACCGAAGCCGGCCACACCTTCCTGGCCCGTCTGGGTAAGACCCGCCTGCGTCCGGGCGGCGTGCGCGCGACGGACTGGCTGCTGGATCATGCGGGCTTCGCGCCGGGGCAGGAGGTTCTCGAAATCGCCTGCAATATGGGCACGACCGCGATCGAGATCGCCAAGCGGTTCGGCGTGCGCATGACCGGGCTGGACCGCGACGAAGCGGCGCTGGAAAAGGCGCGGGCCAATGCGGCCCGGGCCGGACTGGCGGACCGGGTATCGTTCCAAAACGGCAACGCCATGGAACTGCCGTTCCCGGATTCCAGCCTCGACATCGTGATCAACGAAGCGATGCTGACCATGTACGCGCCTGCCGCCAAGGAAAAGCTGGTCCGCGAATATTGGCGCGTGCTCAAACCCGGCGGACGGCTTCTGACCCAAGACGTGATGCTGTCCGACAATGCGCCGTCCGATCTGGTCCCCACCCTTCAGGCCGCGATCAATGTGCAGGCGCAACCCTTGACCCGGCAAGGCTGGACCGATCTGTTCCTGGGACAGGGTTTTAGCGGGGTGACGGTGGAAACCGGCCCGATGTCCCTGCTGTCGCCGATGGGGCTGATCCGCGACGAAGGGCTGTGCGGCACCGCGCGCATCCTTTGCAACGCCCTGAAACCGGAAAACCGGGACGGGTTCAAAACGATGTTCGGCGTCTTTTCCCGCTTCCACCATCACCTGAACTTCATCGCGGTGCGCAGCCTCAAATAAGGGTGTCTTCCCGGCATCTCAAGACGGCGCGGCCCGTTCCAGCACGGCGGCGAAAAAGCCGTCCGTGCCGGTCGAGGCGGGGGACAGGCGCAGATAGGGGCCGGGCAAGGGGCAATCCGTACCGATGCTTTCAGCCCAGATGCCGGGCAAGGGCAGCAGGCGGAAATCGGTGTTTTCCTTCAGGAAGGCGGCGATGCGGTCCTCGCCTTCCTCGGCCAGCAGCGAACAGGTGGCGTAGACCAGCCGCCCGCCGGGGCGCGTCAGCCGCGCCGCCGAAGCCAGAATGCGCCCCTGAAGCGCCACCAGCTCGGCGACATCCTCCGGCGTCAGCCGCCATTTAGCATCCGGATTGCGCCGCCAGGTGCCGGTCCCTGAGCAGGGCGCATCCACCAGCACGGCGTCGAAACTGCCCGCCTGGCGCTTGACCCATTTGTCGGCCTCGCTGGTCAGCACATGGCGGGTGACATTATGCGCACCGGCCCGGCGCAGCCTTTCCGCCGCCTTTTTCAGGCGCGAATCATGGACATCGCAGGCCATCAGACGGCCCTTATTGGCCATCATCGCCGCCAAGGCCAAGGTCTTGCCGCCAGCGCCGGCACAGAAATCGACCACCGCCTGCCCCGGCTTCGCCCCCGTCAGCATGGCCAGGAGCTGCGATCCCTCGTCCTGAACCTCGACCAGCCCATCCCGGAACGGCTCCTGCGCCATCAGCGCCGTGCGGGCGGGCAAGCGCAAACCCCAGGGCGACAACGCCGTCGGCTGCGCTTCGATCCCCCCGGCGGCCAGCGCCGCGCGCGCGCCATCGCGGTCGGTGCGCAACAGATTGACGCGCAGATCAACCGGGGCCTCGTCGCGCAAGGCCCCCATCTCGACGGCAAGACGATCACCGAAAACAGCTGAAAGCCGGGGCTCGATCCATTCGGGATATTCCCCCCGGACCCAGGCCGGCATGTCGTGGTGGAACAGACGGCGCGTGGAGATCCGTTCCAGCAAGGCCCGTTCCTCGCGCATCAGCGGCGCGGGCGCGCGACCGCCGCCGGGGCACAGCGCCGCCACCGCGTCGATTGTCATCGCGTCGGCCAGCACCAGATCGGCCAGCACCATCAGCCGCGGCGAAGGCTCCGCCCCCAGGGCGCGGAGAGTCCAAGCCAGCCGGGCGCGGCGGCGCAAAATTCCCCACAGCCGGTCCGAAAGGGCGCGCCGGTCCTTGGCGCCGATGAAGCGCCGCGCCCGCAGGAACGCCGACGCCACCAGATCGGCAGGGCGCTGGGCCGCGGCGATTTCATCCAAAAGCTCGATAACAAGCGCAAGCCGCGCCTCGGGTGTCATGAAGAGGCCCCTCCTTGGAAAGATGGTTTTTCAGTCCAGTCGCATAGATCCCGGACCGGACATTCGGCGCAGCGGGGTTTGCGGGCGGTACAGATATAGCGCCCATGCAGGATCAGCCAATGATGAGCATGCATTTTCCAGCGATCGGGCACCACCGCCATCAGCGTGTTCTCGACATCGAGCGGCGTTGCGCCCGATGCCATGCCGGTCCGGTTGGCGACACGGAAAACATGCGTATCGACGGCAATGGTCGGCTGGCCGAACGCCACATTCAACACCACATTGGCGGTCTTGCGCCCGACGCCGGGCAATGTTTCCAGCGCCGCACGGTCTCTGGGCACGGCTCCGTCATAGCGATCCAGAAGCAGGCGGGACAAAGCGATGACGTTTTTGGCCTTGGTGTTGAACAGACCGATGGTCTTGATCTTCTCCTTGAGCGCATCCTCGCCCAGCCGCAGCATGGCCGCCGGGTCCGAGACGTGAGCAAACAAATCCTTGGTCGCCTTGTTGACCGAAACATCGGTCGCCTGGGCCGACAGCACCACCGCCACCAGCAGCGTGTAGGGATTGATGAACGCGAGCTCGGATTTCGGATCCGGCCTCAACGCCGCCAGACGGGCGAAGAACGCATCGATTTGAGCGGGACTCATCGGCTGGCTACCTCCTGAACGCGGCGCATGGTAGCATCCCTCCCGCTCTTGGAAAGAACCTCGTGGAGATCCGCCTCGTCATGGCGTCCGCACTGCATCGGTTTGGCCTTTGGACCGCGTTGTTCCTGTTGGCGGCCTGCGCCCAGCAGGACGGCACCCTTCCCTCCGAACCGCTGATCCATTCCGATCGCGTGTCGCCCGAACCGATCGAGCCCGCCCGGATGCCCCCCGGAACGTTCGACAAGGGCTTAAGCGATTCCGAACGGGAACAGGCGCGGGCCGCCCTCGCCCAGGGCCAGAGGAACGATGCGCGCCGATGGATCGAGCAAGCCCTGGACCATTGGCCCGCCGAACCGGACAATTGGACCGAACTGACGGCCATCTGCACGGAACAAAAGGACGAATCCTGCCTGAGCTACGCCGCCTTTTTCCAAAGCAAACTGAATTTCACCCAAGACCTGCCGCCGCGCGTCGCCATGATGGGATTCCAGAACATCCGGACCGAAGAACCGGCCAGCGGCGCGGCAAAGAACAAGGGCCCCGGCTCTCTGACGCCGGGACGGTCCGAAGGCTACGATCCCGCCACCCGCGCCATGGCCTATCGCCTGGAAGCGTTCTACAGCGCCCAAGACCCGATCGCCGCCGATGCAGCGCGCCAACGCCGGTTCCTCGACCGCTACCCTTATGCGCCGATGCTGGGCGCGGCGGGGATCGGCGCCGCCGTCTGGCTGGGCAAGCGCTAAGAGACTGTTTGAAAAGGCGGCGGACGAAAACGGGAGACAGAATTTCCCCCAGCCGGCCAACGGAGACTAACGCCCCGCCAGACCGGCCTGCACAACAAGGGGCAACCGCTTTCCCGAACCTTCAGCGCCGGGTCAGCCCCAACACGTCGGTCATCGCGTAAAGCCCCGCCGGCTTGCCCGCGACCCAGCGCACGGCCCGGATCGCCCCCTTGGCGAACACCTGGCGCGAAGATGCGCGATGGGTCAGTTCCAGCCTTTCGCCATCGCCGGCAAAGATGACCGAATGATCCCCGGCGACATCGCCGCCGCGCAAGGTGGCGAATCCGATCTCGCCTTCCGGCCTGGGGCCGATGATGCCGTCGCGGGTCTTGCGCCAGACATCCTCCAGCGCGACCTCGCGCCCCTTCGCCGCCGCGCGGCCCAGGGCCAACGCCGTGCCCGACGGGGCATCGACCTTGTGCCGGTGATGCATCTCGACGATTTCGATGTCGTAGGCCGGGTCCAGGCTTCGCGCCACTTCCTCGGTCAATGCCGTCAGCAAGGTGACGCCGATGCTGTAATTGGCCGCCCAGACGATCGGCGCGCGCCGTGCACATTCGCGCAGACGATCGGCCAGATCGCCGCTCAGCCCGGTGGTGCCGATGACATGGGCGGTGCGGGTTTCAGCAGCCAGCGCGGCGTGCTGGACCGTCGCCTCGGGCGTGGTGAAATCGATGACCACGTCGGCGCGTTCAAACACCGTTTTAGGGTCCACGCCGATGATCACGCCGTTGGCCGGCATACCCGCCAACAAAGCGATGTCCCGTCCGACCGCATCGCCGCCGGGACGTTCGGTCCCGCCGATGAGAGTCATGTCCGGAGTCCCGATCACTTCCCGCGCCAGGTTGAGGCCCATGCGCCCGGCGCAGCCGACGATACCGACCTTGATCATGTCCCCTTAATCCTTTTCCAACCGCGCGGCGTCCCTTGCCGCGCCAATGCCGCAGCTCACGTCAGATCGTCCCACAATTCCTTAACTTTGGCGAAGAATCCCGACGATTCCGGGCTGGTCGTCTCCTGACCGCCCTCTTTTTCAAACTCGCGCAGCAATTCCGTCTGGCGTTTGGTCAAATTGACCGGCGTTTCCACCTGAATCTCGACGAACATGTCGCCGCGCGCCGCGCTGCGCAAAACGCTCATGCCCTTGCCGCGCAGCCGGAACTGGTGGCCGGGCTGGGTGCCGGTCGGAATCGACAGCCTTGAACGGCCGCCATCGATGGAGGGCACCTCGATCACCCCGCCCAGAGCCGCCGTGGTCATCGGCACCGGCACCCGGCAGAAGATGTTCGCCCCTTCGCGCTGGAACAGGCGATGCGGACGGATCGAGAGAAAGATGTAAAGATCGCCCGACGGCGCGCCGCGCTGACCCGGCTCGCCTTCATTGGCCAAACGGATGCGGGTGCCGTCCTCGACCCCGCCCGGAATGGTCACCGACAGCGTCTTTTCCTTGGCGATCCGTCCCGAACCGCCGCAGGCGCGGCAGGGGTCCTTGATCACCCGGCCCTGGCCCTGACATGTCGGACAGGTCCGCTCGATGGTGAAAAAGCCCTGGGTCGCCCGGACCTTGCCCATACCCCGGCAAGTGGCGCATTCGACCGGCTGCGCACCGTTCGCACTGCCGCTGCCATGGCAGCTTTCGCACGCCACCGCGCTTGGAATCTTGATTTCGGTGGTCTTGCCCGCGAACGCCTCTTCGAGCGAGATTTCCATATTGTAGCGCATGTCCGCACCGCGCGCCGGACCGCCGCCGCCCCGGCGACCGCCCATGAATTCGCCGAACACTTCGTCGAAGATATCGGCGAAGCCCGAGGTGAAATGGAAATCACCGCCGCCCGCGCCGAACCCGCCCCTGCCCTGCTCGAAGGCCGCGTGACCGAACCGGTCATAGGCCGCGCGCTTCTGATCATCCATCAGGACGTCATAGGCTTCATTGACCTCGCGGAATTTCTCCTCGGCCTCGGGGTCGTCCGGATTGCGGTCAGGGTGAAACTGCATCGCAAGTTTGCGATAGGCTTTTTTGACCTCGCTCGCGTTTGCGCCCTTGGTCACCCCCAAAACGATATAATAATCCCGCTTACTCATGCCGCTTCGCTCTGATCCTCGGAGAAACGGAAACCGCCCATGGGGCACCACCGCCCCGAAGGGGATAGGCTCCCTCCGGGGCGGCGATCACGACCTGTCCGTGACAGGCAAGGACAGGGCTTACTTGCCCTTCTTGTCGCTGTCCACTTCTTCGAAATCGGCGTCGACGACATTGTCGTCGGCGGGCTTGCCCTCAGCCTGGGCGCCGGCCGCCGCATCCGTGCCGCCGGCCGCTGCCTGCTGCGCCTTATAAAGCGCCTCGCCCAGCTTCATTGAAGACTGACCGAGCGCATCGGTCTTGCCCTTGATGACGGCGGCATCGTCCGATTCGAGCACCGCCTTCAAGGCGGCGATGTCGGCCTCGATCTTGGCTTTGTCCTCGGCCGGGATCTTGTCGCCATGCTCGGCCAAGGTTTTCTCGGTCGTATGGATCACCGCGTCGGCATGGTTGCGGGCTTCGACCGCCTCCTTGCGCTTCTTGTCCTCGGACGCATGCTGTTCGGCGTCCTTGACCATCTTGTCGATATCGGCATCCGACAAACCGCCCGAAGCCTGAATGCGGATCTGCTGCTCCTTGCCAGTGGCCTTGTCCTTGGCCGACACCGAGACGATACCGTTGGCGTCGATGTCGAAGGTCACCTCGATCTGCGGGATGCCGCGCGGAGCGGCGGGCAGACCGACCAGATCGAACTGGCCCAGAATCTTGTTGTCGGCGGCCATCTCGCGCTCGCCCTGGAAGACGCGGATGGTCACGGCGGTCTGGTTGTCCTCGGCGGTCGAGAATACCTGGCTCTTGCGCGTCGGCACCGTGGTGTTGCGGTCGATCAAGCGGGTGAACACGCCACCCAGCGTTTCGATGCCCAGCGACAGCGGCGTCACGTCGAGCAGCAGAACGTCCTTGACCTCGCCCTTCAGCACGCCGCCCTGGATCGCGGCGCCGATCGCCACCACCTCGTCGGGATTGACGCCCTTGTGGGGTTCACGGCCGAAGAATTCCTGCACCTTTTCCTGGATCTTGGGCATACGGGTCATGCCGCCGACCAGAACCACCTCGTTGATCTCGCTGGCCTTGAGGCCCGCATCCTTCAACGCGGCCTTGCACGGGCCGATGGTGCGCGCGACCAGATCCTCGACCAGCGCTTCGAGCTTGGCGCGGGTCAGCTTGATGTTCAGATGCTTCGGCCCCGACGCGTCGGCGGTGATGAAGGGCAGATTGACCTCGGTCTGCATGGTCGAGGACAGCTCGATCTTGGCCTTTTCAGCCGCTTCCTTGAGCCGCTGCAGGGCCATGCGGTCATTGCGCAGATCGATGCCCTGCTCGCGTTTGAACTCGTCGGCCAGGTAGTCGATGATGCGCGCGTCGAAATCTTCGCCACCCAGGAAGGTGTCGCCGTTGGTGGATTTCACCTCGAACACGCCGTCGCCGATCTCCAGGATCGACACGTCGAACGTGCCGCCGCCCAGGTCATAGACCGCGATGGTGCCGGCGCTCTTCTTGTCCATGCCGTACGCCAACGCCGCCGCGGTCGGCTCGTTGATGATACGCAAGACTTCCAGACCCGCGATGCGGCCGGCGTCCTTGGTCGCCTGGCGCTGCGAATCGTTGAAATAAGCCGGGACGGTAATCACCGCCTGGGTGACCTTTTCGCCCAAATAGCTTTCGGCGGTTTCCTTCATCTTCTGCAGGATGAAGGCGGAAACCTCGCTGGGGCTCGTCTTCTTGCCTTGGGCTTCGACCCAGGCGTCGCCATTGTCGCCCGCGACGATGGCATAGGGAACGAGACCCTTGTCCTTCTGCGTCATCGGATCGTCGAACCGGCGACCGATCAAGCGCTTGATGGCGAATAGCGTGTTAGACGGGTTGGTGACCGCCTGACGCTTGGCCGCCTGCCCGACCAGTCGCTCGCCGGAATCGGTGAACGCGACCATGGACGGGGTGGTGCGAGCGCCTTCGGCGTTCTCGATGACCTTCGCGTTCTTGCCTTCCATAATGGCGACGCAGGAATTCGTCGTGCCAAGGTCGATACCGATGACTTTGCTCATGTCTTCCTCATTGATCTATGGCCGGCGCCCGTTGGCCCCATCTCGCGGCGGCCGCCGGCGCCCCCTTTGGTTGTCTTTCTTGGCCAAATCCGGCCTGTTCCCCCGAAAACGGAAGGAGCGCATCGGATCGGTCAGCTCACATCGCGGATATATAAGGCGCGGTTTCGTCCCCTGCAACCGCATCTCCCCAGGCTTGGGAGGCGGATGCTAGCATCAGGCGCGGTTTCGTGCCAGGAGGAACGCCATCGATGGAAGAAGGTCACGACGGTATTGGGAGGAATCGCGCCCGATAGCGCATATCGTCAAGGGTCTATCAACCCCCGGACAATCGCCATCACCAAGGCCTGCTCTCGTGTCGAGGCCCCTAGTTTGCGCCGCACATTGGATAAATGAAATTCGACCGTCGCCAGGCTGACATGCATGCGGTTGGCGATTCGTTCGTTGCGCAGCCCCGAGGCCAGCCAAGACAGACATTCCCGTTCACGCGGCGTCAGAAGAGGCGCAGGCGCTGTTTCCGCGCTCATCGCCGCCCCCTTTTCAGCATGGGCTGCGCCCTGCGCTACGGTGCTGCGAGAAACCTTGCGACGGCTTTGATTCTGCTGTTCCACGTCGGTCTACCTCGAAAAGGCAAGGACGGAGCGGCAGGATCGGACCCGGCAAGAAGAATCTCCGGCCGGCGGCCCGTCTCCGGACCGCCGGCCATCGCCCAGCTTCAGCGGTTCAAAAGAACCGCCGCTCTTCCCCAGGGCGGTAAAAAAAATGGCGGCCCACCTTTTGCAAAGGAATTCTATCCCAGATACGGCTGCCGAGCGAAAAGATGAAACAATAAGGCCATTAAGAGGCACATATGCGCCACCCGATACGCGACGCTCGCAAAAGTTGCGGGAACCGCATTCGCAGGCTGCATAGTTGCCACCCGGCATTCTGTCCCACCGTATTATCGAAATTTTCTTTTCTACAATCTCTCTACTACCACCTAATTCTACCGAAACTATTTTAGATGGCTTTTTAGACCTATCATCTATCCGCCTTACAGTGTAGCTATGGATTCCCATAGGTAGACGAGCGTGAATATCTTCACTCCTCCACAGCCGCTCTGCGCCGCAAGCATGCGGAAACGCCCGTATTTCCGCCTTAAAACGAAGACGGAAACGTCTTCGGGAAAACGGCCGGGGAAACGGTTTAGACGAATGAAGCAGGTGTCTAATTGGACGCCATGGCGATGGTCGGCGTGCAACCGACGGGGAAATTCACCGAACGCGCGATGAAGCACAGCTTATGGGCGTGTTCATGCAGCGTTTCGGCCAAGCGCCTATCCCCGCCGGCGGCAATGACGATCTGCGGGCGCAGCGTGGCCGAAACGAACTGCCCCCCGCCATCGGACTGTTCCACCATCAGGCCTTCGGCCTCGTCCTCATAAGACAGGACCACGATGCCAGCGCGTGCGCACAGGTCGAGATACCAGAGCTTGTGGCAGGATGACAGCGACGCCAGCAGCAATTCTTCCGGGTTCCAGCGGCTGGAATCGCCCCGGAAGGCGGGATCGGACGAACCGTCGATCTCGGGCTTGCCATCCCGTTCGATCCGATAGGCGCGGCTATAGGCTGAATAGGATTCAGTTCCTTTTCCTAGGTTCCCCGTCCAGACTACCCGTACATGGTAATGATGCCGCTTGATGCTCATCTTGCCGTCCAATCCCGATGAATATGCCGATTCCAATCGGCTGTAGCCGATCCTGTCCGCCCCTGCAAGGCGGGATGAATGCCTATACCCGCCGATACGAACCGCTTTTTTTTAACTGATTCTTGCAACCGTCACAGAGAGGCCGCATCGGTTCCGCTATGGTCGGCGAATGGCGGGACCGGCCTTCATCCGTTCCCGCCATGACCAATCTGCCCGGCCCGGATAAGGACATGCGCCGACATGCGCACAGTGAACGACATTCATGACGACATCCGATCCAGACACCAAAAATCCCCATCGAAATTCAGCTACTTCTTCCTGCAATGGATAAAATTTCAGAATAATTCCTCCGATATTTTCCGGGCGCGCGGAGGCAATGACGAAACCTATCTGCAATTCCTGCTCGGACAGGAAAAGGTCGATTCGGCGGCGGTGGTGTTCGACACGCTCAGCGCCTATTGGCGCGATCAGGAAAAAGAAGACCAGGTCTTCGCCTATCTCACTCACGAAGACCGGGCCGGCAACGGGATCTGGCACTATCTGGCGGGGACGCTGTCCAACCGCGAAGGCATCTCTACCTTGCGCATCGCCCGCGCCCTGCTGGCGATGGATATCGACTTCTCCAAGCGCAACAAAAAGGGCGAATCGCCTTTATCGAAAATGCTGCTGCCGGCGCCGCGCTGGAAATCGATCAATGCGCTGGTCCAAGCCAAGCATCTATCGATCGAGAATCTCGAACGCGCCATCTCTGAACAAGCGAAAGACGAGGCGCAGCGCAATCACCTGATGAGCCAGCTTTTCGCCAACGACATCCAGAACAACCAGGGTCTGCTGTCGCAGCATGTGCTGAAACAGGCGGTTCAGCCCCAAGCGGACGCCGTCCTGCGCGCCGCGACCTGCCGCCTGTTCTTCGATTACCGCAACGACGACACCGCCAGCCCGGCCTTTTTCAAACTGATCGGCATCGCCAACCACGCCATGTTCGACGATCTGATCAAGCTTCTGGTGCAGAACACGATCGAAACGGCGGAAACCATCCCCGTGCCCGACATCGCCACGCGCAAGGCCTATGTCCAGCGCCTGTTCGCCAAGCGCATGCTGGTGCGCGACAAAAGCGGCGAAGGCGTCCTGTTCAAGGCGCTCGCCGCCCAAAAGCACGCTCATATGACCAAAATCACCAGCTTGCTGCGTAATGACGAGTTGGCGGTCAACGTCATGCAGCGCGGCGAAACCATCCGCACGCCGTTCCCGGTCGACAAGGATTCGCCCGCGCCGACCAATCCGCTGCTCTCTCTTTTGCTGCAACAGGATCCGGACGGTAACACCGTCTTTCATTGGGCCATGGTGCGGAACGATCTTCAGGCGCTGAAACGGCTTTTGTCCGGATTAGCGCCGAACGATCTGCACGCGATCATCACCTCATTCCCGAACCGGGCCGGAATCACACTGTTAATGATGGTGTCCGATCCCGAAACCGCTGCCCGGCGGCTTTACAAAGCGGCGATGGCGAAAGTGGTGACGACGACGCGCGCCAAACAGATGGTGGCGGCGATGGCGCACATCGATAGCGACGCCAGGGATTTCCTGCTCGCCCGAGTGGCCGAGATCGAGGAATTGGCGAAGTCGGTCGGACGAAAGGGGCCCTTGCCCCCGACATTCCGTCTTCCCCTGCCCCAAATTCAGGCCGCCAGAGGGTGACGGAACCAGCAGCAAGGATCGCGAAAGACCACGATGACTAAAAGCGCATCGCCTCCGCCCGCCCCTTTGGCCAATCTCCCGCCCTCCGCCGAGGCGATGAACCGCCGGCTCGCCCGGTTGCTAAGCCGGTTTGGCATGAATGGCGAACGCATCCTGGCCGACGTGGCCGCGAACCGCATCGGCGCGGGACAATTGCTGCGCAATCCGGCGCTGATCGACCCCGGCGGTCTGATCAAGCTTCACGCCATCGGCATGATGGACGCCATGCTCGAACTGGCCAGCGGCGGCAAACCCGTCATCGCCCTGCCGAAAAATCCGAAAGCCGGACTGAACGCAATCGCGCTGTTTTTGCGCTTGAACCACACGCCGCAGTTCTTCTGGCGCGAAAACGACACCCCGTCCGCCTGGTCCACCCGCGTCTTCGACGCCTTGTTCATCAGCATGGCGGATGAAAAGATCTTCGGTTTTTCCGATTTTCTGGCGCTGGACCGGTTAAGCGGCAATCCGCTTTGGCAGGGACTGTTCGGCAGTTCCCTGGATCTTTATTTGCAGGCCGTCGCCAATCCGGCGCGGATCCAGATGCTGGACCAGACCACCTCCCAATCGGCGGTGAACGCCTTCCGCAATTCCTCTACCCAGCGCCAAGCCCGGCTGCCAAAGGTGAAATACGGCAATCCCCTGGCCAGTTTCAAAGACATCGCCGAATACGCCATCGGCGAATATCTGGAAGGTCTGGACGTCAACGAGGCGCTGGAACGCACCCTGGTCCAAACCCAGTTGGGTCTGACCGATCCGGGGGGCAAGGAACGCTTCGAAGCCTTTCTGCGCGACAACCGGATCGATCCCGGTACCTTCCCCACCACCGTTCAAGTTCTTTACGAACGGGTCCTGCAACAGGTCCGGTTCCAGGAAAGCGAGGCCGAGGTCGCAGCGGTCTGCTATGCCTATGCCGATGAGATCAAAGCGACGGCGCGGATCGAAAAGCTGTTCTCGAATTTCGCCGACGCCGTCCTGCCGGTGGCGGCGCGTTGCCGCCGCCATTTTTCTTTTGACGGCATGACCGCGATGGAAGGCGCCGCCGTGATTGCGCGCTGGGCCAAGCGCTCCCGCGTCCTGGCCGACATCCGCAAGGGCGGGCTGACCCGGCAGGTGCCGGAACTGATCCGCCAGCTCGGCCCGACCGAACGGCGGCACTTGCTGGCCTTCCGCGACGGGCGGACCGAGGCCCGCTCGGTCAGCGGACAGGACATCGAACGCTATGTCCGCGCGCGCTGCAAAATGCTGACCCTGTCGGCGCAGCAAGCCAAGATCAACCGCGTCGAGCGCCTGCTGCAAGACCAGATCGACGGCGCGGAGCAATTCATCCTCCGCCCCGGCCAGGCAGCACTTCAGAACATGACCTTCGGCGTCGAGGTGTTTTTCCGCACGCTGCGAACGGTGATGGAAGATATCTGCGCCGGCACCGGTTCCTTGCTGCGCGAACAAATGAAAGTGCTGGCCGATTTCCAGCAGCGTTACGGTCCCTTGACCACGGTCGCGCTGCTCTACCCGATCACGCCTGGAACCCGCCCGGAAAAATGGCTTCAGGACGCACGCGAAGCCTTAAGGCGCATCGGTGACGAGGCTTTTGAAGCGCCGCCGCCACCCCGCCTTGACGAAAAGGCGCAGCCCTCCCCCGCCTGATCCTTAGCCCGCCGACAATGAAGATGGCGCGACCGTTCAGCGCGCCGCGTCCAGGGCCTGATCGAAATCCGCAATCAGGTCGGCGGCGGCCTCCAGCCCCACCGACAGGCGCAGCAGATCCTTCGGCACCGGCGAGGTCGGCCCTTCGATACTGGCCCGGTGTTCGACCAGGCTTTCCACACCGCCCAACGAGGTTGCGCGCTTCCACAGCCGCAGCCGGCCCGCGACGGCGACCGCGACCGCCTCGCCGCCTTTGACGCGCACCGACAGCATGCCGCCGAAGCCGCCTTGCATCTGACGCGCCGCCAGATCGTGACCGGAGAAATCCTCCAATCCCGGATACAGAACCTGAACGATGCCGTCATGCGCCGCCAGCGTCCGGGCCAGGGTCAGGGCGCTGGCGCATTGCCAGCGCACGCGGGCGAACAGGGTGCGCATGCCCCGTTGCAGCAGCCACGCCTCGAACGGCCCCAGCACGCCGCCATTCTGGGCCTGAACCTGCCGGACCCGATCCCAGTAATCGTCACGGGCGGCGGTAGTCAGCGTACCCGCCACTACGTCGGAATGGCCGCCCAGATATTTGGTCGCCGAATGCATGACCAGATCGGCCCCCAACGCCAGCGGGCGGGTCAGGACCGGGGTCGCCACGGTCGAATCGACCGCCAGCCGCGCCCCCGCCTCATGCGCCAGAGCGGCGATGGCGGCGATGTCCGCGACCGACCATAGGGGATTGGCAGGGCTTTCCAGCCAGACCAGCTTTGTCCGGCCGGGACGCAAGGCGGCCTTCACTTCTTCTAAATCGGACATGTCGGCCAGATCGACGGCAAGCCCCCAGCGGGTGGCAAAGCCCAGCAGCCAGGCGCGCAAGGCCCAATACATGACCTTGGGCGCAACGACATGATCGCCGGGCGACAAAGCCTGGAAGGCGGCGGTCGCCGCGGCCATGCCCGATCCGAACAAAAGAGTCTGGCTGCCGCCTTCCAAGGCGGTCAGGGTATCGGCAGGCGCGTCATAGGTCGGATTGTCCACACGCGAATAGACCCGCCCCCGCGCATAGCCGAGATCGGCGTCGCGTTCGAAGGTGGTGGAGGGATGGATCGGCGGAATGATCGCCCCGGTCGACAGATCGATCCGGCCCAGGGCCTGAGCCGCCACGGTTTCCGGACTCGGCCGCGCATCTCCGCTCTGAGTGTCTATCGGGGGAACGGTCATATCGGTCGCACCTCTTCATGCGCAATCAGCGATGCAACGGATACGCCTTTCCCAAGCCGGCCTCAATCACCCTTCTTCTCGATCAGCAGCGCCCATGCGCCGCCGATCCTGGTCCGGTCCAAAAATCCGATGACGCATGATCAGTCCGTCTGCGCCGTCCCACCGGGTCGCGCGGCGCAAGTCGCCTCGGGAGAATCCACAAGCTCGATTTCCCCGGATTTAGGGCCGCAGGCCGCACAATGCGGGTTGCGTTTGACCGCCACCTTGCGGAAAACCATGTCCAACGCATCAAAGGTCAAAAGACTGCCGGTCAGAAGCCGTCCCGCTCCGGTGATATATTTCAACGCCTCCGCCGCCTGGATGGTCCCCAGCATACCGGCGACCGCGCCCAGGATTCCGGCCTGGGAACAGGTCGGAACGGCATCATCGGGCGGCGGCGCGCTGAACACGCAGCGATAGCAGGGCGAACGGCCGGGCAGAACCGTCATGGTCTGGCCCTGGAAACGCAGCACGCCGCCATGGGAAAAAGGGACGCCTTCCAGAACGCAGGCATCGTTGATCAGGAATTTGGCCGCGAAACTGTCGGTGGCGTCGATGACGAAATCATAATCGCGGACGATGCTCCGGATGCTGTCGTCGCGCAGGAATTCAGGGTATCGGCGCACCACGACATCCGGATTGAGAGCCACGATCTTCTCAGCCGCCGAATCGACCTTGGGTCGTCCGATGTCCGCCGTGGTGTGCAATATCTGGCGTTGCAGGTTGGACAGATCGACCCTGTCCC
>Ga0265295_1003710_pt1 | contig 21719 bp, 12 predicted proteins | sample Munlansysbiofilm_FD_192503 | JGI IMG/M metagenome (GOLD analysis project Ga0265295, IMG submission 192503) | Leachate microbial communities from a municipal landfill in Southern Ontario, Canada - Methane capture system biofilm | ecosystem: Engineered > Solid waste > Landfill > Unclassified ...
CCTACCATCCTCTGCCCGAAGAAAATGCCTTTTGGACGGTTGTTGAATTTGATTATATTACCGGGCAATACAATGATGTTATTTATACTGTAAATGGCGATACGGTAATAAACAACCTTGACTATAAAATAGTTTACAGGCTTGACGATTACCCCACCATTTACGATACGATAAGCACCTTACACTGCTTTATGCGGCAGAATGTGGAAGAGAAGAAAATATGGTTTATCCGGAATTACTTAGGCGAAACACAGGAAAAATTAGGCTATGATCTTTCCGTTCCCGTTGGAGATACCATAAGTTTGCCGGCCTTTCAATATAGCATCTTTGATGACTCTTTGTTTTATCTAGCTTATATTGATTCGGTTGACATGGCACTCATTGGCGAATCAAACGGGGTTAGGAAATATTATGTTTTCTTTTCACTCCAATATGGTAGTGACATGAGCCTTGTATATACTGAAGGAGTGGCTGATGTGAGATCAACATTCCCTAATCTGGATACGTTGAATGGTTTTGATGCGTTCCACCAATCAAGAACGGAATGTATGGAAGTAGACGGTGTGTATTATTTTGGCTCTAAGCCATATACTGAATATTGCGGTTTTCTTGCCGTAGGCATAGAAAATCTGGATATCCAAAATGAATTAAAGGTCTTTCCCAACCCTGCTTCGGAAATGCTTACCATACAGTTACCAGAAGGATTTAAACAGGCAGAGTTGCTGACTATTTACGATACGCTGGGCGAGGTTATAATGCAAAAAGACATTAGCACATCCGGCAATAGTTTTGCCATTGATGTTACCAATTTAATCAAAGGTTTGTATTTTTTGAATATAAATTCATTTACCACCAACAACACAGTTAAACTGATTGTAACACACTAAAAACAAAACAGTTATGAAAAACGTTAAAAATGCGGTTTTTACCGTAGTGGCAGTGCTTTGCCTGATTGGTAGCATTGCAGCACAGACACCGGGTTTCAATTACTACAGCTTTGTGGCCGATCGGAACCATTACTTTGACAGCCTGAAGGCAGTAACACCGGACACCCTGAAAATTCCAGGCTGGCGGTCATACGAAAGATGGAGGGATTTTTGGATGACCCGGGTACACAACGATGCAAACGTTACCGGAAGCCTGAGTGAATACAATACAAAACTTATGGCATCGTACAATAACCCTGCACTGAAAGCCGGCACAACCACCGGTTTCGACTGGCAGTTGGCTGGTCCTCCTGACCTATCTACCCACAACAAAGGCATTATTGTGAGTCTTTGGATAGACCCATCCAACATTAACGTGATTTATGCCGGCACCAACACGGCGGGCATGTTTGCCACAACCAATGGTGGGACAAGTTGGATGAATGTTACCGACAATCTGGGCATACCTGCGGTAGGTGTGAATGATATAGCCGTGCACCCGACCAATAAGAACATTAAGTACATCGCTGCATCGATACTTAATCACGACTATCTTTCGATTAACCATCCGGCTTATATTTATAAAACCACGGATAATTGCAATACATGGGTTCCTGTACTCTCGTTTACTTCATCAGAAAATGTAAACGCGAACCGTATTGTAATTGATCCCCAAAACCCTGATATTCTTTATGCATTGATAAAGGGCAAAGTTTACAGAACGATGAATGCCGGGGCTAATTGGACAATAATTTTTGACCAGCTTTCGTTAGATCCTGATTTCTGGAATAAAAACAAGCAGCTACTCGATATTGAATTCAAGCCAGATAATCCAAACACCCTTTATATTAGCAGCAATGGTATTGAAGGTGCTGGAAATCCAAACCTACTCACTGCTGAATTGTGGTCAACCAATAACGCGAGAGCTACAACGGTTGTATGGAACAGAATAAACAATGGGATCAATCCCTTCGTTGATCGGATTGGGATCGAGACGGATCAGCAAAACCCCAATGCACTTTACATTCTCTATACCATAGGCGTTGCCCCTTATACTGCAAAAACCTATCTTAAAAAAGCAGAATATCCAACCTTTCAGGTTCAGCCTGTTTTCGAAAAACAATGGTATGCAAGTTATAGCAATGCCTTTGCCGGTACAGGGTATTGGTGCATGAATATGGAGGTTTCGCCCAGTAATCCTGATATCGTTTATATTGGCGGATGGAACCTTCAGGCCCTGACTATGAGCACAGGGTTGTATGATTTTTATTATGTAACTTCAGCTCCCCATCCTGATTTTCATGTAGATCAACGTGTCTTCAAAACTGTACAATCAGGAGCTACCACCTATCTTTTTTGCGGTAACGATGGGGGCGTATCACGCTATAATTGCAATACAAAGACCATGGAAAGCATGAATGGGCCGGGTCTTGATAACCTTCAGTACTATGGCATCGGTCATAGCCCTATAAACAATGAATTTTTCATTGGAGGCACACAGGACAATGGGATTATTGGGAATGGCAATAGCCAATGGGATATTGCAATGGTTGGCGATGCCTACGAGGTAATAATAGACCCCATTGCAGATAGTATTGTTTATTGTACCAGTAACGGAGGGTCTAAATCTATAAGGAAATCCATTGATTATGGAAAAACCTTTGCACCTATTGGGTACAATGATATCCCGGCTAGTAGTAGAGCCTTAGGATTGAATGATCGTCCATTTGAAATTTCACCTACCGACCACAATACCTTGTATGTGGGGTATGATGAAGTTTTCAAGACCGTGAATGCAGGCTCCAATTGGGTGCAAATTTCCAATTTTAAAAATTTGCCTAATGGAAATGTCGCAACAGACAAACTCATGGCAATTGCACTAACCGAGGCGGATGACCAAACGATTTATGCTGCATTTGCCGGAGCAACCTGGAGTGCTTCACCAACAAATTCACGCCTTTTTGTAACCTTTGATGGGGGACAAAACTGGAATGACCTTTCAAACAGCATTCGAAATATCATTCATTATGCTGGGATTACCGATATTCATGTATCGCCAGAGGATAAAAATAAAGTATGGATATCGTTTATGGGTTATGGCAATGGAAATGCAGTGAACAAAGTGCTATACTCCGAAAATGCCGGTCAGAATTGGACTGATATTTCTTATAATTTGCCTGACCTGCCGGTAAACTGCTTGAATGGAGTAAATATTAACCTAAGGCACAGGTTGCTACTGGGTAATGACCTTGGGATTTTTATGTACGATGAAATTTTGCACACATGGGTAAATATTGGTAATGGATTGCCAAATTCGCTCATCTACGATATTGAAGTAAATCAGCAAGGCAGAAAAATACTAGTTGCAACCTACGGGCGTGGGATCTGGGCCACAGATATACCCTGTGAGACTGAATTAACCAATATTGAAATTGAAGGGACAAAAGTTTTCAATTCAGATTACATTGTTGACGGTACCTTAAACTTAAAGCCAGGCAGCATTCTTACCATAAAGGGTGAGCTCAGTTTTAACCAAAAAGCAAAAGTCATTATAGAGCGAGGGGCAAAATTAAGCATTGAAGGTGGTAAATTTACATCTTCATGTGGCACCCTCTGGCGTGGCATCGAAGTACATGGCAACAGCAACACAGCTCAACCACCTTTTACCAACCAGGGCGTGCTTGTTATAAACGGGGGCACCATTGAGAACGCAGAATGTGGCATACGCACGTGTAAGCCAATAGATGGAACCAATACCCCTGATGCCAACTATTCAGGCGGGCTGGTCGTGGCCAATGATGCCAATTTTGTGAACAATATTGTTGCGGTTGAGTTTTTGCCCTATAGTTATAGTAATTTCAGCAACTTTAAAAAGTGCAATTTTACAACCAACGCTAAACTACCCAATGGTGATATTCCCGATTATTTTGTCCGGTTAAACGGCGTTTACAACGTCAGGTTCCTGGGTTGTAATTTTACCAATACATATATTGATCAGTCGGTTGCAACATGGGGCAGTGGGATATATGCCAGTGATGCCGATTTATATATTGATCAGGCATGTACAGACAATTCATTTCCCTGTACCGAATACCAGACCTGTACTTTTACCAATCTGTACAGGGGTATTTACGCGATAAGTACCACTCAATACAGAAATACACTTGTTCACCATACCAAATTTATAAATACCTTTAGGGGAATGTATTTGGGCAATATAGATTTTGCTTCTATAAAACGAAACGATTTTGAAGCGATTGGAGAAGTTCCAGGTCTAAACGCTATTGGTTATGGTTTGTACCTGGATGCTTCAACCGCTTTTGCCATCGAAGAAAATTATTTTCATTCCCCTACTTCCATCCGCAAAGGCATTGGATTAATTATTAATGAAGCAGGTCCAGACAATAACGAAGTATATAACAACCGGTTCGAGAACCTGCAAAATGGGTCTATTGCACAGGGATACAACAGGCAAAGTGGTGGCTCTGTTGATGGGTTGTGTTACAAATGCAACGACTTTATCAACAATGCCACCGATATAAGAATATCACCGCGAAGCATCAGGCAGCTAACCAACAGTGATGGCATTGCCTATCATCAGGGGGCAAATATTCCGGGTGACAACCTTGCGCCTGCCGGCAATACTTTCACCACGACAAGTAACCTCAAGGACATCAATAATACCTGCAACTGGATTATTTATTATCGTCACCATTATGGCCCGGCATCACTTTTACCCAATCCTGCTGATCTTACCACAAATTATCAGGTATTTGGCACCACTTACAACAAAACAATTTCATGTCCCAGCCGCATAGGCACCGGAACGGGAAAAGAGGAAACCCGCTTGGCCATGGAAGGTGCTGAAAGCCAGGCAAGTGATGTTCAGTCCAGCCTCGATGCACTTATTGATGGGGGCTCAACGCCTGAACTGCATCAGGAAGTAACAAACAGCACCCCCGATGAAGGACTGCTGCTTCGTAATCAATTGCTTGCTGATTCACCCTATTTGTCCGATACCATATTAAAAACGTCCATCAATAAAGAGGAGGTGCTCAACAACGCCATGATCCGCGATGTGCTTGTTGCCAACGCGCAATCGGCAAAATCTGCCCAAATGATTGAAATGCTAGATGGGCGCATAGTGCCCATGACAGATGAAATGAAAAACGAGGTGCTTTCGGGCCAGACAACCACAAGTGCTAAAGAAAACCTTGAAGCTACCCTTTCTTCCTACAAGCACAAGGTTTGGGTTAATTTTGCAACCTTATGCAACCTGTATGCCGGCGATACATTGCACACCTGGCAATCAGACACCATGGGCGTATTGCTGGCAGGTGCAAATACACCGGGAACGCGCTACCAATTAGCCTTTTGGCAGTTGTTTAAAGGCAACCCGGCTACGGCACAGCAGGTGATGGGCAACATTCCTTCAGAATTCATGCTTGATGCTTCTGAACAAGCACTGCACAACCGTTATGCCGGTTTGTTGAACGAATTGATCGCATTTGATAACAATCCTGAAATGCTTCTGGAGCCTGGCACTGACATTTATGAAGCCTTAATGGAATTAAGCAACTCGGGTGAGGACAAACCTGCCGCATTGTCGCGCAACATTTTACTTTCTGCTGGTTTGACAGAATATGACGAACCAATTAAACTTGACGATGGCTTAAAAACTATGCCTGTGTACAAGCCCGGAGTTAAAGCTGTACAGTCGCAAAAACTCAAGGTTTATCCCAACCCGGCCAATACTTTTGTAACTGTTTCATGGAATGCACCCGGACAGGGAAGTACCACCCTTGTGGTACACGATGCAAATGGCCGTCAGGTGCTATCCCGTGTTCTGCAAGGCCTGAACAATGAAACCATCGTTGACATAACCGGTTTTGTGCAAGGAACCTACACCGTAAGCCTTTCACAAGACGGAAAAACCATTGCCACGACAACGCTGGTAATTGCTAAATAGGGATTTTTGTTTTATTTCTTCAAAAAGGTGTGCCGGTTTTTTCGGTGCACCTTTTTTCTTTGATTGCCACACACTTCGTGTCTTCGTGGCAAAAAACTTAATTCTTTGCCTTTGCCCAGGAATCCCTCAGCGCAACCGTGCGGTTAAACACCAGCTTGCCGGGTTTTGAATCGGCATCGGTGGTAAAGTAACCTATGCGTTCAAATTGGAACTTATCCAATGAATTTGTATCTGCCAGCGAAGGTTCCACATAGCCTTTCACCACTTTCAGTGAATCGGGGTTCAGGTTCAGGTTATAATCTTCACCTTCGGGAACATCCTCGGGAGATTCGTTCATAAATAATCTGTCGTATAACCTGATTTCCGCTTCCAGCGCATGCTGTGCAGATACCCAGTGCAGCGTGCCTTTTACCTTGCGGTTGCTTTGCGAGCGGCCACTTAGGGTTTCCGGATCGTAGGTGCAATGGATTTCAGTAATTTCACCGGTATCAGGGTCTTTTACCACCGATTCGCATTTGATGATATACGCATATTTTAAGCGAACTTCGCCGCCAGGTGCCAAACGGAAAAATTTCTTTGGCGGGTCTTCCATAAAGTCTTCCCGCTCAATATAGAGTTCCCTCGAAAAGGGTACTTCGCGCTTTCCGCCTTCGGGATCTTCGGGATTGTTGACGGCCTGCATCATCTCCACCTCGTTTTCAGGGTAGTTGGTGATGGTCAGTTTCACCGGGTTTACCACCCCCATTACACGCTGGGCTTTCTTATTCAGGTCTTCGCGAATGCAAAACTCAAGCAAACCCACATCAATCACATTCTCGCGTTTGGCTACGCCCACCAAATCCGAGAAATTACGGATAGATTCTGGTGTATAACCCCTGCGGCGTAAGCCCACAATGGTAGGCATACGGGGGTCATCCCAGCCATTCACCAGGTTGTTTTTGACCAGTTCGAGCAGCTTGCGTTTACTCATAACGGTGTAAGTCATGTTGAGGCGGGCAAATTCAATCTGCCGGGGTGGGAAAATTTCCAGCTCGCGGATGAGCCAGTCATACAAGGGACGATGCACCTCAAATTCAAGGGTGCATAAGCTGTGTGTAATGTGCTCAATGCTATCACTTTGTCCATGTGCAAAATCGTACATCGGATAGATGCACCATTCGTTTCCGGTGCGGTGGTGCTCGGTGTGAATAATACGGTAGAGCAGAGGATCGCGCATGTGCATATTGGGCGATGTCATATCAATTTTCGCACGAAGCACGTGCGTTCCATCAGGAAATTCACCGGCTTTCATGCGGCGGAATAAATCCAGGTTCTCTTCAACGGAGCGGTTACGGAATGGACTTTCCTGCCCCGGTCGGGTGGGGGTTCCTTTTTGTGCGGCAATTTCCTCGGCTGTAAGATCGCATATGTAAGCTTTTCCTTTGGTAATCAGGTTTTCGGCATATTCATACAACTGCGGGAAGTAATCAGAGGCATAATATTCACGATCTTCCCAGTCGAAACCCAGCCAGTGCACATCGTCGCGAATGGAATCTACATATTCCACCTCTTCCTTCACGGGATTGGTATCGTCGAAGCGCAGGTTGCATTGTCCCTTATATTTGATGGCTGTACCAAAATTCAGGCAAATGGATTTGGCATGACCAATGTGCAAGTATCCGTTAGGCTCCGGTGGGAATCGGGTATGCACCCTGCCTTCGTGCTTGCCGTTGCGGATATCCTCTTCAATAATGGCATGTATAAAATTTGTAGGCGTTTTGCTTTCGCCGTTAAGTTCAGATAGGGGTTTGTTGTCGCTCATACCGAGGGGGAAATTGATTTAAGGGTGCAAAGGTACGAATTTCGGCACTTCGAGAACCTCAGTGTAAAATTGCGGATTTCAGACTAAAGAATCACGCAATGACGCAAAGACCCGCCTAAGGGGGGCGGGCACGCATAAATACACGCAAAAATACTTTGATTTTGGATTTCGGATTTCAGATTGCAGGTTGAATCACAAAATCACAGATTACAGATCACAGATAACAAATCCCACAAACGGCTTATTTCTCGAATGAATTAAAGAAGGCTGCCCCACATGAGACAGCCTCTTTTTGTGTGGGCCCACCTGGACTTGAACCATTGTGCCAACTCTTCAATGTTTACGGACTTTTTATTGCTTTTATTATTGTTAGTGTAGAAATTTTGTAGAAATCAAAGGGAGCGAGGTGTCTTCTTATTGGCCAGCTCTATCAATCTAACCATCTCAGGATCATTAGATATCTTTGATAACAGCAGATAAGCACTTACATCTCCTTCCTTTAGTAAATCCTTAGCAAATGTAAACAATCTAGCTGAGATATTGTCTCCAAAATCTTTAGATTTACGATTGTCCAATTCATTAAACAAGGATGCAAGAAAATTATTTGACTCCACCCGCTTTTGCAATTGGGTTTCTTTTAACTCTAGCAACTTGCCAAGCATTTCATTTTTTTCTTTTAAGGAGATGAGCTCTTCTTCTTTAAGTTCAAGTTTTCTCTTAAACCCATTTATCTTAGATTCTAATTCTCGTGAGTCAACGTCGCCGAAGAAATAGCTGATAGGGATATTAAAAATTTCTGAGAGTTTGACAAGGTATCTCGTTTCTACAGAATCCCTTTCATAGAGTCTATAGATGTTTGGTGAAGAAATACCCAGTTTCTCAGATATTTCTTTAACAGAGAGGTTTGAATTAATAATTAATTCTTTTATTCTACTTCCAACGTGCTGTATATCAGACATTACAATAATTATTAGAAAGTTTATAAATAAGTTTACCTACAAGCCCAAGCTAGAAGACAAGTTAAAGGCCGATTATTCAAGAAGAAAGCAAAAAGGCCTGAGCGGTTTTAAAAAATTTTTTGAATTTAAATTGTGGTATGACTCCAACGATAAAGTCTGCCATTATTGCGGCCTCAAAGAAGGAGAATGCCAGAAAATAGTCATGACTAGAATTCTAAAGTCAACCAGATTTCCCCAAAATAGAGTTCTTGGGACATGCTGATCCTGAATAACTTTAAAGGCTGATTGGTCAAAAAAATCTGGTTACTATTTGCGACAGTTGGGCAGACTTAAAAAATGACAGGTCCACCTGAGAATTTTTATAAATTTTAGGCATCTTCCGGACAGATCAAACGCCTTAAGATCGACCGTTTGAAAATCATGATTAGAATAATGTCCAAAACTAAATCGTAAATATATGATAATCAACTTGCTTTAAGTGAATAACAAAGATGGTCTCTTTAAAATAAATATTCAAATGTAACTCTAATTTAGAAACGATCTAATTTAATAGAATTGAAAATAGAGAAGAAATAATTTTTAATTTAGCCTCAGTAAAGGGACCACCTAAAAAAGAGGTGTTTCTGAAAAGCAAGATGAGTAGGTTTTTCGCATAAAGTAGAACGAATGAATTATTTTTTCAAAACTCCACAGAATTACACAACAATCACTGGGCAAGTGAAAAGAAGTGAATTCTGGTACTTCTTTTTATTCATTTTAATTACCTCTTTCTCAATAGGATTTATTGGAGACTTAGTTGGCTATGAATATTTGGGTGTCATTTATTCTCTAGCTATTTTAATACCAGCCATTGCCTTTGGAGATAGAAGAGGTAAAATCGACTGATTTTTTAAATTTTCGTCAATAGTAACACCTTCTTGCGTTTTGTTCTCAACACACAAGAAAAATGAAATAACAGCATATTTTTATTGAACATACATCGTGAATTCGAGTCGATTGTAAATACGTTAAACAAAATCAAGTAGTTATGAGATGTAACAATTGTGGATGGGACAACGCCCCGGCAGCTATGCGCTGTGAAAAATGTAACGCTCCTCAGAAAGGCTCTATGGTTCAGGAAAATACCCCGGTATCACCGGCTCCTTCATCTGGAAACCTGAATGAAACCATCAAGGGGGCCAGACCTTCAGGTCCATACATTGATGCTCCGAATGAGCCTGTTAAGTCAGGCGCTTCAGTTACTGATGTTTCCTGCCCGTTTTGCGGATACCCGAATACTTCAGGGACAATTAAATGTATAAACTGCAAAAAGCCCCTGGTGAAGGATACGGCTGACGGTGAACCAAGGAGCAGAAAAGCCCCGGATAGCGAGAATGAGGACAATACAAAGCCTCATGGTGTGCTTAAAACCCAGACTCCCTGGTCAAAAATCAATGATCAGAAATTTACACTCAAGCACTTAACTCCTGATAATCAAGTAAAACAATCCTTGGATTATGACGGGAATGAGGTTATCCTCAACCGCTCAAATACAATCCCGAACAATTCTACCATAACCAGCAATCAGCAGGCAATGATTTTCAATAAGGATGGCAAATGGTTTATAGCGGATAAGAGTAATTTACATACTACATTTATCCGGCCGGGCGAGCCTGTTGAAATTAAAAAGGGAGACATCATTCTGCTTGGGGATTCCCGATTTGAGTTTGATATATAATTTTCTTTTTTATGCAAACAAACGCTACCGATGGTTCTTCAGGGACGGATTCCTATGAAATTCCCTTCGCTTGTATTCCTGAAAAAGGTGAAACCATTGACCATTACCAAATAGAAAAAAAGCTTGGCGAAGGTGCTTTTGGCAGTGTTTTTAAGGTTACCGATCAACACAACGGTCAGATAAAGGCACTGAAGTTGCTCAACCTCTTTAAGATTCCTTATGAAGAGGAGCGCAAAGGGATTATGCAACGCTTCAAAATGGAATATGATACTGGTAAAATCTCCAGTGAATTTCTGGTTCATTCGCACGATTATGGAAAAGTTTGTGGCAACCCATACATAGTCATGGATTTCTGTGGTGGTGGTGATGTAAGGTCCCTGATTGGCAAAAATACTCCGTACGAAACAGTTAATCGCTGGGCCTGTGAAGTGTTGATGGGACTCAACGATTTGCACAGTAACGGGAAAGTGCACCGTGATCTTAAGCCTGATAATGTGCTCCTGACCAGCGATCACAAGGCCCTGCTTACCGATTTTGGAATAGCAGGTCATAAGAGCATCCGCATGACCAAACGAAATATTTTTAATAAGCCAACTGAAATATTTGGTACCATAGCCTACATGCCTCCGGAACAACTCAATCCGACCAATATGCATGTGACGGTATTACCAACCATCGATGTTTTTGCGTTTGGCACCATGTTCTATGAAATCTTCAGCAGTCATTATCCTTTTGGGCCGCTCGAAACGGATGCGGATCTGGCTAACTACAGCCGCAATGTTAAAGAGGGCAGGGTGACTGATATCCGGAAATTCAGTTGTAGCTTACCATCCGAATGGGATACCATTTTCACTCGATCATTACAGGCCAATTATAGAAACAGGTTTCAGAGTACCACCGAAATCCTCTCTCTTCTTGGGAAACCTGTCGAAAACCGGCAGATTTCTTTTAATTTTTACAAACACTCATTGAGCTTATTAATTATGCAGGGCGAGGAGTATGGCACGCTATTTAATCTCAGCGATATGTGTATTGACGATGAAGGGCTTATCCGGGTGGGACGTAAAGATCCAGAGAGTCAGAATGCTGTTGAAATCAAAGAGGAGACTACCAGTTATATTTCACGTCAACATGCGACCATTGAAAAGGTATCCGGTTATTCACCTGGTTATTTTATTCTTGACGGACAATGGAGCAACGCCATGCGCCAATGGAAGCAATCACTAAACGGCACATTCGTCAATGCCGAAAAACTAGTTGCAGGAGAGCGCAGAATGATTCTACCCAATGATATCATTACAATTGGAGATGTTACCATGAAAGTAATAAAGACCGAAAGCTAATGGCCCGAAAAGAGATTAGTACTTTTTCTGTTTCCTTTCTTGACCTGCTTTCCGGAGCGTTGGCTGCGGTAATCATCCTTTTTATTATTGTTCCCAAAATGAGCAGTGAACAGGCTGAAGCTGCCGAAACCCTCGAAAACCTTTCAGTCGATGTAAGCGAATTGGATAGTTTACTGAAAGTTGCTCAGAACTCAATGCCTGCTACTCTGTATGATCAAATGCAGCAGTCCATCGCCCAGCTTGAAGCTGAAATCAGCAACCTCGAAAGCCAGGTGGCAGATTGTGAACGCAACAGGACTGAACTTGCAGAGACTCGACAACAGCTTGAAAGTGCCCGCCAACGCATTGCTGAACTAGAGCGATCGCAACCTGCGAGCGGGAATGGGCCGGGTGCTGTGATCTTTGGATTGAATGCAGAGTTAGGTATCACCTGCTCCTGGCCTGAAAACGTGGATGTAGATTTGCACATAAAGAATACTGCAACCGGTGAATGGTGCTTTTTCGACAGAGGACATAGGAATACACCATTTGGAACCCTGATGGAAGACATTACCTTTAGAGCAGAAGGCGATAACCGCTATGAATTAATTTATCAGGATAAAATTGTTCCCGGCAGTTATGATATCTATGTGCACCTGTATTCGGAAAGTGGAAACGCTACCATCAACGGATACATAGTCATCTTTCCCTATACAAGAAATGAACAAAAGATCAGTTTTGGGCCTATTCAATTGCGTAATTCAGGAACCAGACCCGCTTTACCCAGGAGTGGAGGGGGCGTGAAAATCGGAACCCTGCGCGTGACCCAATCTGGGATCTCACTTAATTAAAGCTCTTTAAACAATGAAAAACCGATTAACAACAATACTGATCAGCCTGGCCATCACACTGGTCTATTCCGTGCTTCTTGTCATCGCCTTCAACAACGCGGCCGATGGGTCCTCCCTGAAAAGAATCCTGATGGTTTTCGGTGGCAATATCACCTCCTGGGGATCGATACAGTTGTTTACCTTTTTTCTTTTTGTATTCGGTCTGCTTGAAATTAATCAGCAAAGCAGCGAATACCGTTATGAAGCAAAAGGGTTTGAAAGGGAACTCTTGCCTGAAAAGGATAACTGGGTACTTTCTCCGGCCGATGTGATGGAGCTTAAGCTGAAAATGACAGAATATGAAAAAAGAGAAAAATTCTTTCTGGCTAGCCTCATCAGGAAAACATGTACCAAATACCAATTGACCAAATCCACTTCTGAGGCGCTTGAAATAGTTTCTTCTACGGTTCGTATGCATCTGGAAGATGCAGAGAGTAGCCAATCGCTGATTCGTTACGTGGGTTGGGCGATTCCTTCGGTGGGTTTTATTGGTACCGTAATCGGGATTGCCTCCTCGCTTTCCGTTGCAGATCAGGCAACCAATAGTGAAGGAATTAAACTGATTACCGGAATGTTGAATGTAGCTTTTGACACCACGTTGGTTGCCCTGCTTTTTAGCCTGGTACTGATGTTCGCCTATCATATTCTTCAGGAGCGGGTTGAGAAAATACACTCCCGGATCGAAAACTATGTCATTGAGAACTTAATAAACAGAATTTATCATTCATAACCATAACCTATGGAAACGAGAGAAACCGAATACAAGGAGAACAAGCAGTTCTCAAAATCAATAGGTGCCGGAGTAAAGTCAGTATTTGGCAATACAGGCAGAACCTATTTTATCCTGGAGCATAAGGTAACTTCAGATTATTACAGGGCAGGGCAATCACAGGAGATTATTATCGATTATATTGAGCTGGGTCGTGATCCCAAATGCCAGGTTCAGTTTGGCAGTACTTTCCCTACGGTGAGCCGGCGTCATGCTGCCATCACCCGGGAAGGCAACAACTGGGTGCTTAAACAACTATCTGAATCAAACCCAACCCTTATCAATGGTCGTCCGATCAAGAGCCAGTGGTTTTTGCAGAATGGTGATGAAATTCAGCTTTCGCTGGAAGGGCCGAAAATTGGATTTCTGGTACCCTCCAATCCGGGGGTTAAATCTATTGGCCTTTCGCGCAGGCTTAGCCTGTTCAGGCAACAAGCGCTTAAGCCTTACAAGCAGGCGATTACAGCCCTCACGGTGATTTTTTTGGCGGGCATGCTGGTTGCCGGTTATTTTATTTACCAGGGACAGACCCAGATCAAAGACCTAATGGCCAAAAACAAGGAATTGTTCCTGAGTGCTGAAAAATTCAAGGGAAATGTTGACTCTCTCCAGCAACAGGTGCGACAGAGTGACGATGCCCGCCGCAGGCTTGAAAGTCAGATGGCACAACTGGGCAGTAACCCCGGTCACGGACCCTCGGGCAGTACTACCGGTAATTCCGTTCCTGCTTCAATGAATATGAACAGCCTCTTCCCGGGCGTTTATTTTATTTTTGTTGACAAAGTTGTAGCTGAATTCAACGGAGAGCAACAAGAAGTAGATTACAAATGGAGTGGCACCGGATTTCTGCTCACTGATGGCCGCTTTATTACCGCACGTCACGTTGTTGAACCCTGGTATTTTTATAATGCAGAGAATCAGATAGGCCTGGCACTCAACGGCTTGGCTTCCAACGGAGGTAAGGTAACCGCTTATTTTACTGCGTATTCCCCTGACAGAAGCACCATCTCGTTCAGTTCAGAAGCCTTTAAATGCAACCGTTCAACAGACGAAGTTATGTCAGGAACCAATGAAAACGGAACAACTGTTTTGTTCAAGATTGCCCCTTTGAGTGCGCAAGATTGGGCTTATGCCAACTCCGACAAGCAGGGTGTTATCTTAGCTTATACTAACATTAATGCCGTTCTTCAACAGCAACAAAAGCTTCATATTCTCGGATACCCCCTTGGGCTGGGAGCCTCTTCACCAAGCAGTGTCTCTCCTATTTATGGCAGTTGTACTGTTTCATCAGAGCATTTGCAAAATGGCTACATTCTTGTGACCGACAGAAACTTTGAGCATGGCAATTCGGGCGGCCCTGTTTTTGTATTCAACGAAGCCGATAATAAATACTACGCCATCGGCATTGTTTCGGCAGGTACCGGCGACAATATAGGAATGATTGTTCCACTTTCAGCAATTCAATAAATCAGACAAACAATGAATCTAAAAACCATTCTTTTTATAGGCGCCTTTGTTCCATCTTTTTGGCTCAGTGCGCAAACAGACTTCAGGTTTCTCAGCGGGAGCCAGGAGATTGTATATAATTGCATCGACAGTGTTGCTTATCTTGTCAGGCAGGATTATGTGCTGCAATCGGTTAATTACCCGGACTTGACTTACGGGCGGGGTGGAAACAAATATTTTGGCAGAATGTACACCCTGGCTGTGCTGGCTGATGGGAAACTTTGGTGCGATGACAAAATAATCTCACCCTGGGTCGGCGACTTAAACTATCAGGAATACGCAACAATTGACTCACTTAAACCCTTGCTTTTTGATGCCTGGGCAAGGCCGATAAGCAAGTCTAAGTTTAACCCGGTTAAAGCGGATACCCTCTTGAATATTGCCACTTATGATTCGCTGATGGGAAAATCAGGGATTTACAGCTATTGTATTGCCCAGAAAGAAAAGGGATTACAGATTACGCCTATGAACAGGTCGGATGCAGGCTGGTTAGTACTTGGCACGAGCGAAACGGATCTTAAGATCAATGATACCGTCCCAATCAAACTCACCATTTACAAAGAGAAGCCCGAATTTTCAGATGGTGATCCATCAGGGAAGATTAAAAATCCAAGCAATACAACAAATATAACCGGTGGGTTTTATATTCTGCCTTCATATACCGTTGGTAGCGTTGATTGGAAATTAAGTGGAATTTTCAGGAAGAAAGTCCTCAATTACTTTGTGGCACTTATCCCTGAAAAGCCGGCTACCGGCGTAATAGCGCCGGAGGTAAAGCTGCCCCTTACACCCATAAGGCCAGAATTACCTAATAAAAAAGGAGAGAAAAAGCAGAATGGCCAAAAAGCCGATAAAAGGAAAGTGGATGCTAAAAGTCCGGATAACAAAAAACCTGGTACCCGGAACTAGTCAGGGATAATCCAGATGGACGTCAGGTACTATCATCAACCAAAGCACTGATCGATGAAAAGCGAAAATTTCATTTTACCCATACATTACTTTAAACTTGCTTTCAGAATGCATACTACAAAAATTTAACCCAAATGGCAACAAAGACTAATTTGCAAATAATAGCCCTCACTGACAGAGGGATGGAGCGGGAACACAACGAAGATTATCATGGGTACATTCCTGATGTGGAATCCGGTGAAAATGTCTTTTTTGATGCCCGGGAAGTATCTGGCCTCTCTGATAAAGGAGCACTGCTGGTTGTAGCCGATGGCATGGGTGGGACCAATGCTGGGGAGGTTGCTTCTAAAATCGCGGTAGAAACCGTTGAATCTTTTATCCTGCAAAAAGTGGCACAGGTTATGCCTGAAAATGAGAGCGGGATCAAATCGGTACTGCTGGAATCAGTGAAAACAGCTCAGAAAGAATTGGTTGAGCATCAGAAACAGTTTCCTGATACCAAGGGTATGGGAACCACCCTCGTGGTTGCCTGGATAATTAAAAACAAGGCATACATTACCTGGGTGGGCGACAGCAGGCTCTATCTGTTCAACCAGTCAGGTTTAAGGCAACTTTCGCACGACCATTCCTATGTGCAGGAATTGGTAGATGCAGGAAAAATAACTCCCGATCAGGCTTTTTATCATCCTGAAAGCAACATCATTACCCAAAGCATGGGCGATCCCAATCGGAATCCCCTACCCGGATATATAACTTATAATATTCAATCCGGCGATACCATACTTATTTGTTCCGATGGGCTGAACGGCATGGTAACCGATAGCAACATCGAGCATTTTATGCGCAGCAATCCGGTTCCGGCCGAGGCGGCCAGGGTGCTGATTGACGAAGCCAACAAAGCCGGGGGACATGACAATAGTACCGTTTTGCTTGCCCATATAAGCAATGTTGATGAAGCCTTGCCGGTGGTAACTATACCACTTCCAAAGCAGGAGCGGTTGGAACCCCAAATTGGGTTGAGTAATAAACCGCCTATTGTACAGCCCCAAAAAAACAACAAACGCCTTTTATTATTACTTACAGGGTTTATACTAGTTTTGCTTGGATACCTGGCCTGGGAAAAAAGCCCGGAGATTCGAAAGCTGATAAACCCTGGCAAATCTGATTCAAGCTTTGTTGATACCAGCAATAAGGCCAAAGGCTTTCAAGCTGGTGCAGAAGAGGTAGATGTCCAGGAAAATAAAGAGAACCATCAATCCGAGGTAAAAGCAGAAAAAGAGAAAGACGCTACAGAGAAAAACCAAAATTCAGTGGAAAAAGTAAAGGCAAACACGGAGGCGGCCAATACGCTGGATCGGAATAAGTGGGAAGAAGTTAAAAGAAGAGATACCAAAGCGGCATACAAGGACTACCTGAGTAAGTTCAGCAATGGGATGTATAAAGATTCAGCAAATGCGAAGATAGAGGCCATAAATTTGAAGTTTAAACCGGTTAAAGAAGCCTTGATAGCAGTAAAGGCAGGGTTTGCCCCTTCCAATCCAGATGTCAACTCAACAAAGTATATAGCTGAGCTAGACTTATGCCTTAAAAAAGCAATAGAAGGAACCCTTACTGAGGGCGATATCAAAACCCTGTGGAAGGTTAAGCGGGAACTTAATGGATATGAAGGGAAAGGGATTTCAGAACTGAAAATAGCAGTGAAGGAACTGTTCAATTTTGATCCTGATCTTACCAGAATTTGATACGTGTGGTCCCGCAACCTATCCACGGTAGCGCTGGGTTCTGATCTGATCTTCTGATAATATTCGAAGGAAGCAGGACGTTGGCAGGACCAAACGATTAAAACCAGACCTCACATTTCCATAGAAATGGAAGGACGCAATTCATTACTATAGTAAAACGTATGCTACACTTACAACCAGATACCTTGCTCAATAACCGCTACCGCCTGCAGGGCCGTATTGGCTCAGGTGGGTTTTCGGTGGTATGGAAAGCCATCGACGAAAAAGCCGGTGGTATGCCCGTTGCCGTAAAAATATTTATGCCCGACAAGGGTGTGGATGACTCGCTGATCAATATGTTCAGTGATGAGTATGAGCTCACCTGCCACCTCGATGACAACCGGCTGGTAAAAATGACCGATTACTTTGTGGCCGAAGAATCGCCTTGTCTCGTGATGCCTTTTATGCCGGGCGGCTCGCTCTACCAGAAGTTGCAGCACGAAAACGAACTGCCCGAGCGCGAAATTGCACGCATACTCTATCAGGTATGTGGCGGCCTCAACTACCTGCATGCTCAGGAAAAACCAGTGTTGCACCTCGACATCAAACCGGAGAATATCCTGATTGACTATAGTGGCAACTACCTGCTGGCCGATTTCGGCATCTCGCTCAAGATGCGCAGCTCGCTGTTGCGGGCCTCCAACACCAAGGGAGGTACTTTTGCTTACAGCCCGCCTGAGTTGAGCGAATCGCGAAAACTGAGTGCCGGTTCCGATATCTTTTCGCTGGGTGTGATGTTGTTCGAATTATGTACCGGCGCCCTACCCTGGAGTGGCATGGGAGGCAATGCAGTGGTGATTGGTATGCCTATGCCCGAACTACCCGAAACCTACTCAAAACGCCTGCAAGAGATAATGTACGCTTGCATGGAGCGGTATCCGCAAAACCGCCCTTCTGCACACCAGTTGGAAGAGGTGGCCCGGAAGTTCCTTGACCGGGGATACTGGGAGGCCATTCCACAAACTGGGAGTAGTGAGGAGGCTCCCAAGGGGCCTACCTCCGCCGAAAACCTACAAAAAGCCATTGCTGCCGGCGAAATGGAGGATTTTGTAAAACGCTACAATGGTGAGCCTACTGCCCAACAGCGCGACCAGTTCTTTTACGACCTGAACAAACGTTATGGCAATATCAGCCGCGATAGTTTCGACGCCACCTTACAAGAATCGTTAAAATTAAATGGCCGCAAAACACAACCCATTCTCCAGTCAGGGGTTTTGAGTGGTGCCGAAACAAAGCCTCAACCTCAGCCTCAACCTCAACCTTCTAAAAAGAAAAGCACTCCCTTTTGGATTATTGCTGCAGTTGTGCTGGTGATTGGTATTGTAGTAGCGATTGCCTGGCCTAAAGGCCCTTCTGCTGAACAGCGCGCTGAACAAGCGAGGTTAGACAGCATCGAAGTGGCGGACAGTCTTGCATTAGTTGAAGCTTTTGCACTAATGATTCAGGATAGTATCAACTTAGCTCAACAAGGTGAGGGACCTGGCGTACAAACTAAACAAAGTGAAGAACCCAGCGCACCGACTAAAAAATATGAAGAAGAAGAAGAAGTGCAGACAAGTAAAGCAAAACCAAGTATCGAATGGGTCTCCATTCCTGCCGGCACCTTCACCATGGGCAGCCCGAGCAGTGAGGTGAGCAGAGAAGGTGACGAAATCCAACATCAAGTCACTTTGAGTGCCTTTAAGATGAGCAAATACGAAGTAACCTTTGAACAATACGATGCTTTTTGCAATGCTACCGGCAGAAGCAAACCAAGTGATGAAGGATGGGGACGCGGCAAACGTCCGGTAATCAAAGTGAGTTGGGACGATGCTACCGCCTTTGCTGATTGGATGGGTTGCCGCCTGCCCACCGAAGCAGAATGGGAATATGCCTGCCGGGCCGGCACCACTACTCCATTTTACATAGGCAATTGCCTGTCCACTTCGCAGGCGAATTACAATGGCAGTTCTCCATACAGCGATTGCAGCGAAGGTGAATACAGAGGAAAAACTTTGCCCGTAGGCAGTTTTGCGGCCAATGCCTGGGGTTTGCACGACATGCACGGCAATGTGTGGGAATGTTGCAGCGACTGGTATGGCGCTTACCCCTCGGGGGCACAGACCAACCCCAAAGGTGTATCATCGGGCTCTTACCGCGTGTACCGTGGCGGTAGCTGGCGCAGGCCTGCGAACCGCTGCCGGGCGGCATACCGCATCATTACAACCCTCCTCCTCGACGAGGTTGGCTTCCGCCTGGTATCTCCCAGGTAACAGTGGAAAGCTATCCTTTCTTTTAAGCTGTATGAGTTGGCTAAAGGTGAGGGAGGGACGACCGAACAAAGAGCCAACGAGTAATAACAGTGCCGCGTAACGGTCGAATTTTTGCGAAAAACGAGAGCAGAGCCAAGTGTGCTTGAGTTATGCCGAGTTGAGCAAAAATCACATAAGTGAAAAAGTTTAAAAAAAATGCAGATACGTATTTTTAGCATACCGATAACAGATAACGGCGCAATTTAGGCTGAAATGAACCGTTTTTTGTGTTTCTGCAGGGTTTTGGAAAGTTAGGCTATAAACTGAAAACCAAAAGTAAAAATACGACATAACAACAATGGAGCAAGCCGAAAATCCTTTAAAGAGTAGGCATCTAAATAAACCTATGTTTTATGAAAAATGCGTTAAAAATTGTAGGGATTTTTTCTCTAGTGGTAATGTTATTTGCTGTTAGCACAGCATTTACAGGTATCAATGCCGCTAACGACGATGATTATTCTTGTACGGTAACTGTCAAGTACAAGGATGGTTCATTAGCAGCAAGCGTTAAAGTAACCACTGAAGTTTCTGGTGGAATCTCATGTGTGGGTGGCCGCGATTTTTACACCGACAAAAACGGTGAAGCCTCTCTAAAATGGGTCAAAGGCTGTTACCTAAAAAAAGTTTATGTAAAAGGCAAGGGTTACAAGGTAGATTATCAGGACGGAAAGAGCTACACTTTAACAATGGATTAAATTTTATTGGAAACTTAAATTTTGCTCTAATCATCCAATGATTTTATAAAATGAAAATTACAAAACAATGAAAAAGTGTATTAAACAGTGTAAAAGATATTTTGAGAAAAAAGAGAGGCATAGACCTGTCGAAGCGAAAGCAACAATCCCTACTGGACCAAACCCCTGCAGGTAATTATTTAAAGAAAGCTCACAAATGTGATTTTAAAAAAGAGAGAGGATAATTTTCAAACCGAATACTAAATATGACAATGCTCTTAACAGGTCAGATTTTCGCCAACCGCTATTTGCTTAAAAAGCTGATTGGTGTTGGTGGTTACAGCCAGGTGTGGCTGGCCGGGGATACAAGGGCCGGCAATATGGAGGTTGCCATAAAAATCTATGCGCCTGAAAAAGGCCTGGATAGCGATGGTATTGAAACCTTCGGTAAAGAATTTACCCTGGTATTCAACCTGAACCATGCCCATTTACTCAGGCCAATGCACTATGATGTGAAAGACAACTCACCTTATCTGGTTATGCAATTTTGCCCGAATGGATCTTTGCTGAAGAAAGTAGGAGAGATCAACGAGAAGGAACTGGCTGTATTTATGCAACAAGCATCATCCGCGTTGGCTTATCTTCATAGGCAGGATCCTCCCATCATTCATCAAGATATCAAGCCCGACAATTTCCTGATCGACATAGAGGGTAACTATCTGCTGGCCGATTTCGGCATCAGCAGCAAGATACGCCGCACACTTACCAAAAGCATGGGTGCCCGGGTTTCAACAGGCACCCTGGCCTATATGCCCCCTGAGAAATTCTCGGAAGATAAGCAAATCATTAAAGCCGGAGATATTTTCTCATTAGGCGTTACCATGTATGAAATGCTAACCGGCGATTTACCATTTGGGGATAATGGGGGACTTACCTTAAAAGCCGGCGCTGATGTACCTAGGCTACCTTCGGGATATAGTCAGGAGTTAAGTATGCTGTTAAAAAGCTGTATGGCCAAAGAGCCGTGGGAACGGCCTACGGCAGAGCAATTGGAAGAGACGGCAACGAAATTCCTGCAATCCAGCCAGTGGCCGGTGGTTGGAAGCCCTGTGCCCAACCCTGTTCCAGAACCTCCCAGAGAGCCGGAACAACCCCGCGCAGGCCGCAAGACTCAATTTATTCCGAACGATGGTTTCTATAATTAT
>Ga0265295_1003711_pt1 | contig 21711 bp, 17 predicted proteins | sample Munlansysbiofilm_FD_192503 | JGI IMG/M metagenome (GOLD analysis project Ga0265295, IMG submission 192503) | Leachate microbial communities from a municipal landfill in Southern Ontario, Canada - Methane capture system biofilm | ecosystem: Engineered > Solid waste > Landfill > Unclassified ...
CTGGAGCCAAGCGGTGGGCCTAAGCGGCGTACCTTCGTTACCAGAGAATGCTCGAGAGAGGGGACAAACATTTCGGGTAAAGAAACAGTACTGATGCCTTCATTGGAAAGGCCAACCAGCATGCTTTGCGCATTAATGCTGCTGAAAGGACAACTCATCATGCCATCATGAGCGTTATCCAGGGGATGTTGATCGTTGGACAAGTCAACTGAAACAACAGTAGGTGTACCGCTTGGTGAACAAACGGTAATTTCTATTTTGCCCTGGCTAAAGGCCTGCATATTGGGCATATAGCCAAATGGAATGAGTGAACGCAGTGCAAACAGGAACAGGCTCAGGCATATGAACATATACCTGAACGAGATACCTTGATGCGAAGAAAGCCTGTTCACATTCATATATGGGCGTTTATTGTTGGCTACGATTTATATAGATAGAAATCATCACTTCTGATACTACCACCGCAATACCAAATCGTAAATAAACAAACTGCTAATACATTATTTATATAGGCTTGTTCTGATTAATATCAACTACTACCTGCCCAGACGCCCTGTTTTCTGTATAAAAAAACAGCATGGTAAACATTTATCCCGTATATGGAATATAGTTTACACGATGCTGTTTTAATTTACGCCAAGTAGCGCGGTTTATAGGGGATGGTATCCTTAATCTTAAACAACATTAAAGACTGCCACCCTGAAAACAAACACTATGAATTATTGCTTTCACGTGAGGCACGCTTGCGCTCATGCTCAAGCAAGTAACGTTTACGCAAACGGATACTTTTAGGTGTTATTTCAACCAGTTCATCATCATCAATAAACTCTACCGCATACTCAAGATTCAGCTTGATGGGGGGCACTAAACGCACAGCCTCATCGGTGCCTGATGCACGGATATTGGTTAATTGCTTACCCTTGATAGGGTTAACAACCAGGTCATTATCACGACTGTGAATACCAATAATCATCCCTTCATACAAAGGCTCGCCAGGCGAAACAAACATACGGCCACGATCTTGCAGTTTCCATAAAGCATAGGCCACGGCATCACCATTATCCTGGCTGATCAGGACTCCATTCCGCCGCTCACCAACGCTGCCTTCACGAACCTGTGCATATTCATCAAAAATATGGCTCATGAGACCCGTACCGTGCGTCAGGGACATGAACTCGGTTGAGAAGCCGATAAGGCCACGGGCAGGAATACGATACTCCAGTCGGGTACGACCACGGCCATCGGATTGCATGTCTAACAATTCACCCTTACGACGGCCCAACTCTTCCATCACACTACCCTGGTGCCCATCTTCAAGATCAATGGTTAACAGTTCCAGCGGCTCACAACGTACGCCGTCAACTTCCTTGTAAACTACGCGAGGACGTGAAACAGCCAGCTCATAGCCTTCACGACGCATGTTTTCAAGCAAAATAGTCAGGTGCAGTTCACCACGGCCAGATACTTCAAACACCGTATCATCATCAGTATCTTTTACCCGCAGGGCTACGTTGGACTTCAGTTCCAGATTCAAGCGGTCGCGAATCTGGCGACTGGTCACGAACTTGCCTTCACGGCCGGCCAAAGGCGATGTATTAACCATAAAGTTCATGGTTAATGTAGGTTCATCAATTTTCAGCATTGGCAGGGCTTCGGGATTGACCGGATCACACAAGGTGCAACCAATACCAATTTCATCAATACCGTTAATCAGGACAATATCACCGGCATCAGCGGAGTCAACCTGAACGCGCTCAAGGCCCTGAAATTTAAGAACCTGGTTTACACGCCCCTTGGAGGTTTCTCCATCTTCACCAAACTTAACCACAACTTCCTGACCTGTACGAATACGGCCACGATTGATACGACCCACACCAATCTTGCCCACATAGCTGTTGTAGTCAAGTGAGATGATTTGCATTTGCAAGGGCGCTTCTTTGTCATCGTTACGCTGAGGCACATATTTCAAAACAGCGTCAAACAAGGGGCGCATGTCGCCTTCACGCACATCATCGGTAAGGCCGGCAAAACCGGACAGGCCTGAAGCGTAAATAACCGGAAAATCAAGCTGTTCTTCGGTTGCACCGAGTTTATCAAACAGATCAAACGTCGTATTAATAACAAAATCAGGACGTGCACCGGGGCGGTCAATTTTATTAACCACAACAATCGGTTTCAGACCCAGGGCAAGGGCTTTCTTGGTCACGAAACGGGTTTGCGGCATAGGGCCTTCAACCGCATCAACCAATAGCAAGACACCATCAACCATTGATAATACGCGCTCTACTTCACCACCAAAGTCGGCGTGTCCGGGCGTATCAATAATATTGATGTGGGTACCTTCATATTCGACGGCACAGTTTTTTGAAAGAATCGTAATGCCACGTTCTTTTTCGATATCGCCGGAGTCCATGACACGCTCAGCAATATGCTGGTTATCACGGAATGTACCCGCCTGATGTAATAACTGGTCAACCATTGTTGTTTTACCATGGTCAACGTGAGCAATAATCGCAACGTTACGGAGCGCTTGGCTCATAGTATTTCCTTTTGAAGTAGTTTTAACGGCACCAGACCGTCAGGTAGTTCGTCCAGGGCCATCAGCCTGTCAACCGGTGATTCCATGCCTTGCAAAGCCTCAAGGGCAATTGCATTGTCTAGGGTAAACGGGCCAACAGCCGTGCGCCGCAAGGCAATCAGGTGCGCAAAGCAACCCAATGCCCTTCCAATATCCTGGGCAAGTGTACGTATATAGGTTCCTTTACTGCAGAACACTTCCAGCTCAACCACTGTTGGTTGAACACGTAGCACATTTATTTCGTAGATAGTTACGGTACGGGGTTCACGCTCAAGCTCTATGCCCTGGCGTGCATATTCATAAAGCGGACGCCCATCCCGCTTCAAGGCCGAATACATCGGCGGAATTTGTTGTATTTCACCCGAAAAACCGGGTAAAACTTTATTTAACTGTTCTGCCGTAATTCCAGAAAAATCGGCAGCTTCCTGAACCACGGCACCCGTTAAGTCACCCGAGTCGGTTTCAGAACCCAACTGAAGGGTGGCAATATATTTTTTATCCACATTCAGCATGGGACCACATATTTTAGTGGCTTTTCCAAAACAGCAAACCAACAAGCCGGTCGCAAATGGATCCAGGGTTCCTGTATGACCGGCTTTTTTTGCATCCATTGCACGTCTGGCTCTTTGCAGGGCATGGTTACTTGATAAATCCACAGGCTTATCAAGTAGCAACACCCCGGTAATGTCCAGACCTTTCCTTCGTCCCATTTATTTACCCAAATACCAGGCAGTTATTTATTGCCTGTTTCTATGTCATCAAGATTGTCTGTTTGCACAGGAAAATCTTCCGGACGGATTGCTCGATCTATAAGCTGCGTCATTTCAATACCACGTGCCATATGCTCATCATGAATGAAGCGCAAAGTGGGTACGGTATGAATGTGCAGCATTTTAAACAGTAAAGAATGCAGCCAGCCCGCCTTTTCATTCAGGGCGGTAAACGCTACCTCTGGCTCTGCACCCAGAACCGTGAAATACACTTTGGCATGTGCATAATCTGCACTAAGATCAACCCCGGTTACGGTAATTAAACCCACACGGGACATATCCATTTCACGCTGGATAAGCACTGCCAGGTCTTTCTGTATCTGGTCTGCCAGACGTATATTACGGCTGGCAGGCGATTTTGACTTATGTCGATTCATAATAAAATTTACAGCGTACGGGCAATTTCTTTGATTTCGAAGATCTCAAGCTGATCGCCCACTTCGATATCGTTATTGCCCCTTAAAGTGATACCGCAATCGAAACCGGCTTTCACTTCTTTGGCATCATCCTTGAAGCGTTTGAGGGAGTCGATGTAACCAGTCCAGATAACCACATGATTACGCAGCAGACGTACTTGAGAGTCCCGGCGTACCATACCGTCGGTAACCATACATCCACCCACTTTACCAATACGGGAAATGCTGTAAACCTCGCGAATTTCAACCATACCGATAACTTCTTCGCGTTTTTCTGGCGTAAGCATACCAGACATGGCACTTTTAACGTCATCTACCGCATCATAAATAATGTTGTAGTAACGGATGTCGATGCCGTTGGATTCTGCCAGTTTTTTTGAACTTTGGTCTGCGCGTACGTTAAAGCCAATAATAACCGCATTGGATGCAATGGCCAGGTTAACGTCACTTTCAGAAATACCACCAACAGCGGCATGCACAACGCGTACACGAATTTCATCGGTAGACAGCTTGACCAGCGATTGGACCAACGCCTCTTGTGAACCCTGAACATCGGTTTTAATGATGAGTTCAAGCGTTTGCATACCTTCACCGATGTTGTCAAACATGGATTCGAGCTTGGCCGCCTGCTGACGTGCCAGTTTAACGTCACGGAATTTACCCTGACGGAACAAGGCAATTTCACGTGCTTTACGTTCATCAACAAGAACCTGAACTTCATCACCGGCGGCAGGAACTTCAGACAGCCCCTGGATTTCAACGGGTACAGATGGCCCTGCTTTTGGAATATTTTTACCTGTTTCATCAAGCATGGCACGTACACGGCCATAACTTGCACCAGCCAAAATGGCATCACCACGTTTCAGGGTGCCACTTTGAACCAGAATGGTAGCTACAGGACCGCGACCCTTGTCAAGGCTGGATTCAATCACCACACCTTTGGCTGGCGCATCAACTGCAGCTGTCAATTCAAGAATTTCAGCCTGCAACAGTACGTTTTCGATAAGATCATCAATGCCAAAACCAGTTTTGGCTGATACGGGTATAAATGGCACATCGCCACCATACTCTTCGGGCACCACTTCTTCGGCAACCAGTTCCTGTTTCACGCGCTCGGGGTTGGCTTCGGGTTTATCCACCTTGTTAATGGCTACAACCAAAGGTACACCTGCCGCTTTGGCATGGTGAATAGCTTCACGCGTTTGCGGCATGACACCGTCATCAGCGGCAACCACCAGAATAACGATATCGGTCGCTTGAGCACCTCGTGCACGCATGGCAGTAAATGCTTCGTGTCCGGGGGTATCAAGGAAGGTGGCTACGCCGCCTTCTGTTTTAACACGGTAAGCACCAATGTGCTGGGTAATACCGCCAGCTTCCCCCCCGGCTACTTTGGCACGGCGAATGTAGTCAAGCAGGGAGGTTTTACCATGGTCAACGTGACCCATTACCGTAACAACCGGTGCACGCGGCATCAATTCAACATCAACGCTTTCGACGTTTTCGTCAAGGAATGCCTCGGGATCATCAAGTTTGGCGGCAATCGCATGATGCCCCAACTCTTCAACCACGATCATGGCAGTTTCCTGGTCAAGAATCTGGTTAATAGTAACCATTTGCCCCATCTTCATTAACAGCTTAATAACTTCCGCTGCCTTGACCGACATTTTATGAGACAAATCGCCCACTGAAATGGTTTCGGGCACATGAACGTCACGAGCGATAAACTCTGGTACTGCCGGCTCTTTGATTTGCTGCTGCTGATTCCTGCGGTTGTTTCTGGAACCACCGCGTCCACCACCTGAACGCCAGCCCTCTTCTTGGGCCTTGGCAGGCGTTGCTGCACGCTTTTCGGCAGGTTTTTTACCACGCGAACCATCATTCCAGTTGCTATCACGCTCTGGCTTTTTAGCCCCCGCAACAGGCGGCTTGACTTCTTTTTTGACCACTTTCTTGCCTGCCTCTGCCGCCTCAGGATTGGTAGGGGCAGCACGCAATACTTTGCGAGGGCGATTAAGCATATCACGCAAGGCGGCTGCTTCAGCCTCGGCCTGGCGACGTGCTTCTTCGCGCGCGGCATTATCTACCGGTGCACGTTTTGGCTCTACAACAGGCTTTTTATGACGGACATTGACATCTTTATTGGCCGCTGATGCAGTAACGGGCGCCTTGGCCCTTGCCACGTCGTTTCTGCCGCCCTGTTTAGCCTGGGCAGGTTTATGATCAGCCGGTCGTGATGACTTGGCATCACGGTGTTCATTAACACGGCCTGACTCTGGAGATTTACTTTTAACCGTTGCCCCCTGAGCTGGTTTCTGATCAGCTTTTACTGAAGCAGACGGCACATTTTTGGATTCAGTATGCACTTCTTTGTTCTCAACCTGTTGAGATGTGATTAATGATTCATCCGGCTTGGCGGATGATGGTTGAACTTGCGGCTGAGGATGACCGTCAGGCTCTGTGGTTTTCACTTCATTTTCTACATTGGCAGCCGCAGCTGACTCTGGTTGCTGCGGCACTGCTTCAACAACGCCAGCCACCGTTTCAGGGGATGCATTGGCAGCTGCTTGGGTACTGCCTTGTAATTGTACCGCTTCAGAAGCGTCTTTCGCAGCAGAAGTTTGTGCAATTGATGCATTTTCTTCTTTTTGCTCTGGCACTTTTTGTACCGGAATGTTTTCCTGAGGTGTTTTTACAACTTCTTCAGGCGCTGTTGTTGAGGCAAGCGGTTTGACGGCGTCTGTTCCAGGCTCTTTGCTTTCGGTAATATCCCGTTTGACAAAAACCCGTTTTTTACGAACTTCCACCGGAATGGTACGAGAGCGCCCAGAACTATCCGCCTGACGGATTTCTGACGTTTCACGGCGTGTTACCGTAATTTTTTTACCCTCTTTTGCACCATGCGCGCGGCGAAGGGAATCCAGTAGTTTGGTTTTATCGCTCTCGGTGACATTATCCTCTACAGAATTCACATTTACACCTGCCCCACGAAGCTGTTCAAGCAACACATTGGCAGGCAATTTCAGTTCGACGGCAAACTGGGCAACAGTAATACTGGGCATTAGGCTCTCTCTTCCCTTTCACAACAATTCAATAACATTCAATAGGCAATCTGTTTAAAACTGTAGATATGAAGATTAGTTTTCATCTTCATCAAACCAGTGGGCTCTCGCCTTGATAATTAACTCACCAGACTCTTCTTCTGACAAGCCGGTTATTTCCGATAGTTCATCGGTGGACAACTCGGCAAGATCATCACGCGTATGAACACCACCTTCAGCCAACTTGGCAATAAATTCTGGTGTCAGCCCTTCCAGATCAAGCAGATCCTGGGCAGTTTCAACGCGTTCTTCCTGCACGATGGCTTCTGTCAGCAAAGCAGTACGGGCACGATTACGCAATTCATTGACGGTATCCTCATCGAAACCATCAATTTCAAGCAACTCCTGAATAGGCACATACGCTACTTCTTCAAGACCGGTAAAGCCTTCATCAATAAGGATGTCGGCCATTTCTTCATCAACATCCAGCTTTTCAATGAACGTGGCACGCATTTCAGACCGCTCTTCGTCCTGGCGACTGCGGCTTTCTTCGGGTGTCATGATATTGATTTGCCAACCGGTAAGGTCGGAAGCCAGTCTTACGTTCTGGCCTTTTGAACCAATTGCTTTTGGCAAGTTCTCGGCATCAACCACGACATCCATGGCGTGTTTTTCTTCATCAACCAGAATAGATTCAACATTGGCAGGCGCCAAGGCACCAATAACGAACTCGGCCGGGTCATCTGCCCACAACACAATATCAACCTGCTCGCCACCCAGTTCATTACGAACTGCAGTTACACGCGAACCACGCATCCCGACACAAGTTCCGATGGGATCAATCCTTTTGTCGTAGGCAACCACGGCAATTTTGGCACGCATGCCAGGATCACGGGCGGCAGCCTTGATTTCAAGCAATCCCTGTTCAATCTCGGGCACTTCGTTTTCAAACAATTCACGAATGAACTCGGGCGCGGTACGTGACAGAATGATTTGCTGGTTACGAGCGGCACGATCAACCTTGGCCACCCACGCACGGACACGGTCACCGATCCGCAGGTTTTCCTTGGGGATCATTTCGCTACGCGGCAGCCGTGCTTCTATTTTGCCGGTTTCAATAATGGCATCGCCTTTATCAAGGCGTTTTACCGTACCCGCAACAATACTTTCTTCACGATCAAGAAAGTCATTAAGCACCTGTTCGCGTTCGGCATCACGGATTTTTTGCAAAATAGCCTGTTTGGCCGCTTGCGCACCAATACGCCCAAACTCGACAGGCTCAAGGATTTCCTCTATGTACTCACCTTCCTGGATTCCGGACTGGATCTCTTGGGCTTCACTAAACAGTTCCTGACGATCAGGCTCTTGCAAACCGGCTTCATCGGGCACGACAAGCCAGCGACGGTAGCCTTCATGCGTACCCGTAGCCCGATCTATCGTTACACGAATATCAGCATCTTCTTTAAAACGTTTTTTCATGGCTGAGGCCAACGCACTCTCAAGCGCACTAAAAACTACTTCACGTGTCACATTTTTTTCACGTGCTAATGCATCAACCAATAGAAGAATTTCGCGACTCATCGCTTTTTACCCTTGAAATCAAGAACCGGATCAAGTTTTGCCTTTTCTACATCTTCAAATGCAAAAACAACAACTTGAGTTTCGTTCTTTTTAACATCAAATTCCAGACAGAATTGACCTGTCTGCGTTCCATCAGAAGCTGTTTCCTGCGACAAAATCCCGGTAAAGACTTTGCGATTATCTACAGCTTCACGTAATTTAACTTCCACCCGCTCACCGGCAAACCGGTTAAAATCGGCCAGCGTACGCAAAGGGCGATCTACACCTGGCGAACCGACCTCAAGGCGTTTGTAGTCGATATTTTCAACTTCAAACACCCGCGACAATTGACGGGAAACCTGCTCACAGTCTTCAATGCGCACGCCACCTTCACGATCTATGGTTACGCGCAACAGCCCGAACGCGGCACGCTCGATATCAATCAGCTCGACCCCAAGGCCAGCCATCGCTTGTTCAGTAAGAGTATATAAATCAGCCATACAATAAAAAAATGGGCTTTTACAGCCCATTGTTTATAAAAACAAACCATTGTTTTTATATATTCGTTCCATAAACCAGCTGCAATCCTTTCAAAAAAGGCAATTACAACTAGACAACCTATGATTATATCAAAAAAACCAACGGCTTGCTAAGTATTTGATATTTTACCAAAAAAACAACAAGCACAACCCCTATCGCCCGTTTCTGCCACGACCAACAAACCCCAACCTGGATTCATGAGCAGCCGCGCCTTTAGGCTGCCAATCGTCTTTATTACGAGTAGACCGCCTGGACTTGCCGGCATTCTCGGGACGAGCCGTTCCTTCTTGGTTGCCACGGGGGGATTTCCTGGCAGAATCTTTAGCATACCCTCCTCCTTCACTACGAGGCTGATTATTTTTGCGATTGTACAATCCGCCTGGACGCGCAGGTTTACGCTGCACATCACCCGCAGCCCTGGCATAAGAAGAAGGGCCAAAACCAAAATCAGGGACCGCAGACTCAAACCCGGGCGGCATCGCGTTATCGTGCGACAGTGGCTGACGCTCACGCCCTTTACCCGACACAGAGCCGCCTTCAGCCTTCATAAGCCCCAGACGAACCATTAACGCCACCACCAATGAAGCATCCAGTTCTTCCCAGCGGCCACGACGCAAATTCCTTGGCAAGACGACCTCACCAAAACGCGTACGAATAAGGCGACTGACTGTTACACCAACCGCTTCAAACATACGGCGCACCTCACGATTGCGACCCTCTTGAATCGTAACGCGATACCAGCGATTACTACCCTCACCACCAATGTGCTCCATGGCGCCAAATGCTGCCATCCCATCATCAAGCTGAACACCTTTGGTCAAGGAAGCCATTTGCTCCGCACCCAACTCGCCCAATACTCGAACCGCATACTCACGCTCGTTACCATAACGCGGATGCATAAACCGATTGGCCAAATCACCCGAGGTAGTAAATATAAGCAAACCTTCGGTATTCAAGTCAAGACGACCCACCGACACCCATTTACCAGTCCGCATTTTTGGCAAGCGTGAAAATACGGTTGCACGCCCTTCAGGATCATCATGACTGACAATTTCCCCAGCCGGTTTATGATACAAAATCACCCTGGGTGGCCGCTTGGCATTGGGACGCACAACAAGACGCCCATTAATACGAACCACATCATTCATGCCAACCCGCTGGCCAATATGCGCAGGCTCACCATTAACGGAAACGCGCCCGGCAATAATCAGCTCTTCCATCTCACGACGGGAACCCACACCGGCATCCGCCAACACCTTATGAAGCTTAGGCATCACCGCATCGCTGGTCAGATATTTACCCAACCGCTGCTCTAACTTTGCCGAGCTATCCAAAAACGCCAGCGCATTATTTGATTCATTTTCATCAAAAACCTGAGCATGCTCATTCAAAGCATCTGCAGGCACCTCTTGCCCTGACCGACTTGTTGCCGGCTTACGAGCCACTGGCGCGCGCCGACCTGTGGCAGCACCACCTTTTGCAGCCGGTTTGCGTGTTCGCCTGACAGCTGCCGGCGCCGGAGATTTTTCCGGTTGATCTGGTGCAACTGCTTTTTCTTTTTTGGTTTCAATGGTTGCATCGGCACGCCTGCGCCTGAATGGCGTACGCAATTTACGTCCTTTGCTTTTCACCTGGGCAGACTCAGGCTGCGCATCACCACCCGCAACAATCGTGACGGTTTCCGTTACTGTATTCATATATTTGCTTATTTGACCTTCTTCCGAAAGCACTTTGAAATTAAAGTGGTCTTAATGTTTAACCATTAATTAAACACCGACAAGTAAAGCTTGCGTATGCCAGTGTTTTTACTTAACTGTATGTTTCTTTTACCTATTATGAACAATTTACCCCTACTCTGGGACAACTGTCGCGCCAGGATTTAAACCTTCAACTGGCGATTGTTCATGACAGCCATTTTCTTCCGGACTTTCCTCTGTTGAGAACAAGCCAGCAAGCTTATCTTCGGCAGCCAGAAGCACTTCTCTTTCTGAGGCCAAACCAGGCAACCCATCTAGCGCTTTTAATCCCAGATCATCCAAAAATTGTTTTGTGGTTCCGAACAAGGCAGGCCTGCCAGGCGCATCCCTGTGACCCAACACCTCTATCCAGCCACGCTCTTCTAAAGTTTTAATGATTTGGGAAGAAACCGTCACACCGCGAATATCTTCTATGTCGCCCCGTGTAACTGGTTGACGCCAGGCAATAATTGCCAATGTTTCCATAACCGCCCTAGAATACTTAGGTGGTTTTTCTGGATTAAGGCGTTCTAAATACTTTTGCATTTGTGGGCGACTTTGAAAGCGCCACCCGCTAGCCAATTGTGCTAATTCTAAACCTTTATTTGACCAAGCGTCTTGCAAATTTAACAGTTGTTGCTTAATTACATCATTTTTTACATCATCTGACTCTGCAAACATTTTTGCCAGATCAGACATCTTCATTGGTTGCTGAGCACACAACAACGCGGCTTCCAGCACATTTCGTATTAAACTTTCATTCATGGTTCAGTAAGGGTTTGTTATTAAAATAAGGTGAACGACTTGCATTATTATAACAGGTAGACTATTATTATATTCTTCAGACGCGGGGTGGAGCAGTCTGGCAGCTCGTCGGGCTCATAACCCGAAGGTCGTAGGTTCAAATCCTGCCCCCGCAACCAGTTTTAAAAAGCCTGTTTCTTTATTGAAGCAGGCTTTTTTGCTATTGGCCCTGTTTTTGGCAGTATATAAGCTATTTTTTTAACTGCTTGTTTCTTCGGCTTTCTTTTTTTGATTTAATGTTTTTTTAGCTGTTGGGGGTTTTTGCTGCTGGAGGTTTGGCGCTATTTGCCGGCCAGGCCAAATTTAAATTAGCCTGCCAAGCACAAATAACACGCTACTACGATCGTACTATGTACTTATTAAAGCAGCCCAAAAAGACAAAAAACCCAAGAAAACCACTAAAACGCAACTAAATTACAACACATTTGCAAAATAACAAGAAAACACTTGTCTGCTTATGTCAATTAGGGTTATTATTTAATTCTTCAGACGCGGGGTGGAGCAGTCTGGCAGCTCGTCGGGCTCATAACCCGAAGGTCGTAGGTTCAAATCCTGCCCCCGCAACCAGTTTTAGAAAGCCTGTTTCTTTATTGAAGCAGGCTTTTTTCATTTCTGTCGTTAGCCCTTTGCCGTTAGCCGTTACCTTGAACGTCACTACAATTTAGCCATCTCTTCCCATCTTACGCTTTTCCCCAGTATCCCCTCTTCGCCTCAAAAACCCCCAAAGCCATTTAGCAATAACCACAATGGACACAATGCTGCACTATTGCCCAGCAATACGGGCAATTTACCTACCATAAAACCTGACTCACCATTTTCAGGAAATTTTTATGGCATCAGTTAATAAAGTCATTTTAGTGGGAAATCTGGGGCGTGACCCCGAAGTCAGGCACAGCCCCGACGGCGCCGCCATGTGCAATATCTCCATTGCCACCTCTTTAAACTGGAAAGATAAAAACACGGGTGAACCCCGTGAAGAAACAGAATGGCATCGTGTCGCATTTTTTGGCCGCCTGGCTGAAATTGCCGGGCAACACCTTAAAAAAGGCAGTCCCGCTTATATTGAGGGCCGTCTTAAAACACGCAAATGGCAAGACAAAAACACCGGCCAGGACCGTTACGGAACGGAAGTCATTGCTGAACAGATGCAAATGCTGGGCAGCGCTGGCAATGGCACTACGGCAATAAATGATGCGCCAGAATCTGAGGCATCAGAATCACCAAAAGACCTTCGCTCACCCGCCCCAGCCACTTCGGGCAATGAGGGGCCAGATATCCCATTTTAAATTCTGTCCAAGACATCAAAAACCCCCGACATGGCTGCCGGGGCCTTGGCCGGCCATATCCGGTAATGACATCCCCCCCTAGGCATTCCAAGTGAATGACCACAAACCAATAAACAAAAAAACAATAAACAAAAAAACAATAAACAAAAAAACAAAAAAACAAAAAAACAAAAAAACAAACGAACAAACGAACAAACGAACAAACGAACAAACGAACAAACGAACAAACGGACAAACGCCTCTTTAACTAAAAACCGCCCGGTCTTTTTCTTCCCAATATCCTTTTTTAATTATCAATACCACGCATGGCGTAATGCCGCCACGTTCCTGCGGTTCAATATCCAATACTTCAAACGACGAACGCTGGTTATGCACGCCATGCACATGGTAAAAATGATCATCACCCACAAACTGCACCAATGCTTTCATTCTTAGCAGGGCAGTACCATATTTTTCTGCAATAGCGTCCAGAGCGGCAATAAAACGTCCTCTTTTTACCGCTTGCCCAAGGGTAAGGGTAATCACATCCACATCGGTATGGCTTACCTGTGGCTTTAATGTCTGACGGCCAGCTGCCTGCCAACGCGTACCGAAAGCAGCCAATTTTTGCTTCCCCTGCTGTTTTAAAGTAGCCAAAACGCCAAAAATATCTTCTGTTTCTTCAAGGTCGGGCTTGCTGACCACCGGCACCCCCATGGCAAGCACATTAATGCGATTTTTTAAGTCGGGTAGTTTTTCGGGGCATACATCTTCTTTAGACAACAGTATCACATCGGCCGCCAGCAATTGGCTTAGCCATTCAGGATTTTCCTGCTGTTGCTGCTCTGCGTGGCAGCCGTCTACCACACATAAAACACCGGCATTATAAAAACGTTCTTTCAGAAAGAAATCATGCTTTAAAGTAAAAACAATGGCAGACGGGTCCGCCAGTCCTGAGGTTTCAATAATGACATGCCTCAAAGCGGGAATTTTCTTTTGCATGGCCAGCATAAACAATTCACGCAGCGTCTGGCTCAGGTCTGCGTGCAGCTGACAGCATAGGCAGCCGCCTTCAAGCAGGGCAACCTGTGCGCTTAAGTGCCTGTATATAAGATGATCCAGCCCAACCTGGCCAATTTCATTAACGATAACGGCAATCTGCCCGGCATTAGGCTGCGTTAACAATTGCCTGATAAAATGACTTTTGCCGCTACCCAGGAAACCGGTAATCACCGTGACACCTATCCCCTGTTGATCCATGTTGTTCTGATTCATTATGTCCCAAAAATTGCACATTTCAATACTTGACTCACCCTCAGACTTAAAGGCGGATACCTGGCATTCATTCTGCCAGAAAAACCCCTTTACCAGTCCCGATTTCCTGCAGACACTGCATGCTAGTGCCTGTGCTGCCCCAGATTACGGGTGGTATGCCCAGTATCTTTACCTGCAAGACGAACAGCAAACACCCTTGGGGCTAATGCCACTTTATTTAAAAACCCACTCGCGCGGTGAATTTGTTTTTGATATGGCATGGGCCAATGCCTTTGAGCAACATGGGTTGGCTTATTACCCCAAACTGGTTTGCAGCATTCCATTTACCCCCGTTACCGGGCCCAGGCTACTGGCCAACAGCCTGCAACACAAACGGATTCTGGCCGAACAGGCGATTGAAGTTGCCAAAAAAATGGGCGTATCTTCTCTTCACGTCCTGTTTCCTAACCACGAAGATTTAAATATTCTGCGTGAATGCGGCTATATGATCAGGGAAGATGTGCAATTTCATTGGGAAAACCGGAATTATGAAGATTTTGAACATTTCCTGAAGCAGCTTAGTTATGACAAGCGCAAAAAAATCCGCCAGGATCGCAAGAAAGCGCTTGCCGCCGGCGTTAGCTTCAGGCATTTACGTGGCTGGGATATTAACCGGGAAACGCTGGATTTTTTTATTTCCTGCTACCAAAACACCTATTACGAGCGTGGCCGCGAACCCTATCTGAATAGTGAGTTCTTCCATGCCTATCTGCAAAAAAGCCCCGAAAACATCTTGCTGGTACTGGCCCTAAGAAACGGACAACCCATTGCCTGTGCCCTTAATATTGTTGGTGATGATACCGTTTATGGTCGTTATTGGGGGGCACATGAATTTATTCCAGGCCTGCATTTTGAAACCTGCTATATGCAAGGCATCGAATTTTGCATTGAAAACAAATACCGTTATTTTGAAGGCGGTGCCCAGGGCGAGCATAAGCTGGCTCGTGGCTTACTGCCGGTAACCACCTATTCAGCACACTGGATTGCCAGAAAAGATTTTGCCACGGCCATTGAAGCATTTTTGGATACTGAAAGCCGTCAGGTTGGGAAATATGTTGATAGGCTGTCAACACATTCCCCATTCAGGCAAACTGCTTATTGAAGCTCAATGAACGTTATTTCTTGTCTTTCTCGGGTGGCACTACAAAAGGGAAAGTGCCAAACATGTTTTGAGTCTGGTTTTGCATCTGTTCCTGCATTTGCACAAACAAATTCTTGGACTGTTCAACATAATTACTCATGGCGTTATTTAGTACAGGCGCCTGAATACTCATGAATTGTGCCCAGGCATCGGGACTAAACTGGGACCCATACATACCCTTGGATTGATCAGTCAGACGCTCCTGGACATCAACAAAAGCCTGCATGTTTTTTTCCAGGTAAGTACCCATTACCCCCTGCATGGCATTGCCATAGAAGCGAATGATATGTTCAAGCATGGTTGAACTGAACATAGGTACCCCGCCCCCTTCCAGCTCAAGAATAATTTGCAGCAAGATACTGCGGGTGATATCTTCGCTGGTTTTGGCATCAATAACTTGAAACTTGATGTTATCAAGCACCAGTTTTCTGACATCTGCCAGGGTAATATAAGCACTGGATTCGGTATCGTAAAGCCGGCGGTTGGGGTATTTTTTAATAATACGCGTTTGCCCGGTATCTGGTGAATTTATCATAATAATTTATTTATGTAATGAAGCACACAACCCCACCCCTAAGGGTGGGGCCAGGAACTACCCCATATGCAAGCCACCATTAACCGAGAAGTCGGCACCGGTGCTGAAACCGGCATCTTCCGAAGCCAGCCATGCAACCATTGAAGCAATTTCTTCGGGCGCTCCCAAACGGCGAACAGGAATTGTACCGACAATTTGCTCTAGTATTTCGGGTCGAATGGCGCGAACCATTTCAGTGCCAATATACCCCGGAGAGACAGTATTAACCGTTACACCACGACTGGCTACTTCCTGGGCAAGCGCCATGGTAAAACCATGGATACCGGCCTTGGCGGTAGAGTAGTTGGTTTGGCCAAACTGGCCTTTTTGCCCGTTAACCGAACTGATATTAATAATACGGCCCCAACGTTTTTCATACATGTGCTCTATAACCTGTTTGGTTACATTGAATAGACTGTTCAGATTGGTGTCCATCACCATTCTCCAGTCTTCCAGGTTCATTTTACGAAAAACGCCATCACGGGTAATGCCGGCATTATTTACCAGCACATCAATGGGGCCATGCTCTTTTTTAATTTTTTCAAAAGCCTCGACGGTAGAATCCCAATCGGCAACGTTACCAGCCGATGCAAAAAACTTGTACCCCAATGCGGCTTGCTCATCGATCCATTTCTGGGCATTTCGGTTAGGCCCGCAACCCGCAATAACCTTGAAACCATCCTTGTGTAAACGCTGGCAAATAGAGGTACCAATACCTCCCATTCCACCTGTTACATATGCAATTTTCTGACTCATAAGATCTCCGGTTATTTTATTTACTCATGTACAAAAACTAATACTATATTGCCTTAACTTTTACATATTTTCCGGGAGCTGCCTCTATCTCAGGGTAATTCCCATTACCTGGTGTTTTCTTTGCCCGCACTTTTTTACCGGCATGAGAGGCCAGCCACCCGGACCAATCTGGCCACCAGCTGCCCTGAACCTGAGTGGTGCTGTCAAACCATTGGCTGCTAACCGGAAAGCCCTGTTCTGCTTCGGCATTGGAAACCCAGTAATTACGCTTGTTTTTGACTGGCGGATTGATAACCCCGGCGATATGACCCGAAGCACCCAATACAAAACGCGTTGGCCCTTGTAAAATATTCGTCGAGGCGTAAGCAGAATCCCATGGCACGATGTGATCATCTTTTGATGCATAAACATAAGCGGGCATGTCCAGCAGGCCAAGATCTACAGGGGTACCTGAAACACTTAAGGAGTTGGGCTTTTTAAGGTTGTTTTCCAGGTAAGTATTACGAAAGTACCAGGTAAAGAAAGGACCTGGCAAATTGGTGCCGTCTGCATTCCAGTAAAGCAAGTCAAAGGCAGTGGGAGACTGCCCTTTCAGGTAGTTATTAACGACATAATTCCAGACCAGCTCATTAGGACGCAAAAATGAGAAGGTGGTACCCAATTCGGCGGCAGAAAGCAAGCCGCCCTGCCCCAATTGCTGTTCGCGCAGTGAGGCATGTGCCTCATCCACAAACACATCCATGATGCCGGTTTTTTCAAAATCAAGGAAAGTGGTTAACAGGGTTAATGCCCCGACTGGGTCCTGGCCACGTTGACGGGCAACCGCCAAGGCACATGCCAGCATAGTTCCCCCAACGCAGAATCCAAGCGCATTGATTTTTTCTTGCCCTGAGATTTCAGACACCACTGAGATAGCCTTTAACACGCCTTGCTCAATGTAATCATCCCAAGTGGCATTCTGAATGCCATCTTTGTCTTCGGGCAATGGGTTGCGCCAGGACACCAGGAATACGGTATGGCCCTGGGCAACAGCATAAGCCACCAGAGAGTTTTCGGGTTGAAGGTCTAAAATATAATATTTATTAATACAAGGTGGCACCATTAACAAGGGCGTTTCATGTACCGTAGGAGTTTGCGGCTTGTATTGAATAAGCTGAAAATACGGGTTTTCAAATACCACCGAGCCTTCGGTAATCGCCAGGTTACGGCCCACTTCAAAAACCGTTTCATCAGTTTGGGTAATACGCCCTTTTTGCATGTCATGCATCAGGTTTGCCATGCCTTTTTGCAGGGACTCACCCTGGCTTTCCTGAAAAGCCTTCAGGGCATCGGGATTAAGCGCAAAAAAGTTGGAGGGGGCAAAAGCATCCAGCCATTGCGTCACCGAAAACTTCAGGCGCTCCCGGTTTGCATCGGGAACTTCCAGTTGATCAACCCATTTATTCATGGTTTGCGCTGACAGCAGATAAAGATGGGCAAGCGCTGAAAACTGGGGATTTTGCTGCCAGGCCTCACTGCTGAAACGACGGTCTTTCACAGCGGGCAGGCTTCCCTGGGTGGCCTGCAGCATAAGCTGCCTGAAGTTTTCGGTAAATTCCGTTTGCAATTGCTGGATTTGCGCTGGGTTTACCATTGGCATCATCCATGGCATGTTTTTTGTAAATTGGTCATACTTCATTTTGTCACCCCTTTTTAATCCCGAAAAACGTTACAACCTTTAATCCACTGTTATATCTTTTAAGATAAAGGAATAATCAAAGTTATTCAACTTTGTCAGTAATATCATTGCCAGGGGTAACACTTACTCCTGCTGTTTTATCTTCCACACAACAGTCACCATACGACCCGTCTGGTTTTTCCTTCGATAAGAAAAGAAACGTTCATGATTCATAAAAGTACATAATTTGCTTTCTTCAACAGTACTTACACCATTTTTCTGTAAACGATAAACTGCCAGCCCTGACAGATCAGCCAACCATTTTCCCTGATGATGCGGATGTGATCGAAAATACAACGCCTGACCTTCATCATTATTCATAAAAGCGTCATAAACCTCTTGCCCAACCTCAAAAGCCGCCACACCAATGGCAGGTCCAATCCAGGCCCGAAAATTTTTCTCCCGGGTTTTGCTTCTCATTATTTCCAGCGTGTTTTCAAGTACGCCATTCAGCAGACCGCGCCAGCCGGCATGCGCTGCTCCTATCACCTGGCCATTTTCAGCGCTTATTACCACCGGCAGGCAATCAGCCGTCATGATGGCAAGCACCTTGTTTACTTCTGTTGTTACTGCTGCATCTGCCGTAATAAGCGATTCATTGGCGTCAGGCTGGTCAGCATCATGCACATACGTGCCGTGCACCTGCTCAAGCCACACCACTGGCCCCGGCAGCAAACACTGCAAGCGGCCTCTGTTTTGCCCAACAAGCAGCGGGTCATCGCCTGTATGCAAACCCATATTCATTGAGTCATAAGGTGCCTGGCTAACCCCTCCTTGCCGGGTGGTACAAAAATACTGCACACCGGGCCACTGTTGTCCCGTTACCCTAGGGACTATTGCCTGATCCATATTCTCATCACTGGTTTTCCTTACCGTCATTGCGGCGCCTCTTCCCATTGGATATTGGCAATCACCTGTTGCATATCCTGTGCCAGCACCGACTCAAACTCACAAACGTTTTCCGTTTCCGGGTCTATGAATTGCAGGCGGCGTGCATGGAGCATCTGCCGCTGTGCGCCTGCCAAGGATTTGCCACCGTACAATTCATCTCCCAGAAGCGGGTGCCCGATACTGGATAAATGCACCCTGATCTGGTGAGTGCGTCCGGTTTCCAGTTTACAACGCACCCATGAGACCGCCTTATCCTGCACCAAGCCGGATGCCAGCAAGGCATAATGAGTCCGGGCTTCTTTGGGGGCAATGGGCCGGTCGGTTGACATCCGCACCGGCACTTTACGGTCACGCCCTATCGGGGCGTCTATGACACCCTGCGACTTGACCTGCCCCATTACCAGCGCCACATACTCACGCCCCACAGTGCGAGCCTGCAGCTGCCGTACCAAATGCGTTTGTGCCTGTTCGGTACGGGCAACCACCAGAAGACCCGAGGTATCCTTGTCAAGGCGGTGAACAATACCGGCACGTGGTACATGCGCCAACTCGGGAAAGCGGTACAGCAAACCATTTAGCAAGGTACCGTGCCAATTACCTGCCCCGGGATGGGTAACCAGTCTAGCTGGCTTTTCGACCACGATCCACTGGCTGCTTTGCGCCAAAACCGTAAATTCAACCGGCTCTGGCGTAAACGCAAGGCTTTCTTCGGCTATGGGCTCCCAAACGGTAATAATGTCGCTGGCACCCACAATTTGCCTGACTTTACCCTGTTTTTCGTTTACAGTTACATATCCCGATTCTATCCAGGATTGCAACCTGTTTCTTGAGTGCTCGGGAATTAATTGCGCCAGTATTTTATCAAGGCGATCCCCCTTTACCGAAACGGGTAACCTGAAAACACGTGGTTCTGTGTCAATAAATTCATCTTGTTGGGAAATTGTAGTATCAGACATGGATTAATAATCATATAATGTTGTTCGCAATGCTAACATTGTGTGAACCCTTTTGGCTTTTAACTTACTGTAACCCATCTAATTATGCAAAAAAGTATTTTTCGTCGCTCATTATTGGTGCTGTGTTCCCTGGCTGTTGCCGGGTGCAGTGGTGTGTTCAAGGGCCAGGAAGACAAAACACAAGGTTGGACTGCAGACCAGCTTTACCAGGAAGCCCGGGACAACGTACGAGCCTCTGAGTGGAAAAGTGCCAGCCAGAACCTAAGCGCCGTAGAAACCCGTTTTCCCTATAGCAGCCAGGCGCAACAGGCACTTATTGACCAGGCATATGTATACTGGAAAGATGACGAGCCCGAACAGGCAACCGCAGCCATTAATCGTTTCCTGACATTGTACCCCAACCACCCTGGCACCGATTACATGCTTTACCTTAAAGGACTGGTTACGTTTACCCCTCCCAGTGCATTCCTAAGCAGCTATACCGGCCAGGACCCCAGCGAACGTGACCCAAAAGGCCTGCGCCAGTCCTACCAGGCCTTCAATGAACTCATTACCCGTTTCCCCGACAGCCGTTATGCGCATGACGCACGCTCTCGTCTTACATGGCTGGTCAGCACCATTGCCGAAAACGAAGTTAACGTTGCCGAATACTATTACAAGCGCGATGCCTATGTGGCAGCTATTAATCGCAGCCAGGCAGTCATTCGTGATTTCTCGGGTGTCGAGGCGGCCGAACGTGCCCTGTATATCATGATGAAATCTTATGAAAAACTGGGCTTAACCGAACAGGCCAACGATGCCAAACGCGTACTTGATCACAACTTTCCCAATAGCAAATTTTACGCCCAGGGTCTTGACGGTGACACGCACTGGAGCGATATGTTCAAGCCTGCCTCATGGTTTAATAACTAAACTCGTCACCAGCTAAACAAAACCCCGGCAAAATGGCTTTTAAATGGCCAATTTGCCGGGGTTTTATTTATGAAAAAAATAAAAATAACAATTCAATACAGCACTAAACTTAGCCCTAGGGAAAAACCAAAAGGGTGGAAATTCACCTAAGCTTTTGGACTCAGCTTAATAATCTTGAACAAACTCAACTTTGCTTGTCCTGACCAACCGGTGGTTCAGACTTGTCAAAAAAACTAACCGCCTCTTCCAGATAACGGGTGCGGCTAAAAGAAGGCAAGCCCCGCCAAAGCAGTTTTCCATAAGGTTTCTCTACCAACCTGCGGTCGCCCACCATTAATACTCCCCAATCGCTTTCAGTACGAATCAGGCGTCCGGCTCCCTGTTTCAAGGCAATCGCCGCCCCCGGAATTTGATATTCAAAAAAAGGATTTCCCCCTTCCTGGCGACAAGTCTTGATGCGGGCCTCCAGTACCGGGTCATCGGGCGGGGCAAAAGGAAGTTTGTCGATCGCCACCAGGGTAAGGATATCTCCGGGAAAGTCCACCCCCTCCCAGAAACTGGCGCTGCCCACCAGCACGGCATTGGCATGTTGCCTGAAACGCTGGATGAGCTGCCCACGGGTACTTTCCCCCTGTTTCATGACCGGGCGATCCACGTCTTCCTTATCAAACGCTTTAATAAGCAAGTGAGCAAAATAATCAACCGCCCTAAGGGTGGTACACAACACCAATACACCCCCT
>Ga0265295_1003712_pt1 | contig 21709 bp, 17 predicted proteins | sample Munlansysbiofilm_FD_192503 | JGI IMG/M metagenome (GOLD analysis project Ga0265295, IMG submission 192503) | Leachate microbial communities from a municipal landfill in Southern Ontario, Canada - Methane capture system biofilm | ecosystem: Engineered > Solid waste > Landfill > Unclassified ...
GGGCCTGCTCAGCGGCCTTACGCTCGGCCTCCTCCTGAAGCCTACGTTCCTCGGCCTGCTTAGCCAGTTCTGCTTGTCTTCTCTCCTCCTCCTGCTGGCGCATAAGCCTGGCTTGCTCCTCCTGCTGACGAATGCGCTCAGCCTCCTGCCTAACCCTTTCCTGCTCGGCCAGGCGTGCTTCTTCCTCGGCTTTCTCCCTTGCCTCTTGGGCCAAACGCTGGCGTTCTGCCTCACGGCGTTGCTCCTGCTCTCGCTCTATTCGCGCCTGCTCCTTGGCTTCGGCTTCGGCTAAAGCACGGGCTTCGGCAGCCTTACGCTTCCTCTCAGCTTCGGCCAGCCGGGCCTGCTCGGCAGCCTTACGCTCAGCCTCTTCCTTAAGCCTACGTTCCTCTGCCTGTTTAGCAATCCTCTCTTTTTCTGCATCAATAGAAGCTTGTTTTTCTTGCTGAGCATGTGTCCTCTCTTCGGCTGCTAAATCACGCCTGAAGCTTGCCGAATAATCTGTATCATATCCAAAATCACCTTTTCGTTTATCGAATCTAATTTTTGCAACAGGATTATTGTAAATTTTAAGGGCACTCGCAGCTGTTTGCGGTTCGAGCTCCACCTCAAAATCAATTACTTGCCTTACATCTTTATATTCTAATGGAACAGCTGTACTAATACTGATTTTTTTTGAAACATATCCGCTCTTCTCAAAAGATAGAATATAATCGGAATCGAATTTAAGTGATAAATCGAAGCGCCCGCCACGACTAAGCGGCTGCCTTGATTCCTCTACCCCATCTTTTATTATAACGATTGTGGCATCAGCGGCATTGGACCTCCTAGCCAAAAGACGTCCAAAAACATCAAGCCCACTTTGAGCATAAACAGCTGTGGATAGTAGGCAAAACTGAGCAACTAAAAAGGTAATTATAACAATTATGTTAGATTTTGTATAAAACTTCACGCTAATACAATATTAAGTGTTTTAGATACTTACTATAAAATATAGGATGCACATAAAATAATTATAGTCTCAATCGTTTTAAAGAATCGATACCAAATGCCCTTGATAAAAATTAAACCCTAAGGATTAAACGGCTTTTTCGATTCAAAGTTCCCATAAAGGCAAAATACCGTTCAATTACCTTACTAGGTAAGCAAAACTAGCTCCATCAATTAACCCCAATTATTCGAACGAATAATTGGGGTCAATAAGAATATTACTTTTCGATGGATATAATAAAAATATATGTAACGATAAATATTCATACCGAAAGCAAGCTAGATTTTTCATACACTACAGTTCTGAAACTAAAAAGTTGTTTCAAAACTATAAAAAAAGGGCAATAAAATTACCCTTTTTAACATAATTAATCAGTATACCCGTACTACGAGAATAACGACTCGACAAAGGCGAACCTATCAAACACCTGTAAATCGGTTACCTTTTCGCCTACACCAATATATTTTACGGGGATTTTAAACTGGTCAGATATTCCAATAACCACCCCCCCCTTTGCTGTTCCATCGAGCTTTGTTAATGCTAATGCAGACACCTCGGTCGCTTTGGTAAACTGTTTGGCCTGCTCAAAGGCATTTTGCCCAGTACTACCATCGAGCACCAGCAAAACCTCGTGGGGTGCATCGGGAATAACCTTTTGCATAACCCTTTTTATTTTGGTTAACTCGTTCATCAGGTTAATTTTATTGTGTAGCCTACCCGCTGTATCGATAAGTACCACATCGGCACCATTGACTTTGGCTGAGGAAAGGGTATCGAAAGCAACCGAAGCGGGATCGGATCCCATGGCTTGCTTTACAATGGGTACATCAACCCTATCGGCCCAAATAACAAGCTGTTCAACAGCAGCAGCCCTAAATGTATCGGCTGCACCCAGATATACCTTTTTTCCTTGGCTTTTAAAGAGGTGAGCTAACTTTCCGATAGTTGTAGTTTTCCCTACACCGTTAACCCCAACTACCATAATAACATAGGGATTCTCATCAGAAGTTTTTATTGAAGTATCAACATCACCCGATTTGTTTTGCGCAAGGAGTTCAGCAATCTCGGTTTTTAGGATCTGGTTAAGCTCGCTGGTATTCATATATTTATCGCGAGCGGCTCTATCCTGAATTCGCTCAATAATCCGCAAAGTTGTATCAACCCCCACATCGGACGTGATGAGCACCTCTTCTAAATTATCGAGCACATCATCGTCGATAGTTGATTTTCCTATGACAATACGAGATAGCTTTGAGAAGAGATTTTCCTTGGTTTTTTGCAACCCCTTATCGAGAGCGTCTTTTTTACCCCCCGAAAAGCGTCCGAATACACCCATAGCAATAAAGCGTTTAATGATTTGTGTAAAAATAGCAAAAGCTTCCCAAGTATTTAGGAAGCTTTTTAAACTATATTAAATTTTGATGAAGAAATTAAATTTTCCCGTCAAAAAAGTCTTTAACTTGTTCGTTGGGTATCATTTCTTCACGAAAAGTGTATGCCCCAGTTTTGGGAGATTTCACCATTTTAATACACTTGGTATTTGTTCTTCCCTCACCTTTTTGTAACGTTGCAACTGCTTTCTTAGCCATAACAATAAATTTTATTTAATTTCACGATGTACAGTTACCTTGCGCAAAACAGGATTAAACTTTTTACGCTCTAACCTGTCGGGAGTGTTTTTCTTATTTTTGGTTGTAATATACCTAGAAGTTCCTGGCATACCGGAGTCCTTATGCTCCGTACACTCCATTATTACCTGAACTCTATTACCTTTCTTTGCCATTGCAATATGCTTTAATAGATATTAATTAGACCCTTACTCTCAGCTTCTTTTAAAGCATTTTTAAGGCCTTTTTTAGTTATTGTTCGAATGCCAGCTGCCGAAACCTTTAAGGTTACCCAGCGGTTCTCTTCTTCGAGGAAGAATCTTTTAGTCACTATGTTAGGATAAAATCTCCTTTTACTCTTGATATTAGAGTGAGAAACGTTATTCCCAACCATAACTTTTTTTCCTGTAATCTGACAAATTCTTGACATTTCTCCTATGTATTTTGGATTCGTATGATTTTCAAAACAGTGCGCAAAGAACGCTATTAAAATTTAAAAATGCAAGGTATTTGTAAAAAAGTTGACGTATTTATGCATTATTATTCTCATTTAACCCGCATTATTCATCAAATTTGTAAAAGATGAATGCAAATACGGGTTACCCCAACATAGTCGAACCCTGTTTTGGGTAACAAAATTGGGTTTGAGACTTAGTGGCTGTGGGAGACCCTAATTATTCGAATGAATAATTGGGGTTAATCAGTATAAACCTTAGCAGGTTTAACGCAGCAACCGAACTTCGCAAAATATTCCGATTACGATTATCGCCATAACTAAGCAGTTGACTAATAGTTTTTTGAGGTGTTGATACAGCTATCCAAATTGTGCCAACAGGTTTGTTTTCAGTGGCGCCTGTTGGCCCTGCAATACCCGAAGTAGCAATTGAGTAATTAGCATTAAATTTTTCTCTAGCTCCTTGCGCCATAGCTTCAACTACCGGTTGGCTAACGGCACCATGCGCATCAATCAATTTTTTATCAACACCCAATAAGCTCGACTTTGCAGCATTTGAGTACGCCACAACCCCTCCTAAAAAGAAAGTTGAAGAGCCTGGTTGTAAAGTAATCATGTGGGCAATACTGCCACCCGTACAGCTCTCGGCAACGGCCAGCGTTGCATTATTCTGTTTTAGCAAGCTTGAAACTACCGAAACCATTGAATCGTCGTCAAAACCAAAAATATTGTTCGGAATAATCTTGGTTAAAGCATCGATCTGATGATGAACCTCCTGTTTAAGTAAATTTATGTTATTACCTCTTGTTGATAGCCTTAATCGAATTGCATTAGGGCCAGGAAGATAGGCTAACTTTATATGGCTTGGCAAGTTCTCCTCCCATTCGCTAAGTTGTTGTGCAAGAAAAGATTCGGGCAAACCAAAGGTTTGGATGGTTTTATGCAGTATTTGCTGGGTAGCCGTTAGTTTCGATAGCCGAGGTATAATATTGCTACCCATTATAGCCTTCATTTCGAAAGGTACCCCAGGCATTGAGACAAAAATCTTACCCTCTTTATTAAACCACATACCGGGGGCTGTTCCTGTTGGATTATGAATAACTTCGCACGATGCGGGAACCTCGGCTTGCTTAGCATTCAATTCGGTTAGGGGAAGTCCTCGTTTAGTAAAAATACCCTCAACATGCTTAAGCGTGGGCTCATGAACAACCATGTTCGTTCCAAAAAACTCACATAAAGCAGGTTTGGTAATATCGTCGCTGGTTGGCCCCAAACCTCCGGTTGCAAGAACTACATCATATTTACTAAGTAACTCGCCCACAGATTTTTTAATATCATCATTTGTATCAGATATTGAAACTATTTGGCAAACGTTAACACCAATTTTATTCAGCTCTTCGGCCATCCATGCTGAGCTTGTATCAACAATTTGACCTATTAAAATCTCATCGCCTATTGTTAGGAGTGCTGCATTCATGTATTATAAAAATATTTATTGTGCTACTAAAGTCTATCAATCCTTGTAACCAGAAGTTAGGAATCGTAAAATAGCGCATTTTATGTGTACAAATAAGTTTTTGTCTATCTGTTTTACAGCCTACTTTTCTTCGTTATTAATCGCCTTTATTCTCTGATTAAGCGTTGGATGAGAATAGTTTACAAATACGTATGCTGGGTGTGGTGTTAAATTTGAAAGGTTTTGAGCTGATAGCTTCTTTAGCCCAGCTATCAGATATTGCCCTAAACCGTATTTAGCTGCGAAGTTATCTGCTTGATACTCCATTTTTCGACTCATCATATTTGTGAAAATTCCGATTAAATCGCCAATGGGTAAGAAAAGAACGCTAAACGCCAAAAGGCTCAGATGAAAGACGGGTTCGGTAGCACCCTCAAAGCCCAATGCAACAGACAGCTCAACGCTTTGGGATACAACACCAAATATAAATAACATAATGGCCGATTGAGCTGCCCCTAGCAGATAGTTTATCCATATATGACGTTTACGGTAATGGCCAATTTCGTGGGCTAAGACCGCCAGAATCTCATCATTACTCATCTTTTCGATTAGCGTATCGTATAGCACCACCCTGCGATTTTTACCAAACCCAGAGAAATAGGCATTTGCCTTTGTAGAGCGCTTCGAGCCATCAATCACAAAGACCTTACTTACAGGAAATTTGAGTTTGTCTCCTAACCCTTTTATTGAATTGAGCAATGGGCCGTCAGGAAGTGGTTTTTGCTTATTAAACAGCGGCACAATAACCGTTGAGTAAAGGGCATTTGCCAATAGCGAGAATAGCAAAATAATTGCTAAGGCAATTAACCAAAACCACCTACCTGTTGCAAAGTAAACCCATGTTAATGCGCCAAGCAGAATACCACCTACGAAAAACGTGAGCACAATTGATTTAAAAAAATCGACCGCAAAAAGCCTGGGTGTCGTTTTATTGAACCCATACTTTTCTTCAATAACAAAGGTACTCCAAATAGAGAAAGGTAATGAAGCAATACTCGAGGCAAGAGATATTATAGCAAAGAAAATCAAAGTGGTAAGCACATTACCCAATTCGAGCATAAGGATATGTTCATGCAAAGCACCGAGCCATCCCATATAAAATATGAGTATAATAAAAACTACCGATATGGTTGTTTGCAAAATTGAGAACCTGGTTGACTCTGCCTCATACCCCTGCTGTAATTTATAACGATCGGGCGAGTAAACATCAGTCAAAGCAGCAGGAACCGATTTTTTCCGATGAGAAAGATTTAGTATGTCAAGTATTAATTCAAGTAAGTATCCTAATATATATATTATCAATATAATAGCCAACACTCTATTCATAAAAAATAAAATATTAAATTACCAATTATAACTTTTCAAGATGCTTGATTCTCTCTTTCAATACACTTTTGTAGACTAAGGCGCGCTGAAGCCTGTAATACTTTTCTGATTCTTCGAGCCAATCAATAGCCACATCAAAATTACCGAGCATTTCGTTTGCAAGCGCCAAGTTAAAGGCTGCTTTAGCTGCCAACTCTTCACGGTTAGGATATTTATCGATTACCTCTTGCCAAAGGTTCGCGGCATCTTCCCACTGATTGTTAATAACTAAATTGGCTGCATTTCTCAAAAGTTTATGCCCCTTAACATAATAGAACCGTTGCTCATCTGCCCAATATGGTGCTATTTTTTTTGCATACTCATCGCCCACAAGGTAACCACAATAAGCTGCCGAGTTAAAAAATCCAGGTAGCTGATCGCCAACCTCAACTGGGAAATAATCGTACTCATCCCAAATTAATGTGTCGCGAAATAGGTAATTAGACACTAGTTCACGGTTATACAAGTCGTATACGCGCCAGTAAGCATAAACATCCATTGAGAGGTATCCATAGTATCCCTGAAAGGCCCCATCCCAATATGGATAGCTATCGGTTTTAGGCGTTATTTTTATGTACTCTAGCGAAATAACCAAATCGGCATCTGTTGCTGATGCCATATTCTCAACCTCATTCCAACTATAGGGCAGTATTAGTCTGGTTGATTCGTCGCGATAGTGTTGCCTAACAGGCGGCTCAACGCCTTGAAACCATGGCGATTCAGCCAATGTTTCGGCTAATACCAACCCTGCCTCAAGAGCCGCTGTACTATCGAGTGCCGCTTGTGCCATGCTCTCGGGCGAACCTGGCACACCCTTGTATATTCCAGTAACAATTAGAGGCTGAGCAAAATTACTGGGAACACTAAGTTCTGCCGGCTTAAGTGTTTGTATGCTAATAGTTTTATTGTAAACACATGAAGTAAAAATTGAAAACCCTAAAACCAACAAAGCCAGGCAAATGGCGTACTTCTTTCGTAATATCATATTATAAGCTTTACAATATTAACAACATGCAAAAATAGGTATAACGAAACGATTTACTATAAAGATACAATATAACTTATTGCAAACTCCATCTCTTCACAATCGTCTGTATCAACATTATACTTTATTGTTGCGCATTTATATTATCTCTCTTTACAATAAGGTAAGCTGCATAAATTAAGGTTTAGAAATAAAGCAGACTCCCACCTGTCGAGTTTCTTCCTTTTCCCCGTAAACATTACAATGAAAAGGAATATGTTACCTACTATTAACCCGCATTATTCATCAATTTTGTTAAAGATGAGCAAATGCGGGGTCGCCGACAGCAAGGGCAAATGTCGGCTATCGGGTGAGCCTCCGTAGCTTAACCTCGAGCTGCCTTACCGTTGAGGGTTTCGAGAGAATTTCTAGATCTTTGGACAGCAAGAACATTTGAGGTGTTTCGTGGGCGTCATACATATTAATTACGGCATTATCGGGTGTGTAGGGCTCGTTATGGTTTAACCAATCAAGCCCAAGCTCATTAATGTTACGTTTCCACATAAATGGCTCATCATCAAGTGATATAGCAATAACTTCAAACCCTTTCTGCTTATAGTCGGCATATATTTTTTTAATTCTTGGCATTGCGTCAAGACAATGAGGGCACCACGAGGACCAAAAAAGTATTAGTTTATAGGTTGCGTTAACCTCGGAAAGATACATGGACCTCATATTGGCTATACGCAAAGGAAAATCGAATGCTTTTTCGCCCACTCTGACCCTAGGCGAATCGGATGATTTTGGGGTAATACTGCCCCGTTTCAATGGGTTTAGCTTACCAAACTGCGTGTAATTTAGGTAATCGATAATTTCCAGATAATCGGAATCCTTAAATCCATCGAGCAGCAATTGCCTTATGGCTTTGGCCACCTCTAGATGCATATCTAGCGATAGCAAGAGATGAATCCCCTTAGTAAAAGTCAGCTCTTGGCTCTCCTTATCGAGGTCATCGCTGTAAAAATGGTCCATGTAATCCCATAACCTATTTTTAAACAATGGCGTTTTTAGGGTAAGGGTATCAAATAGGTCGATTTGCCCCCACCAGGTGCGAATCACCTCTTCCGACAAGGGATTAACGCTGCTGGGAATAACAGGCTTCTGTTCGATCCTAATAAACCTTGAGGCCAAAGCGTTGGGATTTAAATTGATTAAGCTATCGGCAAATGCAAATAACGAGCTGTTTACGCTAATCACCTCAGCAGCTAGCTGCTTACGGAATGCTGAAGTGTCTGGGTAAAAATCCATTAACGAATGCGTTAACCATAGCTGCTGGTCGACCCTCTTTTTTCTATTTTGGAAAAGCCAATACATGTTATTCCCTACCGATAGGCTTGATTTGAGGCTATCGTTAGGAGCGTAAACCACGGTATTTACATCAATTTTTGGCTCACCGCTAACAATAAGTTTAAGCTTGATGCTTTTCCCCACATCAACCCTATAGAATCCCTTAGCATACCCTTTTTCTGCGGTAAACCTATAGCTACCCTGTGTTAGCTGGTTTGATGAGTCGATCGCAACATAATCGGTACCATTAAAGTATAGCAGCATGGCCTGAGGCGAGAAAGCCTGAGTAACATTTACCACTATCTCAGAAGTTTGGGCTTGAATAAATATCGGCCTAAAAAAAAGGGCAAAAAGAATGGAAATGCGAAATATATGTATCATAATAGAACAATAATTATTAAAAAATACGAGCACTACTCTTGGGGTCGATATATTATAATATTACCTTTTACTAAACCCTCAATGTTAATGGGGCTAGTGCCTACTTTACGCCCAGAGAAAGATGTGTTTTGGTGGGCCAACTCGTAAACACCCTTACCATAAACCTTAATAATAATAGCAGTATGCTGCTCCATGGTTTCGGTATAGGTAGTAAACCCCTCGATACGCTCAACCACGGCACCCTTAAAATGGACAATATCGCCAGGGTAAACCGCCTCGGTTTTATAGTTTACAGGTTTTCCGTATACATACATTTTATCCCATTTAGCATTAACAAGGATTAAGGCCTGGTTTGCTAAATCCCAGCACTCGCCCCTATCAACCTGCTTGCCCATAACACTTTGCACGTAACCCAAAATTGTTCGATTTATAGTTGGTATCGAATCGTTTTGGGCAGTAGCCGTTAGGCTAACTAGTGCAAGTAGTACAATTCCCGAAAAACGTCTCATTTTCAATTTCAGCATTAGTTTACGTACCTAACGAATTATAGGCAAAATGGTTTACTTAGATTCAATAAGTTCAAATATTTTAGCTTTAAGGTCGGCAGGTTTAAAGGGTTTTAAAATAAATCCATTCATACCTAAATTGAAAATTTTATGCTGCACATCGAGCATAGCCGAGGCCGTTAGCGCAATTATGGGAATATCACATTTACTGGTATCGGTCATCGCCCTAATCTCTTTTGTAGCCTCGTAACCGCTCATAACAGGCATCTCCAAATCCATAAGTATTAAATCGTAGCTATTGTTACGAACCATGCTAACCGCTTCGGCCCCATTTTCGGCTAGCTGGGTATCGAAGCCCCAATCTTTTAAAAACTTAAGCACAATAAACGAGTTAATCTCGTTATCCTCCACCACAAGTACCCTAACGGGTCTATCTAACTTACTTATGCTGATAGGCTTGGTTACCAGGTCGGAAGTGTTCTTTTTTGCCACTTTGGATTTTCGCAAGCTAAGGGTGAAGAAGAACTCGGAGCCTTTACTGGGCGAACTGGTAACCTCGAGGCTACCCTTTAATACCGACACCAACTTATGCGAAATGGCTAAGCCTAAACCTGTGCCTCCATATTGACGAGTGGTATTGGCATTTGCCTGAACAAATTCCTTAAAAATAACTTTTTGCTTATCAATGGGTATCCCAATGCCAGTGTCGGAAACCGAAAACCTTACCCAAACCGATGCCGCAGTTTCACGAACTTTTTTAAACTCGATACCAACGCCCCCTTTTGCTGTAAACTTAATGGCGTTTGAGGTAAGATTGGTAAGAATTTGGTTCAGCTTTCCTGAGTCGCTCACCACATTTGCAGGAAGGGTATCATCGTAGCTTAGACTCAAATCGATTCCCTTTTTAGTGGCCGAATACTTAAACACCTTGTAAACACCCTTAGCAAATTTTTCCAGGTCGAAAGCCTTACTATTAACAACGTGTTTACCCGCCTCAATCTTACTAAAATCAAGAACATCGTTAAGCAATGACATTAGCCCTTCGGCCGAATATTTAAGGCTTTGGAGATACGCAAGCTGGTGCTCCATAGGCTTTTCAGAAAGCAAAATATTGGTCATTCCTATTACCGCATTCATCGGGGTTCTAATTTCGTGGCTCATGGTTGATAGAAAGCGTTCCTTTGCCCTAGAGGCTTGCTCTGCCTCATTCTTAGCCTTAACAAGCTCCTGCTCCTGATTTTTTTGAGCAGATATATCAACCATAACACCCATATATCGGCTAATACGGTTGTTTTCAACAATAGCAATAATATGGGTAAGGACCGGAAATGTTGAGTTATCGGATTTAAGAGCCATTAGCTCAACCGAGGGTAATTCGGGAGTTACTATGCTGTTATTTAGATAGCTTGATATGATATCGTGATGCTTGGCATCGAAAAGTTGATATATATGCAGCCCCTGCGCAATGGCCTTATCGGTGTAATTAAAAAAGGACTTTAGATAATTGTTTGCAAATGTGAGGTAGCCCTGCGAGTTGGCCTCAAACACTTTTTCGGGTAGCAGCTCGGCCAGCTGCCTAAAGCGAATTTCGCTGCGTAAAATTTCCTCTTGAGCCCTCTTTTTGTCGGTAATATCGCTAATTACGAAAAGCAAGCACAGCTCTTCCTGAATTTCAATTATCTCAGCCGAAAAGCTACAAACAAGTTGCTGCCCAAAGGTATTTAGCAACGATGTTTCAACCTCTTGTATTCGTCCTTCCTTAATAATAAGCTGCTTTAGCTCATCGCGTTGCGAAATATCGGGAAAAATTTTAATTTGCGAAGAGTTTGCTCCTACTATTTGCTCACGGGTTAGCCCTGTTTTTTTCAGAAAGGTTTCGTTAACATCAATAAAACGCCCCTCTTCAAAGGTACTAATTACCATCATAACAGCGTTATTCTCAAAAGCTTTACCGAATTTCTCTTCGGACATTTTAACAATGTGCTCGCTCTCTAGCCGCTGGGTAACATCCTGACAAATAGCAAAAACCACCTCTTTTTGACTCCAGTTTCCCTTAAAAAGACGTGCCTCGATGGGAATACTTTTTGAATTACTCCTAACTAATGAGCCAGAATAAATTTCCCTGTTGCCAGAAAAAACATCGGAAATTAAGGTTTTAACACTTTCGCGCTGGTTTGCAGAGAAAAAACTGTTGAATGCTTTAAGCGCAACCTGATGTTCACTAAAACCAAGCCGATTGTATACACTTCGGTTTGCCTGAATTACCAGTCCTCGCTTACTAATAATAAAAACCATATCCTCGAAGCCGTTAACCAGAAGCCTAAAGTTTTGCTCCTCCTCGACCAGCTTACGCTCAGAATCTTTTTGTTGGGTAATATCAAAGCAGTTGTCGAGCAAAGCAGGGCTGCCTTTATAGGAAATTACAGATACGTTAGATTTAAACCAACGCATTTGTCCACTTTTGCGAACAGCCCGAAAGGTAAATGAGCGCGATGTTTTTTTCTCGCGAATCTCCATATAATCTTTCAGAAATAGCAGCTTTATGAGTTTCCTATCCTTTTCATGAACCAGGTCGGTAAAATTCATTTCGCTCAGCTCATGCGATGAGTAACCGGTAAGCACCTCAAATTGCTTATTATGAAAAACTATTCGGTTATTTTGTAGTAAATAAATGCTCCCAGCACAGCTATTAAACATGGTTGACAGCAGGGCACTATCCGAATCGGGTAACAGCCCAGGTAAACCCTTACTGGCACTCAATTCTTTCCCTTTTCTATCCGAAGTATTCATACTATCAATTAGGTTTAGGCGGTTTCGCCAACTAGCTATACAGCTTGTGAATAATTAATAAACACCACGCACATTGTAACAAAAGTACAATTATCTTGTTAATGTTTACGTGCTAGTTAACAATAATAGCACCAAAACACATATCAACCAATTTTAATAATGAAACGAAACATATCCATGATAATATTCTTTGCTTTAGTGCTACTCATTACTTTTGCTGTAAACTACTACATTTACAGACATACAAGACCCATATTTTCGCTTGAAAACAAGGTAGGCTTTATACTAAAAATACTCTTTATCTTTTTTGCCATTGCCTACCCACTGGGACGAATTCTTGAACAGGTGGCTCCTTCGGGAATATCGGAGTTTATTGCAAAAATTGGCTCATTTTGGCTAGCGGCAATGCTTTACCTCACCATACTATTTTTCGTTTTCGATATAACCAAACTCGTTTTATCTTTGGTAAATCATGCTTCATATAGCGCTTTAAAAGAAAGCGTTTCCCTTAAAATAATGATACCTTCAATAATTTACGGAGTAGTTGGCATAACTGTGCTTGCAGGCTATTTTAATGCGCTGTACCCAAAAGTAAGCCGCATTTACATTGAAACGAGTAAGCCCATAAACAACAAGCCGTTAGTAAGAATAGTTGCCGCTTCGGATATACATTTAGGCTCAATTATATCGAACGGAAGACTCGAACGCTTCGTAAGCATGGTAAACGACGAGAAACCCGATATAGTTTTGCTTGCAGGCGATATTTTTGATGAGGATTTGGGCCCTATTATCCGAAATGATATGGGAAAGTTGCTGGCTAAGCTGTCGGCTCCGCTGGGTGTATATGCCGTTACAGGAAACCACGAGTACATTGGCGGGGTTACATCGGCTGTTGAATATTTGGAAAATCACAATATAACGGTTTTAAGAGACACGTTTATTACCGCTGCAGATATGCTCAACATTGTGGGACGAGACGATAAGCAGGCAAAAACCATGGGAGGCTCAAAGCGCAAGAATTTAGATGAAGTGGTTAAGGGCATTAATTCGAACCTATTTACGGTGCTTCTCGACCATCAGCCCTACAATTTACAAAATGCGGTTGACAATGGAATAGATTTACAGATATCGGGACATACGCACCACGGGCAGCTATTCCCCTTAAACTTTATTACCCGCGCAATTTTTGAGGTAAGTAAGGGTTACAAGAGAATTAATGATACGCACATTTACGTATCGACAGGGTTTGGCACCTGGGGACCACCGATACGTATTGGCAACAGGCCCGAGATTGTGGTGTTTGAGGTTGCTCGGAACTAAAAATAGTGTTAAATTTTGATCTGACTTCACAATATTTATCACTATTGTCCAGTAAAAACATAATTCTGTATTTTAGATTCTTCGCTTCGCTCTGAATGACAAATGTTTAGTTTTTAGGGGAGGGCTTGGTAAGCGGCGTAGCCGCTTACCAAGCCCTCCCTTCCCGAATATTACTCACCCCCTTGTCATTCCGACCGTAGGGAGGAATCTATAAGTTTTAACCGGACACCAATGAATATTTATAAGCAAAGAATGCATAATAGCACATTAATGAAAGTTTGATAAATTAAAAAATAGTTGTGCTCATTTTGGGTATTTTTTAATTAACAGCGTATATTTATATCATAATAAATTATAGCATTTATGAAGCTGAATAGATTTGGAAAGTGGAGCCTATCATCTCTTAACGGGATGCTTTTGGTGATTTTTGGATTAGTAACGATACTAATGCCAGAGCTAGCCATTGCCGTACTGGCAATATACTTTGCCATTACCATTATGCTGGGAGGGCTTATCCTGAGCATTTTTACACTAAAACACAAGGTTAGCCTACCCAACTGGAAAGCGAGGCTAACCGAAGGGGTTTTAAGCCTCGTGCTAGGCTTGGTAATTCTTATTAAACCACAATCGGCCGCAGCGTTTTTGGTTTATGTAATGGGGCTATGGGCCTTTTTTATTGGCGTTGTTTTTATTGTATCGTACTTTAGGCGTAAAGCCCCTGATCTTGTGGGCGCATTTAACCTTATTGCCGGCGGAGTTTCGGTGGTATTAGGGTTGATAATTGTTTTTAATCCTTTCGAAAGCACCCGCTTTCTGGTAGTTCTAATCGGTATTTACGCGCTAGCCTTTGGCATATTTACCATGGTGTACTCATCCAGGGTTTTGAAATCCGAAGAGAACGATATTATTTCTGATGTTGAGGAGATTGATTCTGATGCGGAGGAAGTTGATTCTGATGCGGAGTAGATTTTTCGCCCATTATAAACCCGAAATCGCATGGCCTGATACCATGCGATTTTTTATATTATGATATACCTAAAGAGTTTCGGTACTGCTGAGGTGTAAGGCCCGCAATGCGCTTAAAAACGGTAAAGAAGGATGATTTACTGCTAAAACCACAATCGTAACCTATGGCCTCGATAGAGTATAAATTGTTTGGATTTTCGAGCATTCGCTTCACTTCGGCCACCCTGTACTCATTAACAAATTGAAAGAAATTTTTGCCAATATCCATATTAAGCACCTCGGTAATTTGATACTTTGGATAGCTAAGTGCCGTTGAAATCATTTGCATATTAAGCTCAGGGTTCAAGTAAGGCTTTTTCTCATTAAAATAGCGCTCTAGCGCCTGCCTAATTTCAATTTTACGCTCGGTGGTAAGCAGCGATTGTTTATACCGCTCTTTTTTGTTTTTATCAGATTCGGATTGGTTACTACCCTCCTGTTCAACATACTTAATACGCTGCCTTAAACCGTAAAAACCAAATATATACACAAGTAAAAGCATTGTAGAGTAATTGTATATTGGCGATAGGGGTAAATTAACAACACCCGAAATTGAGAGCGACGCCAAAATAACCGATACGAAAATAAACAGGTTATAAAAAATCACAACGAATAGTAGCCAGCCAACCCGCCTGTTGCTTTCAATATTTGAGAACTCGTTTACCAGCTGCTTTCGGTGCCTGAATAGTGTACGCAGCGTATAGTAGTTATAAAATATCCACGATACCAACGAAGCAAAAGAAAAAAACAGGCGAAACCACAACGTGGAATCGAATTTAAAAAAATCGGTAAGTATAAAGGGTTCATGCACCGCATAGGCAGCTACCTTAAAAAATACGAAAGGCACCAAATGCAGCAGCTGGCTCCATTTTAAGTGGAATTTACTATCGACAAGCGACTGAACATATAGATAAAAAGCTGGGTTAAAAAGCAGAAACGAGCTCGATAGTAATGGATAACCAAACAGCGAGTAGTCGATTGCACAGGATAAAAACTCAATGGCCAGCAAAGATAACCACGCAGTAAGCAGCTTATCGGCCACTGTTCTATCATGCTTCGACATGATTAGAATTGCCGCGAATAAGCCTTGCGAAAATCCGACCCATGTTATTGTCTCCATAATTGCTTCCATGGTAGCAAAGTTAGCAAATCAATTGCATAAATATTAACATCCTATTGCTATAACCTCTATAATTTGGGTTAAAATATGGATATATATCGATTAAATCCTAAGTAATACGAAGTAAACTTCTACACATCAGCGAAGTTTGCAAAGGTAAGCACAAATGGATTTTTTACTATCAAGAATAAAGAAAGGCGGGAATCACCCCGCCTTAACCAATCTATAAACCTAAAAGACCTATGAAATTGCTATTTTGCGTACTGGCTTTTGCTTAGCCTCATCCCTTTTGGGAACTTTAACAGTCAACACGCCATCCTTGTACGACGCTTTAACCTTATCGGCATCGGTACCCTCAGGAAGGGTAAAGCTGCGTCTAAAAGCTGTATAGCTAAACTCGCGATGCATTATTTCCTCATCCTTCTCCTCGTTCTTCTGCTCTTTTTGGCATGATATTGAAAGAACGTTGTTGTGGAAATCAACATTAAAGTCTTTCTTTTCCAGCCCAGGGGCAGCGAATTCAATAACAAATTCATTTTTATTCTCAATAATGTTTACAGCAGGAACAGTTCCTGAACTACTGCTGTCGAAAAAGTTTGATAAAAAATCTTCCCCAAAAAAATTTTCAACAAAGCTGGGGACAATGCCTCGTCTTGCTCTTAACATTGGAATCATGGTTATATCCTCCTTATAATTTAGTTAAACATTTAGTAATCAAATTCAACCCTACTAGTACAAGTTGAATACCAAAGTCCTAAAAGTGCCAACCTGACACCTTTACGCAGGCTATACACGCCACTTTGACTGATGGTGGTTTTATTTCGTTTACTAACCCCAATTATTTATTCGAGTAATTGCTGTTTCCAACAACGACTAGGTTTCACAACCAATCTAGTTGCCCAAAATTGGGTTCCACTAGGTCGGGGGAACCCGCATTTGCATTCGTCTTAAACAAACTTGATGAATAATGCGGGCTAAAAGTCAGCACTACTAGTAGTTTGAGTTCTTCAGCATCATAAAAAAAGGCCAGACTCATCTGACCTTTCTGCTTATAAACGAATATTTAACACCCCAACCTACTCGGAAAATATCAGCAAAGGAACATCGGCATCGGATAGCATTTTACGGGTTAACGACGGATTGAATATGCGCTCCAACAGGCTTCTTTTATGCATTGTAAGCGCCATTAGGTGTATATTTTTACCTGTTATATACTCTTTAAAGGCTACCGACCTTTTTTTACCCTTGATGAGCTGAAAATCTATATCTATTTTTTTGAACGTTTTATGGGCGTACTCGCTCAGGCTATGCATTTTTGCCTGCGCTAGCTTATTCTCTGGATCGTCCAAAACATTTGCACAAACCAAGCTTACATTAAATCCTGAAAGCATGGTAACAAGCTTACGAATAGCTATAAAATCGCTCTCATCAAACCGTGTGGCGTATAGCACATGCTTTACCTCTTCAATATTTTTTAGCTTAGCCTCCTCGGGAATTACTAAAAGGGGTATTTTAGAGTCGCGAACCACCTCGGCAGCTACGCTCCCAACCAGCTCAGAGCTTCTAAAGCCCTCGCTCTTAGTGCCCATTACAACCATACCCGGCTTATAGCGCTTACACATATCAACAATACCATACGATGCGTACCCCTCGCGCAGCGCGTAGCCAATTTTAAGGTTACCCATACCATTTTCGTGGGCATACTCCCTAAGCTTACCGTAAAATTTAAGCAGGTTCTCTTTGGCGTTTTTTTGAAGAATTTGGTAGCTGATATCAACATCTATCTGAATGCTAGCGGCATCGGTAAACGGAAGCATATCAACAATGGGCGAATTAAAAACATGTAACAGCTTTACCTCGGCGTTATATACCTTGGCTAGCCTTAGCGCAAAGCATGCTGCATTCATCGAATGATCTAAAAAATCGATAGGTACTAATATTTTTCGCGGTTGCGTTTCTCCCTTGCCCCTCTTTACCTCATGCGCAGCTAAAAGACCTATGGCTTTTTCTGCATCATTTTCGGCTATTTGCACCTTAACATTATCAGATACATTGGGCTGCACAAGGTTTACATTTTTAAGGTAGCATTTTACACCGTTCGACTCCAAATAGCTTTGAAGTACTAAAGCGCTGGTATAGCTCTCGTTAGCAATTACTATTAGTTTATCATCCATAGCCAAATTATTTGTTTGTATTTAGTGGAAATTTACAAAAAACTAATACTTCGGTCAAGAAATTTGCATGGTTTATTTTACAATTCGGGATAAAGACTAAAACATTTTAGTATAACCCACATAATGAGGCGCAAACAAGATAAACATAAGATGAGCTACTTCTTGATTTCTCGGTAATAAATAGCAACTAGCCCCAAAAATATTTGTTTTAATATCACAAAAAACTAGATTTGTTGTATGAAAATCGGACTGAGCAGCTCTGCCTCATCCCCATAGCATCTTTTATTAATCAATCTGCTTTACCAATTTTGCTAGCAGAAAAACTTGCCGCCATGCATATTGTCGATATTATTATTTTCATATTCTACATGCTTTTTGTTCTTGGTATTGGGGTTTTCTTTTTAAAGAAGAATAAGAGTGCTGATGATTACTATCTTGGTGGCCGACAAATGGGGAGTTTTTACGTGGGTCTTTCGGTTGTAGCAACCGATGTGGGAGGCGGTTTCTCCATTGGGCTTGGTGGTTTAGGATTTCTTATGGGCCTCTCGGGTTCGTGGATGCTATTTACGGGACTGGTAGGAGCTTGGCTAAGCGCCGTGGTGCTTATACCCAAGGCAGGAAAACTTGCTCAAAGGCTGAAGCTTTTCACTTTCCCTCAAATTTTCGAACACTTTTACAGTCCAAAGGTTGCTCTATTGGCTGGTGTTATTTCAGCTATCGGTTACATTGGGTTTACCAGCTCGCAAATATTGGCCGGAGCCAAGTTGGCCTCTGCCTCGTTCCAAAGCCTCGACATGCATACTGCTTTAATAATTATGGGTGTTATTGCGGTGGCCTACACCGCCATGGGAGGCATGAAAGCGGTTATTTACACCGATACTTTTCAGTGGATTATACTAATGGGAGGGCTAATATTTATTGGCATTCCGCTTGGTTACCGTTCGGTAGGTGGAATGGATGTAATTGTGAGTACCCTGTCGCACGATTTCTTAACGCTAACCAACGTAAGCTGGCAAACCCTGGTTAACTGGGCTTTTACAATTATTCCCATTTGGTTTGTGGGGATGACCCTTTACCAAAGAATTTACTCAACCCGCACCACAAAAGAGGCTCAACGAGCATGGTTCCTTGCTGGTCTTTTTGAGTACCCGTTAATGGCATTTATGGGTGTAATTCTGGGGCTTTTTGCCCGGGTTGGTTTTGAGAACGGAATGTTTGAGTACCTAGGCTTTGGGGCTGGAAGCAATATAGATGCAGAAATGGGATTACCGCTTCTGCTACGTACCGTTTTGCCCGTTGGCTTAATGGGGTTTATGATGTCGGCATACTTCTCGGCGGTTATGTCAACTGCCGATAGTTGCCTTATGGCAGCCTCGGGAAACGTGCAAACCGATATTCTTAGAAAGCTGTTTAAATTGCCCGAGGGGCAAAAATCTACCCTTATTATTTCTCAGGTAATTACATTAATCATAGGTGTTTTGGCCCTGTTGCTTGCCTGGCAAATGGAGAACGTACTTGAGCTAATGTTATACTCGTACGCATTTATGGTGAGCGGCTTGTTTATTCCGGTTCTGGGCGCATTTTTCTGGAAACGAGGCAGTACCATTGCCGCATTTTGGGCTATGTTAATAGGCGGTGGAACAACCCTTTGCCTTACCATGCTGTCGGTATCGCTTCCCTTTGAACTCGATCCGAATATTTTTGGAATTACCGCTTCGCTCACTGTTTTTGTAGTATTATCGTATCTTTTTCCTGGAAGAAAAAATGCAATTGAGTAAATAGTTGGTTGAATCTACGGATTACACTTTTTATAGAATTTATTTGCTTTTTAGCAAATAAGTATTTTAATTTGCAATGAAAACAAGAAGTAATATGTTCAAAATTAACAATACAAATTGGTGGTGGCATGGTTTTAACTCTCAAACAAGGGGGCGTTAACCTATATTGCTACAACTAAAGTAACGATACAAGGCCGCAGGTAACCCCTGCGGCCTTTCTTTGTTTTATAAAATACCTTTTTACCTTGAAACCTTTTTTTCTGATATTGATTTGGACATGGCGTTGGCGGGGCCTCCCCGCCCAATAAAAGCATGCGCCCTACGTGGGTGCTGTGTGCAATGCTATAATGTGCACTATTTTAATACAATACCGTTTCATCCAAATCATCTTATAAAAATCAGAAATAATGGAAACAACAAATATCACAAAAACACACGTTGAAGTTAGTCCGCTAGAAAGCATGTTAAATAATACCGATGGAATGTATGGTAAGTTTGGTGGAGCCCATGTTCCTCCGGTTCTAGCCGAACCGCTGACAAGGCTAGCCGAAGCATTCGACAAGGAGGTTCGCACTAAATCGTTTCAGCAAGAGTTTATTCACTACCTAAAAACCTACGTTGGCAGACCCTCGCCGCTGTTCTACGCAAAGCGACTTAGCCAGCATATTGGGTCAACAATATACCTTAAGCGCGAGGACTTGAACCACACCGGAGCGCATAAAATAAACAATAGCATTGGGCAAATTCTACTAGCCAAGCGCATGGGTGCCAAGGAGATTGTTGCCGAAACAGGTGCAGGGCAGCAAGGAGTGGCCACAGCAACCGCAGCTGCACTTATGGGCATACCGTGTAAGGTATTTATGGGTGCCATTGATGTTGAGCGCCAAGCGCTTAACGTTCGTCGTATGAGACTTTTAGGTGCCGAGGTTATTTCAACCGACCTAGGTACAAAAACCTTAAAAGATGCCGTTGACGCTGCCTTGGGATACTACATTGAGCATCCCGATTCGTACTACCTACTTGGCTCGCAGGTTGGTCCCCACCCCTACCCACGCATGGTTGGCTACTTCCAGAGTGTAATTGGGCAGGAAGCGCGTGCGCAAATCCTCAATACCGAAGGACGATTACCCCAATCGGTAATTGCCTGTGTTGGAGGAGGATCAAATGCTATTGGTCTGTTCTCGGGGTTTTTGGGTGATGTGGAGGTGAAGATAATTGGCGCCGAGGGAGGTGGCAAGGCTACATTTGATAATACAGCCGCTACCCTATCGGTAGGTAAACCAGCAATTTTTCAGGGAACCTATTCGTTCTGTTTGGTTGATGCCGATGGAAATCCCACCGAATCGCACTCTGTTGCAGCCGGATTGGATTACCCAGGCGTTAGTCCGCAACACGCCTACCTAATGGATACGGGTCGCGCTAATTACCAACCCATTACCGATACCGAAGCGCTAGAGGGTTACAAACTACTTTCACGGCTTGAGGGCATTATTCCTGCTATAGAATCGAGCCACGCCGTTGCGCTTGCTGCAAAGTTACTGAAAGGTAAAGGCCAACTGGCTGTTATAAACCTCTCGGGACGAGGCGATAAAGATTTGGATAGGGAGATGGAATAGAGTAAGGAGTGAGAAGTGAGAGGTGAGAAGTAAGTTCTTGGTTTAATTCTGGAGAGAAAAGGGCACGGAGAGCACTAAGAAGGCACAAAAGACGCTAAGCTAACTAGTCTTTGTGCTTCTTAGTGCTCCTTTAGTGGATTTTGTGAAACCCGAAAAAATTAAAGAGTACCAAATTACGGGTTTGCGAACTCGAATGTGCAACGCAAAACTCGAAACCATTCAGCAAAATGTGTCAAATGGTATTTTACAGCAATTAAATATTTTTGACATATGAGAACAAAAACTCTCGTTATTCCACATTTTGATGGGACAACGAGAGTTTGGTTTTATAAAGTTCCTTGAGCATTAAAAAAATGAAGTGGATTAGCAAAAAAGTATCAACCTTTGCCTTTTAATATCGCAAGTAGGCTTTGGGATGCAAGGCAATGTTTGTCGTATTCATTAACAAATGAAACGAAGTGAAAACATAAAACACCTCCTAATTTTGCTATTATCTCCTCCGTATTTATATTGCTATTTTATTAAAATCTATACCCAATTCGTAAATGTAGATTCACGCCAACTTCGCCTTTGTTTTCGGAATATCCAACATTCTTTGCAAAATAGTACAAATATCCAATTCCAAATCCAGCTTCGTATGTAAAATGTCTTCCAATATTTCGTTTAATTCCCCAAGTTGGAATGATTGAAATATTACTTGCAATCTTTATATTATCGTAGTTTGAAATTACAAACCAATTAGGATGATAACTTGTATTCAAAGAGAAAAAATTTC